>ODAI014342015.1_pt1 | contig 12582 bp, 16 predicted proteins | sample 1539321 | NCBI WGS metagenome assembly ODAI01 (sample SAMN02144231, study PRJEB22623) | gut metagenome | biome: sheep rumen | host: Ovis aries | place: New Zealand
AAACACCCTCAAAATCTATATTTTTGTATATAAAATCGGAGCATATTTAAGCACAAAACTGTGCAAAAATACGCTCCGTTATCATTATTTGCTATGTGTTGCATTTACCTTGAGAATTTACCCGCTATGATATTCCGAAGTCCACTTATTATCCGCATCATTACAGCTTCTATGCCATGACGTATTGGATAAGGCATAATATGCCGCTGTCGGCTCAAACGGGATCCATCCCACATTCTCAATATAGGCCTCAGGCCAGACATGTGCACAGGAAGAACTCACCTCATATTTATCCTTAATGTCAAAAGGAAACGCGTATCTAAAACCGCTTACAGCCCTTGCGGGAATCCCCGAAAGCCTTAACAGCACGACCATTGAAGATGTATAGTGAACGCAATATCCTTTTTTTGTCTCAAAAAGAAATCTCTTTGCAATATCTGCCATTCCCTCCGCTGTACTCATATTTGAATCGGGATTATATCCCCCAACCGCATCTTTGCTGTATGAATACTGCCTTAGATACTCTTCCAAAAGTCTGCATTTATCATAGTTGTTTCCGGCACCTGAAGTTATCTTTTCTGAAAGCTCCTTAAGTTCTGAGTCCACTCCCGTTACGTCCAGATATTCACTTCCGGCACCGCTCCCTATCTCTGATATCGCACTCTCATACTCATCACGGCTCATTATCTGAGTAAATTGTAGTCCCCAAAGCTCATCTGCATAATCGCATGCTTCATCATATGTAAGCCATGAAATTTCAGCCGGCGCATCTTTTATCATCGCGATAAGATCGGGATTTGCATAGTCTATATCAAGATATTTTGCACTAATTCTATAGCCCTTTTTGTGTTGTTTCGCACTTATGCCTTCTTCAACCTTTTTCTCTCCCTCGGTGATCAAAAATGCGCTTGAAGGCACTATCACATCCTTTGTGTTTATATACGCATACTCAAGCTCTATATTTGATACTTCGGTAAACGCAAAGACTCTCTCCCTGTCTACACCATTTGCATGTAAAAAAGCTATAAATTTAGCAAACTGCACCTTATCCGCGCCTCTTCCTCCGGCAAGATAAAGCGTTTTCCTGAGCTTTTTATTTTTCCCCGTCTCCTCTTCCAAATACGTATAATAAGGCTTCTCTCCGGTTTCGATGATAAGCTGTGTTCTTTCACCCTCTACAATCTTTTTTCCGGTTGAGGTAAAAGAACTGTAGCCTGCCGTATAACTGTCTCCAAAAGCAAACGAAAAGCGATAAGATATATCCGAAGCAATGCTCTCAATCCTATAGACAAACCTGTGCCCCAGATCCACCGCTTTAGTCCAGTCTATAGGCTCTTTTTTCATCGGAACTATCAGTGTAATTATCGCAATTATCAGGAAATAATATATTGGGAACGGAAATCTGTTCCTTTCGTAAAAAAATGTCTGAACAGCCGAAAGCGTCAGCGCAACAAGGCATATGCACATCACTTTCTCAGCCGGATTATCGCCCGTAAAGCTGCTCCTTCCAATAAAAAGTGCCAGTGCAATGATATCCAAGATCAGTGCAGCATATAGCAGTTTCTTTTCCCTATTCGAGATGAAATGAATTGCCAGTCTCAAGACCACTCCCAAGATCATTGCCGGAAGAAGAACCGGAAGCGCCGACAGATCTTTTAGCAAAAAGAATAAGAAAAGCGCAGGTACAGTCGAAAATACCGCTGCGGCAATTCCCGAAACAAAAAGACGGAATATATAGTAAAGTGCAGTAAACAGCATAAAGAACAAGGTTGTCCAAAACGAAAAATAATTATCTCCGGCAGCAAAACCATCACCCATGACAATACTGCAAGTTTCCGCAAAAACCGCAGCAAAAGAAAAGGCAAATAGTGTACATACCGCCTCAGTCGCAAATACTGATAAAATTTTCTCCCGCCCCGGGATTTTCAGTGATAACGATCCATGTTTCTCTGTCATTTTTATTACTCCTGCAAGCTTTTTCCAGATTACAGATTTTGTTATATTCCAAGTCCGATGAATAGAACACTCCGTCTGAAACCGTGTTGTAAAACTCCATAAAACTTTCGCTGGAATCGACAAACTGCTCTCTTACTCCCCCCGCAGGATAGACAATGTTTACGGGAATTCCCTGATTTCCGAACAGCCACGCCGCCGAAACCACAAACTCAAGGAAATAATCACGCTTTATGAGAAACTCCGTATCCTGCTCACGTTCCGGCGTATTATCGGCATTCATCAGGATAGACAGCGTTCTTTTTTCCATCTTGTCGGGAACTCTGACCATGAGCTTTGACGCTTTTGCCGAGACCTTCCAGTTAACAGCCGAAAGACTATCGCCTTTTACATACGGGCGTATGTCATTTCCCGGAGTGTCTTCAAAAAGCCTCTCACTCTTTCGTCCGCGACTACCATACAGATTCTCAAGGTCCAGGGTTTTCCCCGCGATCTCAGTTATCCTTGGCTTTACGACAGCACGAAACGAATACGGAATGTTGAATGTTGCGGAAACAATATGAAACGGGTCGGTAAAAGATACATTCTCGATCCCGACGTCATAAACTCCCGCAAAGAGGCAGTTTACACCTGAAAACAGCTCTTTTTTCTCATGGATATCAAGGGAAAGTTTTGTTTTATCAGGAATTTCATAGAGATTACAGCGGCTTTTGAATGTGCCGATCTCCATATTGTGGATGGGGAGAACCCCCGCATTTTCGATAAGCGCACGGTACTTGTGATCCTCACCCTTGGTGAGCTTGTGAACTTCAACTTCCTGATAGACTCTCAGGAAGGCATAATTTAAGAAAATATATATGATTGAAACGGGAATGATCGATAAAAGCGCAAAAAGCGGCGCATAAGCAACAGGACCGCCATAAAAACTCGCAAAAACTATGCCGGCTGTAAGTGCTGCAAGATATACGATCAGTCCTTTTTTAATAATTGTTATCTTCATGGTACGCTGACTTTTCCAACGATGGTCTTGATCAAGTCATTACTTGTTATATGACTTAGCCTTGCTTCTTTCGTAAGTATCAGTCTGTGAGGAAGCGTGAGTTTTGCCGCATCTGCGATATCCTCTGGAATACAATAATCTCTGTCCGCAAGATATGCTATGGCCTGGGCGCACCTTAGCATGGACAAAAGAGCTCTCGGCGAAGCACCTACAGCGATCTCCGGCTTATTTCTGGTCGCATCGATAATATTCACCGCATAGCTTCGCAGATTATCTTTTACAGTGACCGATGCAACATCTTTTCTCATATCAAGGATATCTTTTCCCAAAAGAACAGCCTTCGTCTCTTCATGAAGACTGCCCAAAAGAAATCTCTCCGCCATATCTTCCGATGCCTTCGTGTCGGGATAGCCCACAGACAGCCTTATCATAAAGCGGTCGAGCTGTGCTTCGGGAAGCGGGTATGTTCCCGCCATATCCACAGGATTCTGCGTTCCGATCACCATAAAAGGCTGCGGAACATCAATAGCCTTACCGTCTATTGTAACCCTATTTTCCTCCATTACTTCAAGCAGAGCCGACTGCGTCTTTGGCGAGGTTCTGTTAAGCTCATCCGCAAGAACGATATTACTGACAACCGGTCCCGGCATCACTGAGAATTCACCTTTTTTTGAATCATAGATTGAAATGCCCGTTATATCTGATGGCATTGTATCAGGGGTACACTGAATCCTTGCAAAAGAAAGAGACACTGAATCCGCAAGTGCCTTTGCAAGCGTAGTCTTGCCGACTCCCGGCACATCTTCCAAAAGAACATGTCCTCCTGCCAAAAGTGCGATCATAATTTTCTCGATCACATCACCTTTTCCGACTATTCTCTTTTCTATGCTGTCCTTCAACTTCTGCGCCGATTCATTCATAGTGCGCGCCCTCCCAAGACTTGACCTATATAAGTATTATAACGTTAATTGATATACGCATCTACAGCGGTGCTTTATTTATATCATAGAGAAGAATTACTCAATGATATAAATAAAGCCGGGAGTTTGTACTCCCAGCTCTTACTTAGTCTCATACAAGACTCCGGTATAGTTTGCACACTTCATACCGTAGTCAAGCTCTTCGGAATGGTCATACTTAAGATTTCCCTTAAACCATTTTCCGTCTTCAAATTCTTCAAAACCTATAATATCCTGTATTTCTTCTTCTGTTGCGTAATTGATCCTTACGCTTTTGATCTTTTGCTCAGTCTTTTTGTACAAAAGACTTCCCGTGAATACCGCAGCGATAACGAGAAAAGTAAATGTAAATGCTATTATATTCGCCCTTCGCAATCGTCTGCATAAATTATCTATTCTTTCTGTTCCTTCCAAATTCATCCTAGGTCCTCCCTTTCTACAAAAAAAGACACTATCATTTAGATGCATTTTTTCAAAAAAGACAGAAAAAACACCCCCTGCAGACTATATAATACTACAATAGGGCGTTTTTATCAATAAATCGTCAGTTTTTGACAGCGTAAAGTGACTTTTTGAAAAACTCAACCAAGCTGCCGGAGTTTTTCCTAAGTAATAAAATTGTTCGCACTTGGTAGAAAAAATGGTAGAATACTCTGCTCTCTATAAACTTTCAGACAAGGTTTATGGAGAGCTTTTTTGAGCTCTTTTTAAATGCAAGTAAAGGAGTGATAAATTTCATAAGCAAAAGTCTCAATTTCATTGGCATATGACAAATCCACTTCTTTAAGATGAATTTCTTTTACTATAGATTCTGAACCATCCTAGAGATAAAGCCTTGCTATATATATTGGATCTTCTTCATTATTATCGGCTATTGTTATAAAAAAATTAGTTTTGGCAGTATTTAGCATTTTTCTCTCTTCAGTTTTCGCGCTTTTTACTTGATTCCCCATTTAACTCTTTTCTCTTAGTTCTATAAAATATTATAGGCATATCTGCCGCCACAAGATGTTCTTTCATAACAAGTGAAGACTTATTTGGTCGCTGAGTCTCCACTATTCGTTTATCCTGTCGCTCAACCACCTTGTTGGCTATACTTCCTAGCTTGGCAATAAGCTTATCAACCGGTCTTAAACCTGTTATCTTATTATAAAATCTGAGGGCTATGATTGTATGTTCTTCGTCAACAGGAACAAAAAACGCCAAAATCTGTATCTTCTCTGTCACATGATTAAGCCACATATTGGGAAATTTAAAAGTCAGATTTGTAGATTTTATAGTACTATCGGAAGATGCCTTGGGGCTCTGTCCGGTGTCGACTTCATTGTCAGCACTCGTACGCATGGTATTATCATCAATCCACTCAACCTTTGGTCCGTTACATAATGTTTTATTGCCTCGCCCAATAGTATTGTGATGAACAAATGCAAGATGAGAAACATCCAGCTGATTCTCTATAACTCTGGAATAATGCACATTCCAAGTATCTTCTATATGATCATAAGTGTAAGAATCATCTTTAACAATATCAAAAACATCAGGTTCGGAATCCGGTTCTTTATCACCATACCAAACAAAGACGATTCCACCTATCTCTTTAGTGGGATAGGTTTTGAGATTAAAAACAGAATAATCTCTCTCAGAACTTCTTCCGTCTGAAGGAACATATACGCACTTTCCTGTTGAATCATACTCAATGCCATGAAACGGGCATTTAATATTATCGCCTTCTAACCAACCTTTACAAAGAGAAGCTCCTCGATGAGCGCACAGACTCGTAACCGCAGAAATATTGCCGGAAGATGACCTAAAGAACACAATATCTTCGCCAAATCGTCTTACAGCAACAAGCTTTCCCTTCTTAACCTCTCCGGAATTCAGTACTGCGTACCAGCTGTTCCTAATCATCACCTTTCCTCCGCTGTATGAAACATAACAATTCCTCTAAAACACCATGTTAATAGTTTGCTGCGCACTATTCTTTCCTGTTCTGCCATCACTAGGTGTCTTGGAATATGTTGTTTGATAACGTCCATCCCCGTAATATGCCACTTTATAATGCTTACCATCTTCGGTAATCTCAAATCCCAAATCGTTTAATGCCTGTTTAGTCTTTGCAGACATGCCATCGTAGTTTCTAAGAATCCTTTTCGTCGCTTCTGCCGCAAGTCTTTCTTCTCTCTGACTAATTAGCCTGTCTCTTAGTAACGCATTATTTACGCCCTGCCACGTATACAACGTGTCCACCATTTGAGCATTACTATATTGGATCACGGATTGAACAACTCTTTCCAGCAAAAAACTATCATACCCTACCGCACTTCTATACAAGTATCTGCGATGGTATTTCCGCGTGATGGGTAATAAATACCTATTGCTCCATAGTATTCATTATTACCCTTACACTGCTCTTTAATGGTGCGATTAAGCCAGTTTCCTTCTTTTCGTAACGAACAGCTATAATGTTCTGGTTTCTATATTCTTCTATATCAAGCCATCCTCCATCTTCGCCATACCGAATATTTCGTTCTCCATTCCATTGGATTCCCGGAATAATATTATTGGCATGAGGACTTCCTTGATTCCATTCAATAACTAGGCAAATGAATCTGTCTTTGGTCATTGTATTGTTGATATCCAGAATAGTTGAAAACAGCAGCATATCTACAGGACTCCTTTTTCATATTCTCTTTATGTAGTTCCTGATATTTTCTTCATTTCACATAATTTGGAGCATGATTTTTGGTAAATCTTTCTTGCTGTACGATTAACTGTTATCAACCATTATAAAATATGGAGCATTAAAAAGCCATGCCACTTCATACGATGTTAGGAATCTTTTTTTACTCCTTATACGCTTCACGAAATAAACGGCTAAAAAAAATAATTCAACTCTTCCCATTCGATAGTTTTTCCACTTTTTATTTCTTCTGTAAGCCCTTCTTTCTTTTCTTTTTCTGCAATCATCTTATCCAATTCATTTATGTCACTAAATCTTCGGCGGATAAAAGACCTCTTTGCTCAAAATACTCGTATATTTTGCCTGATTTTTCGTATAAAGAGTCATTATGTATAATTGACCAATCAGAAAAGCATACTCTATTTTATCAAGAGTTATATGTACTCCCTCTAGTTTTAATTGTTCTGTTCCGAAGTCCATACATCTTTTAATGATGTAATTTACAAGATTCTCTAAAGTAAACTCCTGTCCTTGGCATGCTCTAAAGGTATGAAAACCTCCTAAATCATTTTCGTCTCCTTTTCACCTTAACTTCATTCCTAAGAAATCGCTCATATAAGCCATCTCCTATAATCTCCGCAGGCTTCTTCGCGCTTGGTGAATCAATCAAAGAAACAATTATCCAATAATTTTCGAATATGCCTTTTAACTCATCCATTGAAAAATCATCGTCTAATGACTCATTAATAGCAGTTCCCACGTAACTCCATCCAGAAAATACATCATACTTATACTCAGACGTAGCTTCATACAGTAAGACCTTGGTTTCAGAACCCGAATTACCGATAACCGCGATATCTTTTATTTCGTCATCATTAAAGTCAAAGCAATCAAAATCCGTAATGCTGTCCAATAGCGATATGTATTTATGGTTTCTTTGATCTCATCCTCTTTTATGATATCGATAAAGGTATAATTACTTTTTTACCTTTTGCCGTAAAAGCATCATTATAAACGCAAATCTGAGAAGTTCCCTGATCTTGAACAAGCTCAGATTCCGTTTCAATCAATTTTTTGTCTTTTGCTCCACAACCTGTAGCAAGTAAGCCACTATAAGTCGCCAGTATGTAGTTCACATCCAAAGTATGCATCGGAGTAAACAACTCCATTATATTCAATATCGCCGTCTAATCCACAATCAATATATGAATCAGTAAAGTAATCAAATTTCCAATTTTCTTGATTCCTATCCCGTTTGTAACTGATTTCCCCATCAATTATTTCAGATAATGTATATTTTTCGCCATCTTCAAGAAAATCAGAAAGATAATAAAAATCGCTGTGATCCCCGTTCTTGTAGAAGGTGGCTTTTGTTGTTATTTTATAATAAAGATGATTTGGAAGGAATAAGAACATCAACGGAGGGAGTCTCTCACTATTCTTTCCAAGTATTCCTTCTTTGAGAAATTACTTCCGTCAGAGAAGTAGGCGTTGTAAGCAACAAGAGCGGTTCTTACATATCTTGCATTATCTTCAAAAAGCTTCCTGTTAATAATATGTCCCTGATCATCAATAAACTGACAACAGAAGGTAACGGTTGTCCTTGTGTTACCCTCTCTAAAGGGATGAATCTTCCATAGTCTGGCTAATGAATCACAAAACTCAATAGTAACGGTATCATTATCCATGCTTTTCCATGGTTTTTCCCGCATATCAGATAATACATGATGTACATCGTTAACAATATCAAAAGGATCTGAATACTCAATTGATTGTCCGCCTAAAACATCCTCTTCTTTATAAATTGAGATATTTCTTGGCTGTCCTGCCCACTCAAAAATATCCTGGAAAATGTATTCATGCATTTTGAAGAAATGTTCTGTGTGATAATCACCGGGGAGTCTGTTGAGCGCTATTTCCTTTAGACGAAACACAACGTAATCAGCTTCTGCCGAATCAAGAAGATCTTGATCTTTAATTCCAAGCTTATTCTTTAAAACGGAAGAATTATCATAAAGATAAGGATCACGCATGAATAGTCTCCTTCATCTTATATTTCTTATCTAGAAATTTTTTAGCATCCTCCATGGTTACTTCGCCTTTTTTCTCTTTTTCAATATACTTTTTAAAGTCATCTGTTGGTTCAAGGCCATCTACTTTTATCATTCCTATTGCATAATCCCATGCTTGCTCATTTGTCATAATGCACTACCTCCATAATCTATATAACCCTATTATAACAAAAATTAGAGGTGCTTGCTTTGGATGGTTACTCAGTAAAGATGCCTTTTGTCACTAATCAGACATCAATTTTTCAAGTAATTCATCAGCTGAATTTGCTTGAATCCCATATGAATTAGCACAGTCCTTGTAGTTAGCGTGATATGACACGTTCCCGTCATCATCAAATTTTACACCAAATCTAAGAAATTCTTTATTTCCAGAATAAGCTTTTTCAATATCTTTCATTTCAGATACAGATTTATCGATCTGCTTTAATATAGACCGCTTTTCTTCATCTTCTCCGTATGTCAATCTTTCTAGCATGTCTGTAAGTAATCCGACTGCTTCCTTTGCATTTTCATTAGGTTCAAAAGAATCATAATTATCTTCTCCGATAACATAATCCAATGTATAGGCATCCGTTGTGCTTCCACCACCAACAGAATAAACACAAACATATACAGTTTCGGCTGATGAAACAATATATCCTAATGACTCTGGCAAAGTACTTGTCATGGTGCTGGTTGTAACGGTGTAATAATCACTTGTTTTAATGGTTGAAAATGAAGAATCCAGTAACCAGAGGTCATAGTCGATGCTGCTATCATCAGGCAAAGTGAGTTTGACTTGTATGTACTGTCCTGCAGAAAGGCTTGCCGGATAAAGCAAGTAATCGTTTGTTCCTGTCAGATATCCTGTATATGAACCGTAATATATAACCGGATCATTACGATCATTGCTTTTGGTAATAGGTTCTCCAACCTTATCTGTTCCGTCCTGAATAATATTATCCTTTATGCTTGCTTTTTTCTCGACATCGGTCTTAATGGTGGGTTTTTCGTCTGAAGCGGTAATGATTTGGATATCATCTGCAAAGTCTCTTGATTGGGATAATTCAAATGTTGATTCAAAATCATCTGAGGCGGATTCTTTTGCAGATATATCACATGGATGTATTACCACAAGAGAAATGAATAGAAACGTTGTAACCAATTTTTTTAAACATACTTTTTCATATGTCCCCCTTTTAAAATAAGTTGCTTGGTGGTTAGTTACAATTCCGAAGATGCATATATAGACAGGTAGTAACACCTGCATCTTGATGATGGGTTATGAAAAATATCGGTATGATCTTATGTTTCATAATTTTGTGGTATCCTACTTTATTATAACATAAATATATGTATGATTTAACATATGATAAATGTATATTTATTCGATCGCCTCAAAAGATAAAATTAATGAATAAACTTTTCATCTTCTATTTTGACAAAAGTATTGCATCACATCATACATTCAATGCATACCTGCTGAAACGAAAAAATGCAAATGATAGTATATAAATGCTTTATTTATAGTTTTTTCAGTAAAGAGGTAACGGGGAAAATGTCAGAGAAAAAAGAAGTATTTATGGACATTAACGTGTTTACAGGTATTGTTGAAGAAATAAGAGGTGCAGCGTATGAGTGTGTATTTTCGGATTATTCGTTAAAGCAAGCAGGTTACTTGGATACATTTAATGCAGGAAAAAAGATGCATGAAATATTAGCAGAGTTACATAAGACAGACGAAATGTATAGGCAGGAGTCATCTGAATCGCTTCCGACAGCTTTTCTTAAGATGCGTGATAGTATGATTGCGATAGACAAAGCTTGTGCAGATAGTCTTACAGTAGAAAAAGTGAACATTGGAGGCGTGAAGAGATAATGGGGAGACATTCAGAAATACATGAACTTGAGCACGAGATTGCAGAGTGCGAAGAAGCACTTTCTGATATTGAAAGTGAAGAAGAAATTATTAGAAGAATGCAGGCGGAGATAGCTGAGGAATCAGAAGAACCTGCAAAGATATATGATATGACAGCTTCAGGTGAGTTTATAGGAATTTCGGAAAATAAAGCTGAAGATGAACAGTATCAGATTTATTGTGAAACACGTAAGGCTCAGGATTCCACATCGGAGCTTTTGGCAGAAATGGCGCGGGCAAAAGAAAGAATCCATGAGCATATAGAAAAATGCAGAAGAAGGATTGAGCATCTTTGGGCGGAGATAGAGGCAGAGTCACGAAATGATGCTATGTAAGGGGATAAACTGAAATGATATGGACTTATGAAGATGAAAACATAACTTTAACTGTAGACGATTCAGACATAAAATACGATGCTGAGTATATGAATATGTTTGTTGAACAGCTCGCCAATGATTTTAATTGGTACAAGAAACGTGCGAAAGGGCTGGAAAGAAGTTATGTAAGATTTCATAACAATGATACTTTTGTGGGTGAGATGGCTGATGCTTCCAAGAGTTTTATATATGATAGGCAGGGAGATATTCTTCACATGAGGAATATTGAACTTAAAAAGGAATTTTTGTACGCCTGTACAGAGATAGAAAATAATTTTAAGGAGCAGGTAGATCGTTCTCCAAAAGCCAGGATGAGTACAAGTGTACTGCTTAAGATTAAGAAAGATTTTGGTACTTATTATGCTGTTATTGATACTAAGGGCTATGAGATTGAGTGTCATGCAAAAAGACTGGTGAGCATGTATGGAAAGTGGGGAATAGCTACAGTGCCATGTTACCGCAGGGCGATGATGGTATACGAGGATTTCTGTGGAAGAAGAGGACTTTTAGACAAATGCATCGAAAAGCTGGAAAATTTTGATCAGGAATCAAATGCTCTGTTAAATAGAAGAGATTTCATGGGAGGTGCGCAGGATCTTCAAAGCAAGATATACAATACTGCCGGCGCACTTGATAGCATGACCGTTTATAAGCCTGATGTAGCAAAAAGCTCTGTAGGGCTGGTTGGACTTGGACTAAATGTTTCATATATTGATAGAGGACTTGCATCCCTTTGGGGGGCTGCTTCAACCGGTTCAAAGATAAACGTCAAGATTTTTGCAAATGATAAAGAAGCGGCTGAGTATCTTGACTCACAGATGAAGGTGCTTTGTGATGATGACAATTCCAATGATGCCGGCGCAATAGCTAATATCAATGCTACCTTGCAAGGATTTTTGTATGAAGAAGTTGTTGATGGCAAGAGGTATGTAGCATACGATCAGGTTAAGATACAGAGTACCCTTATGCACCTTGAAAAGAATGGTCTTGCACATCAATTATTAATCTCTGTGAATAGGCAGATAAATGCGAATAAGATAAATAATGCTGCCTATCCGGATGTTGTAACAAAGCTGGGAATTGGCGGAAAACTTGAAAATACAAAGCTTCAAGTGAAAAAGGATTGCGCGGGTGTTCGCCTGGAAGTTACATCAAATAATGATATTCTACCGCTTAATGAGATAAGGCATAAACCTGTAGCCTATGCTGTAACTGAAGAATCTACAAAAAACTACTTTATGAACGGGAAAGATTATGATTGGGACGCCATTAAGGCTTGGTATAAAGCCGGTGATGATTTTCACGATAATTATCATGCAACGTCGCTGGAATATGATTTTCTTGCATGTCAAATGAAAGGTATGAGCGATATTGAAATCGAGAGACTTACAGATGCCGCGGAGTTTAATGTAGATAAGAAAGGTTCGGTATATCAATTATCTGATAAATTGGATATTTTAGCAGATAGGCATCTTACTCATATGAATATTGACAGAGTGACTAATTGTATGGGGGATGATTTTGAAAAGAAATATGCCCGCGCAGTTCTTATTGTGAATATCGATAATAGTTTGCATTCCGGTGCAGGAAGTGATCACACTGTAAATATCTGCTATTCGGCAGATGATAAAAAGTATATCGGTG
>ODAI014316261.1_pt1 | contig 12580 bp, 14 predicted proteins | sample 1539321 | NCBI WGS metagenome assembly ODAI01 (sample SAMN02144231, study PRJEB22623) | gut metagenome | biome: sheep rumen | host: Ovis aries | place: New Zealand
AAACATACGGGGGCAATATTTGAAATACCCAGATGATTTTAATACACCTGCCTTTCCTGCGGGAAGGTTTGTCGCGGTATCTCGGTTTATGGGAACGGCGGTGATGTGTGTGTTTTTTCTTATCATCTGTGTATGTGGAATTATTTTGTGGGTCAAACGAACCCAAGATGTCACTCCGTTTTTAATTTCTATCAATCCAAACGGCGAACGTTGGACCGTTGTGGCGCATGACAATCATAAAACTACTATCCCGGCATATTATGTTTTACAGGAATCTTTGTTGAATAAATTTGTGCGAAATTGGTTTTCTGTATCAAATAACCCAGATGAAAATAATGCCCGTTGGGCAAAATGCAATCGCGATTCGCCGGCATGTACCCAAGACATCGGTAATGACGATATAACTTGTGCAATTTATTGCCCCAGTGATGATGCTGTGTGGGATACATTTGAACATGTTGTGTTGCCGACTTTGACCCAGATTGCAACCGTTGATGGCGATGTGTGGGCGGTAAAATCATTGTCTATGAAACCTGTGGATTCTGTGGAATCTATAACGGCAAATGGTGGTTTTTGGAAGTTAAATATCGCGGTCCAAACAAATACAGATACTTTGTATTTTACCGGATTTGCGCGCGTTGGGTATGATATTCAGGCATATCCAAAAACCATGGGGTATTATGTCGCAGAGTTTTACACATACAGGATGAATTGATGTTGAGAAAGTTGTTTTTGTTCTTAATCGGTTTATTGATGTTGGCATCTATGCTGGGGCTGTTGTTTTTTGCGGGTGCGATTTATGATTCCCAAGAAAAACATACCATTGAAACATTTTTTTGGGAACCAAATTCACAATCTAAAAATCGTGTATCGACACCGGTTTCTGCCGATGATACACCTGATAAATTTTTACGCGACAGTTTGATTGCCCGGTTTATGAACGAATATTTTTATGTAATACCAGATACAAACAATGCAAATGCACGCGCAGAATTTGTAAATACCGATGGAACTTTGACCGCGTTGTATGGTTTGTCGCAAAAATCTGTGTCGTCACAATGGCGCAATACCGTCGCACCTGAAATTCAAGATATGGCGGCGCGTGGCGCCATGCGCCAGGTCGAAGTGTTGGAAATCGCCGATGCAGAAACAGGACATTTGGTTGTAAATTACCGTTTAAAAACTTGGAACGAACCGAATAATCTTTTTGCCATGCCTGATATCACATATGGCAGTATATATTTAAATGTCACGCGCGACCCAATACACGTCAATCAAACGAAAGAGGTTTTGGATTTACTGCGTGATGGAACCGATCCTGCGGCGGCGTTTGCAGATACTTTTCAAATTTTGGACGTGCCACAACAATAAAGGTTTAATATGCTGAATACTTTGAGGAATATTTTAATAGGTTTTGTTTTGTCTGTGCCGATGTGTATGAATTATGCATGGGCCGATGATGATTTTGATTTGTTGGGCGATGAAGAAGACGCATTTGTTGATGGGACAAATCCTGACATTATGTACGAAGATTCGGGTGACGATGATTCGTTATCGGGTGGTGGTAATATTACTTTGAACGACGGTGCCGGTGTTGTAAATGTCGGTGGGTTTGATATTGCGGGCATTATGTTGGGTATGTCTTTTGAAGATGTTTATAATTTATATCACAATCAAAGCAATCTGTATTCGCCACGCAAACGCAACAGTTTGGTTTATACAATTCCAACAGATTGGAAATATAATTTGGATTATGAATGTCGGCAATCTGGTGTAATTCAACCAAATAAATTAGACAAATGTATTCGCGGTCTGGCACGCAGTCGTGGGTTGTTATATGTATCCGAAATTCATTTAGAAAGGTCCAGAACCGGCGAAACAATCGATGTATATTTGACCAGTAATGCCACCGACAATGTTGTTTATAGAATTGTTTATAACAATGATGTCGAAAAATTAGAAAGTCAAAATCCTAAATTCATAGACCAACGCGAAAAACGTCGTTTGGCTTTTTGGAAAAATGTCGTTGAAAAATATGGCGAACCAAATGCGGGTATTGATACATGGGCAACATCAACAAATGCGTATGACCCAAAAATGACTGCGTATTATGATTCACTGGATTTAATTGATGAAGGTCGTCGCGCCATGGACGCGGCAAATTCTGCACAACAATCGCGCGAAAATTTCCGCGCCAAACCGTATGCTTTTTAAACATGAATACATATCGCAAGGGACTTTTCAGTGAATGGTATGCCAGACAATTCCTGCGTTTGCATGGGTTCAGTATTTTAAAAACGCGTTATGTGACGGGGCGCAATACAAACCGCGCGGAAATTGATATAATCGCAAAAAAACACAATACTATCGTTTTCATAGAGGTTAAATACCGTCCTGATTTATTATCTGCATGGGACGCAATCACACCAACACAAATTCGGCGATTGCGAGATGCCGCAGATACATATCTGGCAAAAAAGAAATGGATTGGCGATGCCAGATTTGATGTGATTGCGGTTTGTGGTTGGAAAATTTATTGGGCAAAAAATGCATTTTGATAATTGAAAAAAATCCTAATATGTTTTAGTATTTGCACATACTTTGCAAAGGAGTAAATTATGAAAAAAGTATTATTGGCATTGTTTGCCGTATTAACATTGGCGGCATGCACAGGTTCATATAAATCTGGCAACTGCGAATATGATTTCTTGTTGCACAAAGACATTTCCATTTCTAAATGGATTGGTAATGCGACTGGGGGTTGCTAGATTTATATTTATAAAAAGATGGGGCAATTTGCCCCATCTTTTGTATTCGTACCAAATTTACTTGCAAACCACCACCATTGCAGGACGCAAAACCGTATCGCCATACATGTATCCAGACTGCATTTCTGCAAAGATTGTGTTTGGTGCATGTTCATCGTCCGCCGGCGCAGTTGATATTGCACTGTGAAATTGAGGGTTTAACGGTTGTCCCAAACTTTCAATTTTCACAATTCCAATTTGCGCAAATGCGGAATTCAAAGCCATTGCCAAAGATTTTATACCCTCGTCTTCTGGGGTTTGTTTTAATGCCGCATCTAACGCGTCCATCACCGGCAAGAATTTTTTTGCAATTCCCATGCCAACGGTGCGCGCCGCAGATTCCGCATCACGCACACTGCGACGGCGTGTATTTTCCAATTCGGCGGCAACACGCATATATTTATCGGTCATGTCTGCGACCTGGGTCTGTAAATCTGCGACCAATTTATCGGTTTCGTTTTCAGTTGCCGTTTCATTTGTATTATCTGGGGTTCCAGATTTTTCTGGTTTTTCCGCATCGTTCAAAGATACAGATTCAACATCTACTTCTTTTTTAATATCTTTATCGTTTTCCATATCAACCTGCCATGTATAAATTATTGTATATTATTCAGCATTTTTAATTATAGGTATAAAATCATCTAATTTCAAGGACGCACCACCAACCAAAACACCATCAACATTTGGCACAGACATAATTTCATGTGCATTTGCCCCCGTCACCGATGCCCCATACAAAATTGGTGTATCTGTAAATCCCATATCATTTAATGTTTCGCGAATAATTTTATGGACCGCACCAATTTGTTGTGTCGTTGGGGTAATACCTGCGCCAATTGCCCAACGCGGTTCATACGCAATAATAAATCCGCCGTCGGTCGCATTATCAGGCACAGATTCCCGCACACCGTTTTCAACAACACGAATTGTCAATCCCATATCGCGTTCTGTGGCGGTTTCCCCAATGCAAATAATAGGAATTAAATCGTTTAAAATCGCCATTTTTGCGCGTTCGGCGACATCTGTGTTCGTATCATGCAACGCGTCGCGACATTCGCTGTGTCCAACCAAAGTCACCACCGCACCAGTATCACGCACCATTTTTGCAGAAATTTCGCTGGTATGGGCACCTGATTCAAATTTACTGACATTTTGTGCGCCAATCATCACGACATCGTTTCCCGCCCGCAACATAGTATATGGAACACATAAAATCACCCTGGATTCAGTATCTATCCCGGACAAATCATTTATCATATTGTCCAAAGATTTTACATCTCCGTTCATTTTCCAATTGCCAGCAATTATTTTCATGTGTTTTCCCCTATTTTTTTCGTTGCAATTCAAATATCACCTTTGCTATGGTAATGCAAAAGGAAAAAAAATGCTAGAATATTTACGTAATGCGTCTGAAAAGCCACTGGCTAAAATTTTAATTGCCATTTTGGCGTTTTCATTTATTGGTTGGGGCGTTGCCGAATGGATTTTTGGCGGTGCCACTGGTGATACAACATTGGTTCGCGTTGGCGATGCTGAAATTTCTGTTAATCAGTTCAGCAACCAAAAATCACAGACTTTGGCAAATATGTCGCGTGACCAACAACGCGCTATTTATACAGATGCCAATGCAACAAAGTCTTTCAACCGTTATATCTTGGGCGAATTAACCAGTCAGCAAATGGTGCAAAATCGCGTGGCTGATTTGGGATTTGTGGTTTCCGACCATCGCATAGCAAAGCAAATTAGTGATATGCCGGTATTCAAACGCGACGGCAAATTTGATACAGAATTGTTCGATAACGCACTGGCGGCAAACGGTTTAACCGAAGACAGATTGGCAACTGTTTTGCGGACCGATATTGCGCGTGCAATGTTGTTGGGGCCAATGGGCGAACGGGTCAGTGTTCCAGAATTCGCGGTTGATGCGGCATACAACGCGCGTTATGCAACACGCAATATTGAATACAAGGTTGTGAATTTTAATGATTTCAAAGTCGCGGCACCAACAGATGATGCGTTGCAGACATATTATGCACAAAATCCAAAAACTTTACCGGAAACACGTCGCGTGTCTTATGCTTTTGTTCCGGCAGATATGTCAAAACCTGACGAATATGATGCGGGCATGACACGCATAACACATGTCGAAGATGAAATTATCGGTGGTGAAACATTGGCAAATGCGGCAAAAAAGCATGGTGCAAAATTTGTGCAACTGCGTGAATTTGCGCGTAATGGTGCGGCAAACGATGCAAATATAACACCACAGATTGTGGCGGAAATATTCGGTATGGCAGATGGCAGCGACAGTCAAATCATAGAGGCAAAAAAAGGATTTATGATTATACATATCGATAAAGTAAATCCTGCGCACAGTGCGGAATTTGCCGATGTGAAACGCGAATTGATTCCACAATGGACACGTGCCGAAAAGCGCAAATCTGCATACGCGCGTGCAAATGAAATATTGGTGGATTTAAACACAAACAACAAATTTGATGGTGCAATAAAAAAGACCGTCACACGTGGAAACGGATTGCCGGCGGCGGTGTTGAGTGATGCATTTAACAACACAGTTGGCACGAACAAGATTGTTGAAACACCTGATGCGTTTTATGTATTGTCGATAAAATCTGTCCAGGCACCAGTCGCTGACGCAAAAAAGAAGGCTGATTTGCGTCGTGAAATGGAACAAATGATGCAATATCAAATCCAGGCAGATTATAATAAATTTTTGCAACGCAAATACCCAATCAAGATGAACGATAAAGTGTATGAACGTTTTATCGAAAAATAATACAACACCGCGGGAAACCGCGGTTTTTATTATACAGTTTATTTGCAAAAGTTTTTTCCCTTGCAATACGCGATTAAATTATTTTACCATAATCCACAGAATACAACGGGAATTGTATTCGGGGCCTCGAAAAAGCCCAACGTCTGACCAGTGCAAGATTTGCATTGTTATCCCAACAAGAAAACGATTCGTATCGTATTCTTGTGTTTTTGATAACTTGTAAAATTTTGCACTGACGTGTATAAAACTCGGTCAGTGTTTTTTTATATAAAAACACATTGATAGAAATTTTATACACGCAATAACCAATGATTTTACCCCCTGCGATTTTGGCGGGGTGTCTGCGCTTAGCGATATGCGCGGGATCATTGTCAGACTTGATTTTTTCGAACACCCCGACCGCTTCTCTCGTTAGCGGTATTTTTTGTGTTTTTTTAAAACACAAAAAACGCGTAAAGGGCAAAGCCCGAATACGCGCATCATTGGCGAATGCCAAGGATGATGTCATCCTGAGCAAGTGAGTCCAACTTGCGCGAACGCGCAAAGCCGGACGAACGTAGCGTGAGGATCCAGTAATTAAAGATGCCGTCGGCAAAGCCGACACTCTGTTATTCACCTGGATTGCCACGTCTTCGTTTTGCAAACCCTACGCGTTGCGTAAATTTGCAAAACTGCGCTCGCAATGACAAAACGCGTTTTGTAAAACAAAAACCAAAAGGGGAGAAAACATGAGAAAGTTATTATTGGGGTTAATCGGGTTATTGTTCGCAATACCGGGTTTTGCCGCGTGTCCGTCGGGACAAATCGAACAAACATATACATCGGCAACCGGAACAGTCACACAAAATGGCACGCCAACACCAACAAACCCAATCGAACCAGTCTTTTATCAACAAGGTAATATGATATTACGCAAAGTCGGCGATGTTGCAGATTCATACGATGCAACCACCGGTAAAATCACCCGAAAAATTGGAGTTAAGATTTTTAATGGAACAGAATCACTTACAATGTTTAATTATGATGCGTATATTAAACCTGATGCCTCCAATGTCGCTTTTTTATTAGATTCAAACAGAACAGCGGCTAGCAATGGTATATCTAATCATCTGGAGTACACTAGAGACAGTATCTGGCACAAGACAGGGGTTCCAAATAAATGGACTTTAAATTCAGGAACTCAACTTCATATGAATTTTGCGAACGATGTTCTAGGCATCACAGATTATACCCAAGAAACACAAAATTCTGTTATGAGAAAAGCAAAAGCTTATTTAAAATCACAATTTGAGGCAGGAACCCCATACGCATTTTATTATGTACTGGCCACGCCTTTTGAAGAAGATTGGAACGAAACCACTTATTGCGCACCGGATATCAAAATCGCCACGACGGCATATAACAGCGCGCGGTTTAGCCCGGTGGTGACGGAATTGAACGACACGATTGCAACGATACGCGATGTCGTGACGAACACTATCAATCAAACCGCGGCGATTGCGGATTTGCAGGCAATCAAACAAACCCGCCCGAACGAGCAATGCCCCGCCGGCAAAAAGTGCCTGCTGGTTGAAGACAACGACGGAACACCCCATTGGTACGAGATTATAGAAAGATATTCACGCCTGCCTGATGGTTATACGGAATTAGAGTATATCAACAAACCAGACAATGCGTATGTTGACACCGGTATCAAATTCAAATCCGAAAATGTCAGGATTGAATTGGTGGCATCGTATGTCAGTATGGCCGGCGGTATGTTTGGTGCCCAAAATGCCTCAAACACCAACTCTGCGCTTTTGATTTATTCTAACCATTTGTATGCTGGCGTGCAAGGGTTTACTAGTACAGAAGTGTTAAGTGGCAATCGTGCATTAATTACTATCGTGGCAAATAATGGTAATATAACGTTAACCCCAGCAAGTGGTACAGCGGTTAATTACACTTACACCGGCAGTATACAAAGTGAAAACGGTTGGCACATAGGTGGTATGTTGTCTAGAAATACTGTGTTCGCAAATTCTGTTGGTACGATTGGTACTGTGAAAATCTGGGATAATGGCTCGTTGGTGCTGAATGCTATCCCGGCCCAGCGTGGTGACGAGGTTGGTTTCTATGATACTGTCCAAGAACGCTTTTTGCCTGCGGATTCCGAAAACAAGTTCACCGCGGGGCCGGCGGTACAGTAACCACCCCGTCGCTTCGCGCCACCCCTCCAAGAATCACCCACAAAAATTTCATTTTTGCGGGACCCGATAGAGGGGAACTAGTTTTGATTTAGAAAGCCCCGAATTCAACTCCCATTAAAAAAACAAAGAGGCTTTTGTTTCTAAATCAAAAAAACACCGATAGAAATATCGGTGTTTTTTTGTGCAGAATATCCCCGGTGGCAAATGGTGCCAATAATTCCCCTCCTGTGGAGGGGGGAACCACGAAGTGGTGGGGAGGGTTCCTGATACCCCCGCCACCACCCTTAGCCTTTGGCAGCGGGTGGTCCCCCTCCCCTCGGGCAAAGCCCTTGGGGCGGAATTAAAGGAGCAATCGATGCCGGATTAACAAAAATGCGGGCGCGTTTTTGTGGAATGCCAAACCTGGATCCGTTCGACTTCGCTCAGGATGACACGATGCTCGTGTCCGGTTTGGCAACTAAAAAATACCGCGTTGCGCGGTATTTTTTAGTTAATGATAATATATTATATTATTTTATTTCTTTTACTGTCACTTTGAAAACAACCTCGTGACCTGCCAATTGTGTGGCACCGTAATTGTCTGGAAAACGAACATTTACATCACGTTGTTCGCCAGCCTTGGCACCAACCAACTGATCTTCGAATCCAGGAATAAATGCGCCACTGCCCAATGTTAATGGATAATTTTCCGCAGTGCCACCAGCAAACTGAACACCATTATCAAAACCCGCAAAATCAATTATTACCGTATCGCCCAATTCCGCTGTGCGCGCGTGTGAATCACATGCCGCCAATCCAAATGCACCAATTATTCCCAATACAGAAGCCAATTTTTTCATTTTTTATCCTTTTTTGTTAATGTGTTTTGAGTTGTTAAAAAATTTTTGGGTTGCCTATAACCCTCCCCACCTGCTTACGCTGACGCTACAGCAAGGTCCCCCTCCCCAATGGGGGGCGGAATACCACCCCGCCCTGCGGGCACCCCTCCATAGAGGGGAACTGTTATTTTTTTGTTTTGTTATATACGCAACGAAATCCGTATTCGCGCATTGTGGGGCCTTGGGCCTCTACCCTGTAATCAAAGAAAGGCGTTGGGCGCATAACCTCGAACGATGGTTCATCATACACAATCACAATGTTTTCAACATTGCGACCGCATACACGTTTCATTTCGTAATCTGCAACATGTGCCAACACAGTGCGCGCATCGCCATCAATATCCATACCATCGGCACTTTGCATCATGCGCAGACGCATTTCGCGCAACTCACTGTCGCCCAATAAAATTTGAATTCGAACCATTGCACCACGATATTCTTGCCACCGGGTTTCCATACGCGATGAATTCCACCGTTTGTGCGATGCATCTTTTTCCGCATCACTGCGCGGGCGCATCGAATCGATTTCGCCATATTCGTTATTTGCGTCCATAAATGTCGATGTCCGTTCGTTGTAATATGGCGCTTTATCGCCACCATCGGCATAATCGTCCGCATTATAACCAGATGTACATGCCGCAAATATCGGCGCCAAAATAAGTGCAAAAATCAGTGATTTTTTCATTTTTTCTCTTCCTTTTTTTTGATTCTAACAAATAAACTATTTTGATTCAAGGGTCGATTTGTGGTAAAATTAAATAAAATGGTAAATGTTGTTTTAGAATCTTTGTTAAAACCGTTGGCGGAATTTTATCGACCTGACTTTGTCGAAGAAATCGCCATAAATCACGAGGGTCAGGTGTGGATGCGTCTGCATGGCGCACGCGTTCCATGGGTGTCTTATTCGGCACCGCAATTAACAAAACAATATCTGGTGGATTTAATTCATACGGTGGCAAATGTTTATGAACAACCATTTGACCCATATCATGGTGTGCCGGTGGTTTATGCTTCATTGCCTGGGAACCACAGATTTTCCGCTATTGCGGGTCCAAATGTGCAATATGACGACAATGATTTGACTGGTGGTGTCGCAATGAGTATTCGTGGCGGTGGGGCCAAAGACACCAGTTTTGAAAACTATCATTTGGAAAAAGGAAAACAATTATTAAAAATCAAACCTCGCGAAAAAGTGCGACCTGATGACCCATATGACAGATTGATGTCCGCAATAAATGACGGCAGTCCTATTTTAATTTCTGGGGCAACCGCCACCGGTAAAACAACTTTTTTAAATCATATGCTGACGTTGATTGATAAAAATGCACGCATTATCACCGTCGAAGATGCTCGTGAAATCCAGGTCACACAAGAAAACCGCGTCCATTTTATATTGTCCAGAACCGAACAAAATAACGATTTTGATTATGCGCGCTTGCTGGATTTGGTCGTGCGTATGACCCCAGATGTTATTATCGGGGGCGAAATTTCAACCAGTAATGCGTCTGTATTATGGGAAATGTTGGGCACCGGACACGACCATTTTTACACCACCATACATGCAGAATCTGCCGAGGCCGCATACGCCGCATTTGCAGACAGAATTTTACATACCCAACCCGCATATAATCGGTCTGATTTAATCCAAGAGATGAAGAAAAAAATCCGCGTTGTTCAATTATCGCGCGATGGCGGGCTGCGCGCAGTGACCGAGGTTGTATAAAGTTAAAAACCGCCGTATTTGGCGGTTTTATTTAATGTATATATTGTTTTGCAACATATTGGTCACGCATATTTTTTATTTCACGAAATGCGACGGCCAAATCTTTGTAATTACAGATATCGAACACGCATTCTTCGGTATGATCTTTGTTATCTGGGTTATAGTTAATTTTTTTGATAAATCCCAATGGTTTCGAATATTGCATGATAACCATATAGTAAGTTTTTGGTCCAACTTTGAATATAATTTGGGTATCTTTGCCTTTTCGGACCTTGGGATTTGGATAAAAGAACCGATTTGCGGTATGACTGCTTATGGTGTCAAAGTTCATTTGCTGAATCAATTTAAAAGCAATTCTGTCACCCAGGTTTTCAATTCTGGACTTGCCATCAGTAATATTGCGTGGGCGACAGGTCAGTTTTCCATGATTTCCCTGTTCTATTCTTTTTGGAACCAGACCCGTAAGGGTAAATAAAGGATTGAAAAACAATGGTTCTGAAACCCGTAGTGGCTTATCCGTATGTGCATAATCGATTTGTTCGGGGACCTCTGGCTTATCCCAAAATGTGATTGCGTTTTCACCAGATTTTTCATCTATTTTGGATGTGATAAAAAAATCGTCCAATGCCAAACAATAATCCGCCTGGGCTATCGCATCAAAACAAACAAACGGCCCAGAACAAAAATATGTGAATCTGGCCATTGTTCCAGGGATCATTTTATATGCCTGGGACCAATCATACACAGGCGTGTTATAAAAAGAATACGGTTGTTTAGAAAAATTCATAAATGGTGGAATTAAATTATCGCCCTGTGGCTTATAATGTTTATACATATCCAATCCTTGTACTTTGTATCCTACATTTGTCCAAATTTTAGTCAAAAAAAACCATTTTTGCAATGATTATTTAGCCCTGATATTAAACATTGACTAATTAAAAATTTGCGGTATCTTTGTTGTATCAAAAAACAATATTTGGGGGTATTTGATATGGCAAAAAAACACACAGAAATGACAGATAAACAAACCGCTATTAAAACATATATGCGCAATCAATTATTATTACAAAATGTTATTGATGGCGATGGTAATATTTTGGATTTAAACCGTTTTCACGATACTGTTGCCAAAGAAATCCGCCAATGCGAAAAAGAAATGGCTGAAAACGAAACCGAAAATGGTGTTGTCAAAGACCAAATGCTGCAATCTGTGTTAATCGGTGATTTAGAATATTTGAAATCTTTGGAAAAACACAAAAAAAGCATCGATCCTTGGGTGGAATTCCCGATTGTTTCACACGAAGATTTACCCCCAAAACGTAATATCATAAAAGAAAAATATCAAAATACAAAATTGTTGATTCGAAACAAACTGACAAATTGGTTGTTTCGGTGATTTTTCTTACATAAAATTTTGCGGATTTACATCAATCTTTATCCGTATGTTTGCAGGAACCTTGATTCCGTCCAACCACCGCGCAACAACAGGTTGCAGGTTCGCATTTACATCGCCAGTAATTAAAAAACGCATGCGGTACCAGTTGCGAATTTGATAAATCTGGGCGGCGATTGGTCCCAATATTTTTCCCCCATTTAAAATAGGCGCATTTGCAGACAATTTTTCACAAAACTGTTTTAAAACAGATTCTTTTTCACCCTCTATAATCAATGCAATCAACTGGCCAAACGGTGGCATTTTCGCAAGTCTGCGCGCGTCCATATCAACCCGCAAGAAACCGTCCCTGTCGCAATTACAAATTGCATTTAACACCGGATTGTCAGGCTGATATGTTTGCAACAAAACCTGACCAGGTAATTCACCACGACCCGCCCTGCCGGCAACTTGGAATAATTGTTGAAAAGTATGTTCGGCGGCACGAAAATCTGTGCCGTATAAACCCATGTCTGAATCCACCACGCCAACCAATGTCAAATTTGGAAAATGATGTCCTTTGGCCAAAATTTGTGTGCCAATAATTATGTCTATTTCGCGATTTTCCATTTTTGCAACCAATCGTTCCAATGTCTGTCGCGTCATTATTGTATCACTGGACACCAATGCGGTTTTTGCATTTGGAAAACGACTATGAACTTCTTGTTCTATGCGTTCCAGCCCCGCCCCAAACATAGATATTTCATTATTACAATCAGGACACTTGGTCGGTAATGTCATTTGACGACCGCAC
>ODAI010327182.1_pt1 | contig 12579 bp, 8 predicted proteins | sample 1539321 | NCBI WGS metagenome assembly ODAI01 (sample SAMN02144231, study PRJEB22623) | gut metagenome | biome: sheep rumen | host: Ovis aries | place: New Zealand
AATGCTGCATCTGGATCCCTCTTATATTGGCAAAGTATGGCCGACCTTCATGTGGACAGTGACAATCGTCTCGGCGCTCGGCTGCTGCATGGGCTTTCACGAATTTGTCTGGTTCATGTCCGTCGGTTACGGCTTCGCGGTCATGTGCATCGGTATTTTCCATCTGATCTTCGGCTTCGTTAACGGAAGCCTGACTGTGGCAACAGCTGTAATGGCAGTGCTCTTCGCGATCTACGGATACAGGCTGGGCGGCTATCTTTTGAAACGTGAGCTGACCAATGCGGCTTACCGCAAGACGCTGGAATCCACCGGTTCCACTAAGCGCATGCCGATCCCGGTCTCCCTCTTCATGTGGGCTTTCTGCACCTGGCTCTACGTCGCGGAGACCTCAGCGGTGACATACCGGGTCATTAACCAGGCCGGAGACAACCTCTTCGCATGGATCGGCGCCCTGATCATGGCGCTGGCCATCTACGGGGAAGCGACGGCTGACCACCAGAAATCCGCGGCCAAAAAGATCAACCCCAAGCGCTTCTGCGACACGGGACTCTACAAATACGTGCGCTGCCCGAACTATTTCTCCGAGATTCTGTTCTGGTTCGGCGTAACTGTCTCCGGCATTGGCGCCGTGCAGGGCAAACAGTGGATCATGGTGCTCGTTGCTTTCGTCCTGATCACATTCGTCATGTACAATTCCGCCCAGCGCCTGGAGCTGCGGCACGAGAAGACCTACGGCCTGGATCCGGAATACCAGAAGTACTCCGACACAGTGCCGCTCCTGTTCCCGTTTTCCAAGCAGTACCATTCCATGAAGGTGTACAGAGACTAAGGAGCCGGTTATGAAAGAATACAGTATTCCTATGGCGGTTTTTGATCTGCTGCCGGTCGTCTTCTTCATTGCGGGAACAATGACGATCGCCGGCGACTTGAAGCATAAAATGACCCTTCCTTCCAGGATCCTCTTCGTGGGAGGGAGCTGGATCGTCGGCGCGGCCGGGCTTCTCAAAGCGCTCTACAAGCTGATTTATTCGCTGGGCCTGGGCGACTTCGCATGGATGAGCGGGCAGTTCTTCTATAACCAGGCGTTCGGATTTCTTCTGGCTGGCATCGGACTTACAATTGCAGTGACGCAGTTGGACAAGACGCAGGGCGGCTCGGCTCCCGGCGGCTCCAAGGGCGCCGGTTCCGGCAAACTCTACTCCCTTGTGCCGATTCCAATCATGGCCCTCGTGGGGATCATGGTGGCGGGACTTGCAGCGCTGGACGCTTCTCTATGCTTTCTCGCAGCTAAGTTAAAAAAGCGAAATGCGCTGGTTCTCTTTATCTTCAGCTTTTTCATGTGCCTCGGCATGGGATATCTCTCCTCGCGAAACTTTGAGAAAGCGTCGATGAACTGGATCGCGGAGGGCGTCAATGCAGTGGGGCAGTTCGCTTTTTTGGCCGGATGCAATATTTTGCATGAGGCGGGGCTCGGTGAACTGTGACCTGGCAAAATAGTGAAAAACTATTGTCTGGAAGAGCAGACATAAACTGCGACTAAAAAAACAGAGGAAAGAAACACTATGAGCAAACATATAGATCTTGGACAGTATACGGTGGATTCGCTGGGGCGATATTTTGACCTTGTGCCGAAGGACCTCGGAGAGGACGCGCGCAGGTCCAAGCGGGGCATGACATTTGAAACAAAATGCTGGGAGATCCGCGGCATCGGCCACCTGTGCGTGATGCGGATGAACGCGTTCTTCGGGCTGATGAAGATGGAAACGATCGTGATCGCGCCTTTCGAGGCGGCCCTGCCGCTTTACAACGCGGACTGGGTGAAGGCTTTTGGAAACGAGACGCAGATGGCGGAACTCTATGACACGCAGCTTGAACCGTGGCCCGAGGCATCTCAGGAGAAGTTCGGCAAGATCAAGGCAGTATTCGCCGACCTTCCGGACGCTCCGACGGGCGAGCACTGGTACGACTCAGTCCTGTATCCCTGCACGATCCACAAAAAGGGCAAAGGCCTGACAGACCGCTTTAACAAGCTGGCAAAAGAGTACACCGACTTGTTCGTGGCGGAGCTTGCGGCAGCGGAGAAATGCCCGGCAGATCAGAAAAAAGCCCGTGTCAGCGCATTCGCCCACAAACTCGTCGAGAACGACGGGCCTGCGGTCAGCATGATGGCGAAGCTCTTCGGCAAGGAGACAATGCAGAGAATCGTACTCAAGCATATGTACGGGGTGGAGTAGAAAAACTCATTGGGGGGAAAGCGACCTCTGGGGTAGTTTGTGGACATGTGTCCACAAACTACCCCAGAGGTCTTTTGTCTATGTCCACACCTGTGGACAAACTACCCCAGAGGTCTGTTAATTGCCCCAGAGGTCTGTTAATTGATATAATGGTATTGGTGAAGCAAGTGGTAAGCACCTAAGGAGAGAAAAATGTCAACCAAACAGGAAAGAATAAAAGTGTTTCAGGACACGATGGACTGGATCGAAAACGACATCGAGCTGTCCGCGTCAGTGATCTATTCCAAGGAACACACGAAGATATATTGGGAGAATGATTATCCGGAATTTGATGCCGAGAAAGCATGTGACACAGAAGTCACAGTGACCAGGGACCGCTCCTATCAGGCGGCAATGAGGCTCGCCGCGGAGAACGCGGGCAGCAGGATCGCGGTCATGAACTTCGCCAATGCTTTTCAAGCCGGTGGAGGCGTTGTTAAAGGAGCCGGCGCGCAGGAAGAGTGCCTGTGCCGGACCTCAACGCTTTATCCTTTGCTGTATCGGAAGACTCTGAGGGACACATTCTACAAGCACCACAGAACCCTCAACACGCCCAAAGCGACCGACGCCCTCATCTACACGGAAGATGTCGTCATCTGCAAGACCGACGAGGACCTGCCCCAGAGGATGCCCCGCGAGCAGTGGGTCAACGTCGATGTGATCACAGTCGCTGCGCCCGACTTGCGCGACAAGTCAAATCCCTATGCACCGCTGGCTGGCGGCGGCACCTTCATGAAAAACGCAGAACTCTTCGGCTATCATGTCAAAAGAGCGATCCATGTACTCACTTGTGCAGCCGCGCAGGGCGCCGATATTTTGGTGCTGGGTGCATTTGGATGCGGAGCGTTTCAGAACGACCCGGAAGTGGTGGCGCGAGCATATAAAACAGCCATCGAGGAATTCCCGAAAGTGTTTAAGAAGATCGAGTTTGCGGTTTACTGCAGTCCGGCCGATCAGAAGAATTACGAGACATTTTCAAGGGTGCTGGGATAAGGCTTAGCGCTGGACTTTGACCTATGTGGGCCTCATCATCCGGGAGATGGAAATAGACTAATTAGAATTACAACACTGAACTTAAAAGTGATAGTATTAAGATAATGTAATCAGATATACAGCTATAGGAGGGACAGGATGAAGAAGAGCATTATCACTGTATTACTGAGTATTTCAATGACTGTAGGGAGCATTGGCGCAGTTCCTGCTTTTGCTGCGGAGCCGGTGGCGGAAGAAACTGCCTCAGGATCTGCAGAGGAGACCACAGATGGAGTCACCGTGAGCGGTGAAGCGGGAACTTCGAGCACTTCGGAAGCGGCGGAAGAGCTTGAAGAAGTGCCTGATGAGGCGAGAACTTCGAGTACTTCGGAAGTGGCGAAAGAGATCGAGGAAGTGTCGGATGAGGCGGGCACTTTAAGCACATCGGAGGTAGCGAAGGAAATCGAAGAAGTGCCGGAGGAGGCGGCTTCTGCTGCCGGAGAAGTAACAGAGGTCTCTGCTGAGCAGAAAAACGCTTCGGGAAGCACGTTCAAGCCGGGCGACAAAATGATAGCGCTCGGGAAAGAAGGAACAACACAGAAGTTCCCGATGAACCCCAAAAGGACGAATGGCTTTGAGGATTATCGCGAAGACATATCTGACTATGATATTTGGGTGCTTCCGGCACCTGAAGATAACGGGCCTAGTACCTTAGAACATAATACTATTATGACAACTGGTGAATACAGGAAACTGCAATTCTGGGCTGTGAAACCTAATGACGAATACTCAGGGGAACAGGTCATGGAAGACAGAAATGTTATTCATTATGAGATCCAGGGCCCCAATGTCAAAAAAGTGCTCAGAGAAAAGGCTCATGACGAAGAAGTGTTCTTTGGCAATGGATTAGGATGCTTATCAGAGCCTGTAGGCAGTGTAGAATTTGCATTTGATGAAGTCAATTCGGAGAGAATTACCAGAAGACTGAATATACCGGATAGTGACCTGGCGGTCGATCTGCATCTTTGGATCTACATGGAATTGACAAACTATGATCTGGACGAATTGAGAAAATACGATACGGCGAGGGAATTTGTTGAGGCAGCAAATTTCATGCAATCGGACGAGATTTATACAGAGTCAGTCGGAACGGAAAGAGGCAATAAAGGTATTGATATCGTCGCATTATCTAAGGAAAGAGCAGAAAATCATTATGCCAACGGCTATGAGCGCACAGTAGATACACTATATGCCAACTGCATGGGAATCAAAGAAGGTTCCAAATGGATGGATGCCTTCAGAAAGAAATATGATGAAGGACAGTTCTCATTCTGTGTAAAAGAGGGTGATACCTACTGGTTTGCGATGGTGGCATCCAATTCGTTCAATAACACAAATAGAGGATGTGATATCCAGGTTCAATACTATGTTAATAATTACTTTCCGGGCATAAAGGAATCTGAGTATGAAGTCAGAGCCGCAGCAGCTTTCGATGAGTGGGTATATTACTTATATTACGACTTCACCGACAAGAATCTCTGTGATGCATGGCTGGCTGAAATGGAGACCTGGGAAGGGCATTGGAACTATTTCCTCTACGGAGTATATGACAAAGAGGATATTGGGCAAGAGGATGCACGGCCGGGTTATGAGCAAGACAATTGGCGCTCTCCCGGAGATACGTTCGGGAAGACAACACTGCACTACCCTGATCAGTATGATTATTATGTAAAGGATCCGGGCGTATACACCATTACAGCTACAATTGACGGATGCAATGGAGTTATTACAGACCAGTTTGTCGTAAAGGAACAGCCCGTACAAACCGGCTGGGTAGAAGACGATAAGGGCTGGAGATATATCGAAGAAAACGGACAGCCTGCCAAAAACAAGTGGCTTCAGATATGGCTGGACTGGTATTACTTCAAAAGCGATGGCTATATGGCGACCGGCCTGCAGAAAATCGATAATGCCTGGTACTATTTTGACTCTGACGGAGTGATGCAGACAGGCTGGCAGACGATTGGCAATGCCCGGTACTATTTCAATTCAAATGGAATGATGCAGCGCGGCTGGCATAAGGTCGGTAACTCCTGGTACTACTTCAAAGCAAGCGGAGTGATGCAGACAGGCTGGCAGACGATCGATAATGTCCGGTACTATTTCAACGCTGACGGAGCGATGCAGACAGGCTGGCAAAAAATCGACAATAAGTGGTATTACTTCAGTGCCGGCGGAGCGATGCAGACGGGCTGGCAGAAGATCAACAATGTCTGGTACTACTTAAATGCTGACGGAGTGATGCAGACGGGCTGGCAAAAGATTGGCAGCAGCTGGTACTACTTCAGTAACGGCGGAGCAATGCAGACGGGCTGGCAGAAGATCAATAACAAGTGGTATTACATGAGCGCCGGCGGAGCGATGCAGACAGGCTGGCAAAAGATCGGCGGCAGCTGGTACTACTTCAGCGCCGGCGGAGCAATGCAGACGGGCTGGCAGAAGATCAACAACAAATGGTACTATTTCAGGTCAGGCGGGGCAATGGTCACCGGACGCCAGCAGATCAATGGTAAATGGTATACATTCAGCAGCGGTGGTGCGCTGCAATAGAGAAGAACTACTAAGTAGACAGCTAAGGGAGGGACAGAATGAAGAAGAGCATAATCTCTTTATTACTTAGTATTTCAATGACTGTGGGGAGCGTTGGTGCGGTTCCCGCATTTGCTGCGGAGGCAGTGGAAGAAGAAACGGCTTTTGGATCGACAGAGGAAGTTGCAAAAGAGGCGGTTTCCGGATCGACAGAGGAAGCCGCAGAAGAGGCAGCTTCCGGATCAACAGAGGAAGTCGTAGAAGAGGACACCGACACTGCGAGCGGTAAAGCGGGTACTGTGGGTACTTCGGAAGTGGCGAAAGAGATCGAGGAAGCATCGGATGATGCGAGCACTTTGAGTACTTCGGAGGTGGCTAAAGAGATTGAAGAAGTGCCGGATGAGGCGGCTTCTGCTGCTGGAGAAGTAACAGAGGCTTCTGCTGAGCAGAAAAACGCTTCAGGAAGCTCGTTCAAGCCGGGCGACAAAATGATAGCGCTCGGGAAAGAAGGAACAACGCAGCAATTCCCGATGAATCCTGAGAGGACGAATGGGTTTGATGATTATCGTGTAGATATATCATCTTATGAGGTTTTTGCATATGTATTGAACGAAGAGGGAAAGGTTGACGGCTTAGAACGTAATACTATTCAAACAACCGGTGAATACAGGAAATTGGAACTGGATGTTGAAAGACCTCTGTCAGGGGATAATAGGGTATCGATCAACGATGATAAGAACGTTATTCACTATGAAATCCAGGGACCCAACGTTAAGAAGGTACTCAGGGAGAAAGCCCACGACGAGGAAGTTTTCTTTGGGCCTTACGAAGGATGCTTATCAGAACCGTTAGGTGTAGAAGAATTCATGTTTGATGAAGTCAATTCAGAGAGAATTACCAGAAGACTGAATTTGCCCGACAGTGATCTGATGACAGAAATGCACATAGATATTGAATTCGGATTGGAAGATTATGAATTAGACGAGCTAAGAAAATATGATTCGGTGAGGGAATTTGTTGGAGCAACAAATTTTTTGCAATCGGACGATATTTACAAAGAAACGATTGGGACAGAAAGAAGCAATAAAATTACTAAAACATTTATTGAAGATTTTAATGGCGATATCGACGCATATGCCAGAGACACGGCAGAGAAGCACTATGCTAACGGCTATGAGCGGACTATTGAAACCGTGTATGCAAGCTGTCTGGGAATTAAAGAGGATTCTGAGTGGCTGGATGAGTTCAAGAAGAAATACGATGATCATACCTTCTCATTCTGCGTAAAGGAGGGCGATACATATTGGTTTGCGATGTGGCCATATTACGATTTTGAACTCGCAGAATATCAGTGTCCTAAAATAGTCAAGTATTTTGTTGACAATTATTTCCCGGATATTCAGGAATCCGAGTATGAAGTCAGACCCGCGGCAGCTTTTGATGAGTGGAACTATAATGTGTATTATGACTTCACTGAAAAAGACTTATGTGATGCGTGGCTGGCTGAAATGGAAAACTGGGAGGGACATTGGATCAATTTCCTTTACGGAGTACATGACAGAGCGGATATAGGAAAAGAGGGAGCGGTGCCCGGGTATGGCAAAGGCAACTGGATTTACCCCGGAAACATATACGGTAAGACAACGCTGCACTACCCGGATCAGTATGATTATTATGTAAAGGATCCTGGTGTATATACTGTTACAGCCACAATTGATGGATGCAAGGGAGTTATTACAGACCAATTTGTTGTTAAGGTTAAACCCGGCTGGGTCAAAGACGATAAAGGCTGGAAATATATTGAGGAAAACGGAAAGCCTGCTAAGAACAAATGGATCGATGAATACTACAATCAGTTTTACGTCAAAGACGATGGCTATATGGCAACTGGCTGGCAAAAAATAGATAACGCCTGGTACTATTTTGACGCCGACGGAATTATGCAGCGAGGCTGGCGGACAATAGGCAATGCCCGGTATCATTTCAGTATAGACGGAATTATGCAGACGGGCTGGCAGAAGGTCAATAACAAATGGTATTACCTGAGCGCCGGCGGAGCGATGCAGACCGGCTGGCAGAAGATCAGCAACAAATGGTACTATTTCAATACCGACGGAGTGATGCAGACCGGTTGGCAAAAGATCGGCAGCAGCTGGTACTACTTCGCTGCCGGCGGAGCGATGCAGACGGGCTGGCAGAAGATCAATAACAAGTGGTATTACATGAGCGCCGGCGGAGCGATGCAGACCGGCTGGCAAAAGATCGGCAGCAGCTGGTACTACTTCAGCACAGGCGGAGCGATGCAGACCGGCTGGCAGAAGATCAGCAACAAATGGTACTATTTCAGGTCAGGTGGTGCGATGGTCACCGGACGCCAGCAGATTGATGGTAAATGGTATACGTTCAGCAGCGGAGGTGCGCTGCAGTAATGCAGGATTACTAAGACGACAGCTAAGGGAGGACAGCATGAGGAAGAGTGTAATCTCTTTATTACTTAGTATTTCAATGATTGTGGGGAGCATTGGCGCGGTTCCCGCATTTGCTGCGGAGGCGGTGGAAGAAGAAACGGCTTCTTCCACCGGCTCAGCAGAAGAAGCTGTAAAGGAGGCCGCCGACACTGCGAGCACTTTGGGTACTTCGGAAGAGGCGAAAGAGATTGAAGAAGTGTCGGATGCGGCAAGCACTTTGAGTACTTCAGAAGTGGCGGAAGAGATTGAAGAAGTGCCGGATGAGGCGGGCGCTTCGGGTACTTCAAGCACTTCGGAAGTGGCAGAAGAGGTCGAAGAAGTGCCGGATGAGGCGGCTTCTGCCGCCGGAGAAGTAACAGAGGCTTTTGCCGAACCAAAAGCTGCTTCGGGAAGCACGTTCAAGGCGGGCGACAAAATGATAGCGCTCGGGGAAGAAGGAACAACGCAGCAGTTCCCGATGAACCCTGAGAGGACGAATGGGTTTGATGATTATCGCGTAGATATTTCATCCTATGATATCTGGGTGGATGAAATGACTGAAAATGGTATGACTATCGTTAATGACCATCATACTATTTCTACAAGTGGTGAATACAAGAAACTGAGATTGCAGGCTGTGTATCCTATATCTGATAACTCGTGGGATGAGGTCCTGGAAGATAAGAATGTTATCCGTTATGAAATTCAGGGACCCAATGTCAAAAAAGTGCTCAGGGAAAAAGCCCACGATGAGGAAGTATTCTTTGGCTATGGTATGGGTTGCTTGTCAGAACCCGTTGGTATTTCAGAATTTGCTTTTGATGCAGTCAATTCGGAGAGAATTGGCAAAAGACTAAAACTCCCGAATAATGGCGTGGAAATTGGCCTGCACTACTTTATTTATTATGGATTGCAAAACTATGATCTGGACGAGCTGAGAAATTATGATTCAGCGAGGGATTTTGTTGAAGCAACAAATTTCATGCAATCAGACTCGATTTATAAAGAGTGTGTCGGAAGGGAAAGAGACTATAAAGGCAGTGATATTGTTACAATAGCAAAAGAAAGAGCAGAGGAATACGCTGCTAACGGTTATGAGCGCACTGTAGATACAGTGTATGCAAACTGCATAGGAATCAACGAGAATTCCAAATGGTTGAACGACTTCATGGAGAAATACGATGAAGATGTTTTCTCATTTTGCGTAAAAGAGGGCGATACCTATTGGTTTGCACTGGCGAGACACAATTCGCAGAAAGATATGCTTTATTGGTGCCTTAGCGAGGTCCGAAGCTGTATTGACAATTATTTCCCGGATATCCAGGAATCCGAGTATGAAGTCAGAGACACAGTAGCTTTCGATGAGTGGGAGTATTACATATATTTCGACTTCACTGTCAAGGATGTTTGTGATGCGTGGCTTGCTGAAATGGATAACTGGGAAGGGCATTGGAACTATTTCCTTTACGGATATTATGACGAAGAGGAAGATGTTGAGTGGCCAGGTTATTACCAAAACAACTGGTTCTCTCCCGGAACTACGTACGGGAAAACAACACTGCACTATCCTGATCAGTATGATTATTATGTAAAGGATCCGGGCGTATATACTGTTACAGCGACAATTGACGGATGCAATGGGGTTATTACAGACCAGTTTGTCGTTAAGGAGGAGCCCGCACAAACCGGCTGGGTCAAAGACGAGAATGGCTGGAAATATATTGAAGAAAACGGTCAACCGGCTAAGAACAAGTGGATTGAAGAATTCTTCTATCGGTATTACGTCAAAGACGATGGTTACAGGACAATCGGCTTACAGAAGATCGATAATGCCTGGTACTATTTTGACTCTGACGGAGTAATGCAGACCGGCTGGCAGACGATTGGCAATGACCGGTACTATTTCGATACAAATGGTATCATGCAGAGGGGCTGGCATCAGGTCGACAATTTATGGTACTTCTTTAATTCCAAGGGAGTGATGCAGACCGGCTTACAGAAGATTGACAATACGTGGTACTATTTTGATTCCAGTGGGGCAATGCAGACGGGTTGGCAGGAAATTGGTAATGCCCGATACTATTTTGATTACAACGGAGTGATGCAGACCGGACTGCAGAAGATCGATAATGTCTGGTATTATTTCGATGCCGACGGAGTGATGCAGACCGGCTGGCAGAAGATCGATAATGTCTGGTATTATTTCGATGCCGACGGAGTGATGCAGACCGGCTGGCAGAAGATCGGCAGTGCCTGGTACTATTTCAATGCCGACGGAGTGATGCAGACCGGCTTGCAGGGGATCGATAGTGCCTCATATTATTTCAATGCCAACGGAGTGATGCAGACCGGACTAAAGAAGATTGAAAATACGTGGTACTATTTTGATTCCAACGGAGCGATGCAGACGGGGTGGCAGGAAGTCGGTAACGCCCGGTACTATTTTGATTACAACGGAGTGATGCAGACCGGCTGGAAGAAAATCATTAATTTCTGGTACTACTTCAATGCCGACGGAGTGATGCAGAGAGGTTGGCAAAAGATTGGTAATTTCTGGTACTACTTCAATGCTAACGGAATGATGCAGACGGGCTGGCAGAAGATCAATAACAAATGGTATTACATGAGCTCTGGCGGAGCGATGCAGACGGGCTGGCAGAAGATCAATAACAAGTGGTATTACTTCAGTGCCGGCGGAGCAATGCAGACGGGCTGGCAAAAGATCAATAACAGGTGGTACTACTTCAGCGCCGGCGGAGCAATGCAGACGGGCTGGCAGAAGATCAGCAACAAATGGTACTATTTCAGGTCAGGCGGGGCGATGGTCACCGGACGCCAGCAGATCAATGGTAAATGGTATACGTTCAGCAGCGGAGGGGCGCTGCAGTAAGGAAGATCTATGTATTGTGCGAAAATCACAAGAATAGCCACTTTCGTATTTTAGGAGCCCCAGTCTATTCAATCCTACTTTCGATTGTGATACTATCGCGGCGAAAGGAGGTAGGCTGCTATGACAGAAATATATGACAGTAACCGGCAGCTGAAATATGCAAATGATGATCTGAGAGCAATTCGTTCAATGATTCTGACAACAGGCGATCACACAGAATATGATAATGCGTATGATACCCTGAAGGTAATTGACAAGGCACTTGAATCGATCATTGTTGACATTCAAAGAGCAGTAAACGACATTGACACGGCACTAAGCAAACTGAAGACAGAGACGGAAAGTGTTTGAGAAAAGATAATGAGCATTGAAAGGCGGCCTGAAAAGGCCGCTTTTTTTGAACCTGAATACTAGACCTCTGCCAATACGAGACCTCTGGGGTAGTTTGTCCACAGGTGTGGACAAACTACCCCAGAGGTCAATTACTTTTACTTGAGGCAGTCGGTATTTTGTGAGTCTTCGAAAACCCGCTTCATTCTCAGATCCGGAATGATCCACGGTGATACAGCGACCACCAGAAGAGGACAGGAGATGTAGTGCACGCGGGGGATGAAAGACAAAAGCAGTGCAAGGATTTCAACGCAGATCGTCCATATTTCTTTTCTGCTTTCACTGACGGCATCCTTAAGGATTTCGCAATCATGTGCGCTGATAATGAGCTTCTGGAGCAGAACATAGCTCAAAGTACCTGCAAGATTCAGTAAGCAATATACTCTGACCGGAAGCATTGCAAATAAGGATTTGCCGACCCAGCCGGTTGCTACAGGCTGGAAGGACAGGACGAAGAGGTAGAGAAGGTTTGCCCACAATATTTTGCCATCTACGGAGCCGGCCACCTGCAGAAGGTGGTGGTGATTGGCCCAGTTCGTGCCGACCATTATAAAACTGATCAGATAGCAGGCCGCCAGAGGGAGAATGGCGATGAGCGCGCGCATGTCATTCCCTTCCGGGAGACCGATTTCGAGAATCGTAATTGTGATGATGATGGCAATCACGCCATCGCTGAATGCTTCCAGACGTCCTTTTGTCATTTCTGCCTCCATAGCCGATAAAGTTGTAAAAACAAGTGGATGGAAATAATTATACTACTTTAAAGAGACCCCTGGGGTGGTTTGTCCCCACTTGCCCATGAACTATCAAAAAGGTCATATATGACCGAAAAACATAGAAGAATTTGCATGATAATAGGAAGAAAAAGTCAAAAACACAATAATTATTGTCAAAAACTTTACTTCTAAAACCATCGATTTGAAACTAAAATTGCATTTGCAACTTGAGAACAGACAGGACCTTGATAGAGATCCTGAACATTAGGAGGAAAAGAAAAATGACAGCAGCAAATGCATTA
>ODAI010901006.1_pt1 | contig 12579 bp, 11 predicted proteins | sample 1539321 | NCBI WGS metagenome assembly ODAI01 (sample SAMN02144231, study PRJEB22623) | gut metagenome | biome: sheep rumen | host: Ovis aries | place: New Zealand
GCGAGAGGACCATACCTATATTATCATTTGCTCTCGGGAGTTGATTTGCCGCTGAAAAGCCAGGATTATATCCATGACTTCTTCCAAAGAAACTCGGGTAAAGAGTTTATCTCTTTCGAGAAAGCATCAAAAGCAATTGTTGATTATCGGATGAGGTATATCCACCTTTTCCCAAAAGGTTTCAGGGACAGATCCAGTTTCTTGTATCTATTGAGAGGATTGTTGGTTCTGTTGCAGAGGGGGTTATTATTGAAACGTAACCGTGAAGTGAACTTTTATAAAGGATCACAATGGGTGAGTGTGACTGATAGCATGGCTAAGTGTTTTCTCGATTCTAAGTCCTGGATAAAAAAGGTGTTCCATCATACTTTCATCCCAGATGAGTTTGTTTTCCAGTCACTATACATGCTTACTTCATTTGAAGAGAATATTTACGATGAAGATGATGATTCTGCACGGAATCAGCGATTGATCAAATGGAGTGAGGGCCACTGGTATGTGAAGGACTGGTCAGCGCCTGATTTAGAGAGGCTGAGGAGTTCTCCCGCGATTTTCGCTCGTAAATTCAACGGATCTGATCCGGATTTCTTGGGTGCGGTTTTGAAGTTGTCAAAATGAGATTTGTTGAATATGTCTGTTAGTGCGCTGGTAAGTATAATTGTTCCTGTATATAATATGGAGAATTATCTCCTAAGATGTCTTGACAGTATCGCCGCTCAATCATATAAGAACATAGAGGTGATACTTGTGGATGACGGTTCGACGGATTCCTCAGGGACGATGTGTGATGATTATTGCCTGAAAGACAACCGCTTCCGTGTGATACACCAAGAGAATAAGTGGTTGGCTGAAGCAAGGAATACAGGCCTGGCCGCCTCTAAAGGAGATTTCTTGATGTTCGTTGATAGTGATGATGCTATTCATCCGAAAATGGTTGAACGGATGTATGATACGTTCTTGCGATCTGGTGCGGGATTCATTATTTGCGATCATCGTGAGGTCAAGCTTGATAGTATTAACCCATTTGAGGACTTACCTGATAATGTCGATTTCGAAGTATTCCCTACTGGAGAGTACGTAAGGCGGCTTGTGTTCGAGGCGGGAAAAAACTCGGAATTCGGATTATCTTGGAATAAATTTATCCCCAAGAGTCTTGCTGGGGGTTTGAGATTCGATAATATCTATGCGAATGAGGATGTGACTTATTTCCTCAGGCTTGCGTTGCGTTGTAAAAGTGTCGCTTACGTAAGAGATCAGCTATATGACTATTCTCTTCGAGGGGATAGTATCATGCATGCGGCTGGCGCGCTTGACAGATGGCGCTATAACCACACTTTGATGCGCATGAAATGCTTAGAGTATATACCAGAGGATGAAGTTGAGCTGCGCGGCTATGCTTTGACCAAGATGTACCGCAGAATGATCTCAAGCCGTTTCTCATTGCGCGGAACTGAATTTGAGGGTAACTACGAGGAGATGGTTAAGGATATTGTGACAAGTACACGAAAGGAGTTTTTAAGGCACAAAGGTATAAGCCTGATAGAAAAAGTGTCGTTCTTGTTTTTTTGGAATTGTCCCAAATTAGGGAGGTTAATATATAAAACAATTGGCAATTGATGGTTTAGTCAGTGTTGTCGTTCCGGTTTACAATTCCGCGCGATATCTGACTGATAGCCTGTACAGTGTGGCTGGCCAGACATACAGGAATCTGGATATCGTTGTTGTGGATGACGGCTCAACGGATGGATCAGCTGAGATTTGTGATGAATTCGCATCCAAAGACGATCGGTTTACAGTGATTCATCAGGAGAATAAGGGACCGGGTGAGGCGAGGAATGTGGGTTTAAGTCGTTGCCACGGGGAATGGATATGCTTTCTTGATAGTGATGACGTTATGCGCCCCAATATGATAGAGCGTCTGCTTGATGTCGCCTCTCAAGGGTATAAACTTGCCATGTGCTCCTATTCGACAGTTTATGATCAGGACGAGATCAAGGGCATGGCGCCTTCCGGGACACATTCCGAGGTTTTCACAGAATACTCTGTGGATCGCTGTTTAGATGAATTTGTTACTGGATGGCCATTAGGGCATTTTCAGACCAGATTCAAGCATGGTGTGTTGTGGAACAAAATGTATCATGCCAGTGTACTGAAAGGGCTAAGTTTTGACGCGTCATTGAGAAGACATGTGGATCAACCTTTTTGCATGGAAGCTTTGCTCAGAGTCGACAGGGTGGCTGTTATACCGGAAGCTCTTTACTCGTATTATATAAGGAAGGGTTCTGTATCTCACCCGGTCACAATTGACAAAGAGAGCAATTACTTGCGATCATCGTTACTCATGTTCGAGATACTCAGGACGTATAGAGAGAAAGATTGGAACCCTTTCTTGAGGAAACTTTACCGCCATATACTTCTCGATTACAATGACAGGAAGGATTTGCCTGGGAAAGAGGAATCTCGAAAAGTCTTGTCTTCCATGGTTTCCCGTACTAAGCGAGATTATCTCACGAGTTCTTGTATACCCCTTTTTGAGAGGCTCGGTTTTTTCATGATGTGGACATTCCCTCCTTTGTTTTCGTTGCTTTTGAAAGTTTGGCCGAAAGTAAATGATAAAGATTCTCGCGATTGTCGTGACATATAATGGGATGGAGTGGATTGACAGATGCTTGGACAGTCTGTTATGTTCTACTCTCAGACCAGATGTTTTTGTCGTGGATAATGGGTCGACAGATGGAACCCAGGAGTATATACGCGGACATTTCCCCAAAGTCATTTTTCGTCAAAACGAGACAAATCTCGGTTTCGGGCAAGCGAACAATATTGGGTTGCGCTTCGCTCTTGAGGGGGATTATTCCCATGTCTATCTGATGAATCAGGATGCCTGGGTGGAACCAGACACGATAGAGAAGCTAGCCAACCTTAGCGAGCGATTCCCTGAATATGGCGTTCTCAGTCCATTCCAAATGGAGAGCGGAGGCATCCGAATGGATCGGAGGTTCATATTCAATGTGTGTCATCGGAACCTCGAACTCATGGATGATCTTTATTCTGGTGAATTGAAAGAGATCTATCCGGTGCCGAACATAATGGCGGCTCACTGGCTTCTCACCCGAAAGGCTATTGAAACTGTCGGGGGATTCTCCCCGTCCTTTCCTCATTACGGGGAAGATGCGAACTATGCTGACAGGCTGAAGTTCAGGGGATTGAAGCTTGGTATTACCCCAGGATCAAAGGCGGTTCATGACAGGGGGGACAGGGTTAATTCGAATAAAAAGGAGATTTACATCTCGGCCATGAATCTTATAAGTGAGATCAGCGTACCCTCCAGAAGATCTGCTTTTGCTCTATCGCATGCGTTCAAGAGGCTTTGTATCGATGACGTCTTGGCTTACCATTCTCTAAGGCCGATACATTGTTTTTTTTACATTCTTTTCCATTATCCTTCAATACTGAGAAACAAAAGAGTATCGGAAAAGGAATCAACCGCGTTTTTATATTCTTAAGGTGAAAAACAGCGTCCTTATCGCTATACACTACATGGAGCTCGGTGGGGCCGAGATGAGCCTTCTTGGGTTGCTGGAGTCTTTGGACTACAGTGAGACCGAGGTGGACCTTTTTGTGTATAACCATAGGGGAGAGCTGATGAGATGGATTCCCGAACAGGTTAATCTCTTGCCGGAAATACCTCAGTACAAGCAAATTGAGAGGCCGATAAAGGATGTGGTGAAGGAAGGCTTTTTTAGGATAGCGATGGCCAGGATAAAGGCGAAGTTCCTTTATGGTAGGTATGCGAGAAAGACTCATCCGATTGATGGGAACGCGGTCTTCTCATATGTGTCCCGAGAGCTCTCCCCGGTCCTTCCGGACATCAATCCCGGCAAAGAGTATGACATCGCCGTGAGTTACCTGGCCCCTCATAATTATGTGCTTGATCACGTGAGAGCCAAGAAAAAGATAGCCTGGATACATACCGACTATTCCAATGTGGATGTCGACACTTCCCTTGAGCTTCCGATCTGGGCCGGCTATGACAGCATTGTCTCGATATCCCCTGATGTCACCAGAAACTTCCTGGATGTGTTCCCATCGCTGGAAGGGATAATTGTGGAAAGGCCGAATATGGTCCCTCGCGAATATGTGCGCATGAGGTCAGAGGAGAGTTCTCCAGAAGAAGTGGAAAAAGAGATGCCCAAATATTCCCATAGGGTTAACTTATTGTCTGTGGGGAGGTTCTGTCAGGCTAAGAACTATGACAATGTGCCGGATATTTGCCGCCGTCTTCGTTCGAAAGGCCTGGACATTTATTGGTATTTGATTGGATTCGGATCCGATGCGGCTTTGATTCGTTGCAGGATAGCAGAGGCTGGGATGGAGGAATATGTCCGGATCCTCGGCAAGAAAGAGAACCCTTATCCTTATATCAAAGCCTGTGACTTTTATGTCCAACCGTCCAGATATGAGGGGAGTCCGATGACTGTTCTTGAGGCTTTAGCATTAGGAAAACAAGTGATTATGACTGATTTCCCGACAGCCAAGAGCGTCGCGGCCCAAAGCCGGCTTTGCCATATTGTTCCCCTGGACAACGAGGGATGCGCGGAGGGAATATTCAGTTTGATCAATAGATAAGATGATTCCAAAGGTTATTCATTATTGTTGGTTCGGAGGAAATCCTCTGCCACCGCTTGCGGAGAAATGCATAGCAAGTTGGCGGGAGTATCTTCCTGATTTTAAGATAATTCGTTGGGATGAGACCAACTTCGATTTCAATTCCCATCCTTACACCAAGGATGCGTATGAGGCGGGGCTGTACGCTTTTGTGAGCGATTATGCCCGGTTCAAGATACTCTACGAGAATGGGGGGGTGTATTTCGACACGGACGTTGAGGTCATCAAGCCAATGGACGACATCGTCGAGAAGGGGCCGTTTATGGGCTTTGAGAACGATGGGGTCAATGGGACAATGGCCGTCGCTCCTGGTCTCGGGTTGGCCGCTACGCCTGGGATGGAGTTGTACCGTAAGATCCTTGACAGATATGACAAGATGAGTTTTTATGATGAGAATGGCAATCGGAGCCCTTATTCAATGATTCCAATGGTCACCGAATTGCTCGTGGATGCTGGTCTGAAAGGTGGGTGCGGCGTGGAAAATGTGGCTGGAGTTGATGTTTATCCCCAATCCTGGTTCAATCCTTTTGACGATGCGACCGGGCGCCTTCGCAAAACGCCCGAGACAAGAACAATCCATTGGTATTCAAAATCTTGGCTACCTAAAGAGAATGCTATGATCATGTGGTCGAAACGAGTTGCCCGGCGTCTTCTCGGCGGCAATTTCGTTGCCAAAATCGGTAAAGCGTTAAAGTAAGATGAGTCCATTTTTATACGAACCGGCATATCTTGCCTTCATAGTTATATTAAGTGTTTGGATCGGAGTCCGCAGGTTACTCTCTCCGGATAATAGCCATCAGGAGCATGGCACCGGATGGCTATTCCCGTTCTTGATATGTGTCGTTTTCGCCATCTGGTTGGGACTCCGTCCCATTAGTGGAGCGGCTTTCGGAGATACGGCCAACTATGCTATCGAATATAGGAGGATAGGTGTTTACGGTGTCAAGATGGACTGGAGTACAGAATGGGTATGGCGGTGGTTGATGGTGGGCTGCAAGTCGGTAGGCATGAGTGTCAGTTCGTTTTTTTTGGTTGTGGAGTTGATATATGTCTTGACAGCCTTCTTTGCCGCCAGGCGTTTCATGCCTTCTGACCCGATGTTGGGGATGATCTTTGTGATGGGTTCCCTGATGTTTTTCACTTTCGGCGTGAATGGCCTTAGAAACGGCATGGCATGTCACATCGTCCTGCTTGCTATCAGTCTGCTTCTTGACGATAAGTATGCTCCAGGTATTCTTCTTTGTCTTTTGGCGTTTGGAATACATCGAAGTACCGCCTTGCCGATAATATCCGTTTTAGTAGCGATATTGGGTTTAAGGGACTTCCGATATGCGTTGGCATTCTGGATCGCTTCGATCTTGATATCCATAGTCGCAGGTGATGCTGTATCCAGCTTTTTCGCCAGCCTTGGTTTTGATGATCGAATGACACAATATGTGTCCATCCGGGATATGAGCCAGTTTTCCAAAAAGGGTTTCCGATGGGATTTCCTTCTTTATAGTGCGATGCCGGTTTTGATGGGGTGGTATGTTTGCGTTCGCAAAAAGCTTCAGGATAACTGGTATAATGTGATCTGTATGGTCTACTGCCTGTGCAACGCTTTCTGGATTATGGTTATTCGCTCAGCGTTCAGCAACAGGTTCGCTTACCTTTCTTGGTTTATCTATCCTATTGTGATCGCGTATCCGTTGGTCAACCTTCATGTTTGGGATGACCAGGACAGGAAGACGGGATGGATCTTGTTATCCTATGTCGGCTTTACCGCTTTCATGATCGCTTTTGTTTGGTAATCTTATGTTGTTTTGAAGTTTAGTGTCATAGTTCCGGTATATAATACCACAAATACTATCGCTCGATGCGTGGACTCTATCATAGCATCTGGGCTTCCTGACGGGGATTTTGAGATAATCCTTGTTAATGATGGGAGCACAGATGGCTCTGGCAGTATTTGTGAGTCTATCGCGACAGACCATCCTTTCGTTAGAGTGATCAATCAAGATAACGGAGGAGTGTCTGTGGCCAGGAATATGGGCATTTCTGTCGCGGATGGGGAATATGTTTGCTTTTGCGATTCTGATGATTTCTTCGCTTCGGGCAGTTTCAAGGATATTATTCCTTATTGCGGCGAAAATGTTGATTTGATCCGTTTCTACTGCGACATTGTTTTACAAGGAGATAACCGCGTTTCGGAACATGTGGCGAGCAGAGTGACCTTCCGAGGTTCCGGGAAAGAATATATTAGACGATTCGGAATCGAGACTTTTTGCTGGAACTATCTGTACAAGAGAGAATTCCTTGTCTCCAAAGGGTTGTTTTTCACTCCCGGGATCATCGCGGAAGATACTGATTTTATTTTCAGGGTCATGATGGCCGATCCAACGATTATATCTGTAAGTGATCATGTATATCAATATTCGGTAAGACCGAATAGCATATCCACTGATAGGTCACCTGGTAATTCTCGTCGCTTCGCTACGGATTTTGCCGGCACCTTGATAAAGATGGAGTCAATATTAAAAGACTATAAGGACGCTGATCCCATTTTGTATTATGCTGGCCGAAAGTCCCTTGAGGCAAGAGTGGTATCCTTGTTCTCTCGTTTCCTTTCCTCAGATTATTCAAAGGAGGAATTCAATTCGGTCTTGATTTCTCTTAAAGCGGCTGGAGTGCTTCCATTTGAGATTGCCTCCTCTACGAGACAAGAACAAATCAGCCGGACGGCGATATCCATTTTGTCGCGTTTCCCCGGCATTTTCCCTCTGACGCGTTGGATATTCAGGCATTTCTTTTTGCCTGTCATTTACCCTAGGCTGCTCCGCAAAGTCATAAATTCATAGACCTGTTCATGAAGAAGACTTTAACTGTTTTTACCCCCACATATAACAGGTCCCATACCTTGCCTAGAGTCTATGAGAGTCTCAAAACGCAGACTTGCCAGGACTTCGAGTGGCTGGTGGTGGATGACGGGTCTACTGACGGGACAAGGGAGTTGGTACGGATGTGGATGGCGGAGGATGCTATTCCAATAAAGTATATTTTTAAGGAAAACGGGGGACTTCATACTGGATATAATACCGCGTACGAGAATATTGAAACGGAGCTTAACGTCTGCGTCGATAGTGATGACGCCATGCCTCGGGATGCTGTTGAGAAGATTGTAAGTGTCTGGAAGCAAAAAGGTTCTGATAAATTTGCGGGAATAATCGGGCTTGATATTGACATGGATAGCCATGAGCCTATAGGAGGGCGTTTCCCGGATGATATGAACGAATGCTTTTTCCCGGAGCTATATGCGAAGAATATCCACCGAGGCGACACAAAGCAGGTGATGAGGACCGATCTTATGAAGGAGGTCGCTCCGCAGGTCGGGTTCCCTGGGGAGAAGAATTTCAATCCTGTTTATATGCTGCTTCAGGTCACGGATCGCTATCCTTTGATAGTCGTAAATGAGCCGTTTTGTCTGGTCCAATATCAGGGCGATGACAGCATGTCAAGGAATATTTATCGACAGTATCTTGACAGCCCCCGGAGTTTTGCCAAGATGCGGAGGCTGGAGATGACTCTCAAGCATTCCACGTCTTTGAATCGTTTCCGCTGCGCTGTCCATTATGTCGCTGAGTGTATGCTCTCGGGGGAGCGGAGATGGCTGGCTGAATCGCCTAGGAAGGCGCTGACTTTGTTGGGTTTTGTTCCAGGTTTTTGCCTGTGTCGTTATCTGAAATTCAAAGCCAGATGATCAGTATAATCGTCCCGGTTTATAATGTTGAAGCTTTTCTGTCGGAGTGCCTCGAAAGCATATCTGGGCAGACGTTTCGTGATTTTGAGGCTATCCTTGTCGATGATGGCTCCACTGACTCTTCCGGAAAGATTTGCGAAGATTATTGCTTGAAAGATAATCGTTTCCGGGTCATTCATCAGCCCAATGCGGGGCTTGGTCCCGCAAGAAACACCGGTATTGAGGCATCGACTGGCCAATATGTGATGTTCGTGGATAGTGATGATGTTATCGCTCCCAATTTGGTTGAGACTTTGCTGAATTTACTTCTTTCAAGCGGTTCTGACTTGGCTATAACCGGTCATGTCCGGACTGATGAGCAGGGTAATCCTTTAGATGAATCCCAAGGTGCGGAAGATATTCAAGTCATATCAGGTTCCACTGCCGTCAGCAAGTGCTTTTTCGGGGATCCTTATGAGCGGATCGTTTTTTCTGTCGCCTGGGCGAAACTTTATCCTCGAAATGTCATACAATCCTTGAGAGCGGGATCGTATTATTCTGGCCAGGATCTGAATTTCAATTTCAAGATTTACCAGCGAGTCTCATCTGTGGCCTTTCAAGACATTAGAGAGTATTATTGGCGTCAACGTACATCAAGTATAACCCATGTCAATAATGCGAGGCAGCAGTACTGGCGCTTTCTTTCCATTGCCGATTTGGACAAAGTGTCAGATCATGACGAGCGGTCTATCTTCCGCAGTCTTTATCTTAAGAAAGTGTATCGGGTGATGGCTACGATTCGTAACCATCTTAACGGTACGGAGTATTATGACGCGTTCATGAAGAGATGTAGCCAGATCCGCTCATGTTCCAGGGCGGAATACCTTAAGGACAGGAATATCGAGTTCAAGGAGAAAATGGTCACATCCATTTTGTGGCCATTCCCTGGAGTTGGACGCTTTATATTCAGATTATCGGGTAATTAGCATAAACTTGCATTCGGCTTCGGACCAGCATTCCTGACGATCATACATGAGAATCGTATATTGCATTGACAGCATCAATAATGTTGGAGGAATCCAACAAGTGACTGCCGTGAAGGCGAATGCTTTGGCGGAAGTGCCTGGAAATGAGGTTTGGATGCTGGTCGCCGATAATTCTGGCAAAAGGGTTTTCGAAGTCTCTCCAAAGGTGCGGATTGTCAATCTTGGGGTAGATTATTATAAAGATGATTGGAAGTCCCGCTGGAATGTTTTGAAAGGTATCTTCCTTAAGCGGTGGCTACATCGTAAACGTGTCACGGAGGCTCTGAAAACTATTGATCCGGATGTTTTGGTCAGTGTCGGACAATCTGAGAAGAACTTCCTTCCAAGGATTAAGGGCAAGTGGTTGAGAATAAGGGAAATTCATTATCTTAAAGATTATAGATGGAAAGCCGCCTCTTCGTTATTCGACAAAATGCTGGCTCTGGCTGGGGATCTGCGAGACTATGTCTTTAGCATCAAAAAATATGATAGCATCGTCGTATTGACTGAAGAGGATAAAGAGTCCAATTGGAAGGGCAATCCCAAAGTTGTTGTAATCCCTAATCCGGTAAATGTCAAACGAGAGATCTGCTCCAAGCTTGATGCTAAGAGAGTGATCGCGGTAGGGAGATTGGTCCCCCAGAAGAATTTCGCTTCTTTGATCAATTCTTTTCGCAAGGTGTCAATGAAGCATCCGGACTGGTGCCTTGACATTTACGGTGAAGGCCCTGAAAGAGAGATGCTTCAGCGATTGATTTCAGAGCTGTCGTTGGATGACAAGGTCCGGTTGAATGGTAATTCGCATAGAGTTTCAGGGGAGATGGTTGACTCTTCAATATTGGCGATGACCTCTCGTTTCGAGGGTTTCGGTGTCGTGTTGATAGAGGCCATGAGTGTCGGTCTTCCTGTCGTGTCTTATGCATGCCCTTGCGGGCCTAAGGATATTATTACCGATGGCATAGACGGCTTCCTCATTCCTCCTGGAAATGAGGATGTCTTGGCGGAAAGACTCTGTGAGTTGATTGAAGATGAAAGCAAGCGAGAGAGTATGGGCAAGGCGGCCTTGGCCAGCGTCGGCAGGTTTGATATTGATAGAATAGTCCAGTTATGGATGGACCTGTTCAGGAAAGATGAAGATTCTCATAGTCATATCTAACATGTTTGGTGGAGGAGCTCAGAGAGTGATAAGCCGTTTGGCAAACTCACTTTCCGAGGACAACGATGTCATGATCTTGGCATTCCCTACCAAAAGCACCTTCCCTTTGTCTGAAAGCATCCGTGTTTTCAGTCTTGAAGAGCCTGAAATCCGTTTCAGCGGCAGAATCGGAAGAGTTAGAGTGATGATCCTAAGAACCAGAAGAGTATTGGCCCTCAGCAGGCAACTTAGAAAGCTCAAGAGAGAAGAAAACCCTGACGTCACAATTAGTTTTTTGGAGTATCCCAACATGATGAATGCCCTTACCGGTGGCAAGGATCGTAGAATAATGTCTGAGAGAAATAATCCTCGACGCAAGGGAAGATTATATCGTTATATGGAGCGTTTCTCTTTCCATTTCGCTGATAAAGTTGTTTTTCAGACAAACGTGGTAAAGGAAATGTTCCCTTCTGGGATCAGAAAAAAAGGTGTTGTGATCCCGAATCCGGTCAAAGTGGATTGCCTGGCTACTGGAGGAAGGAAAAAGATAGTGACTATGGGAAGGCTTCATTCGCAGAAAAACCATGAACTGCTGATTCGCGCTTTCGCGAAATTCTCACAGACACATCCCTCGCACAGACTCCACATTTATGGCAAGGACTATGGGGAATGCAGGCTTCAATCATTGATCGAAAAATTGTCCCTCTCTGATAAAGTATTCCTGGAGGGTTTTGTGGATGATGTCCATAGCGCTATCGCTGATGCGGAACAGTTCGTTTTGTCTTCTGATTATGAAGGAACTCCAAATGCCCTTTTAGAGGCGATGATGATGGGCCTCCCTTGTATTTCAACTGATTTTGAAGGCATCAGGGAAATGCTCGGAGACAGTGGGGCATGTGTGTTGACGCCAGTAGGAGACGAGAGCTCTCTTGCGGAAGCGATGTCTTCCCTCGTTGACGATCCGGTTTTAAGAAGCCAATTATCGATGAAGGGGATGATATTCGCGGAAAATTATTCCCTTGATAAGGTTATCCCTCAGTGGAAAGAAGTTATCGGTCTTAAATGAAAGAGGTCCGACCCAGATTTGAAAAGCTTGACCGTGGGCTTGTGGCGATGAAGGTCGCTGAGGGAGTATTCCTTTCCTGGCGTATTTCCGAATGGGAGGACCCTACCTTTGGCTCTGCTCGGAAACCATTGGAATTCACCTTGTTCCGTGATGGGCGACCAATTGCTGAATTAACCAGAAAGACCAACTTCCTTGACAAGGATGGCAACATGGACTCCGAGTATATGGTTAAGGCTGGGAACGGTGAAGAATCAAAGACCGCTCGCCCTTTTCCTTCAGGGGAGAATTGGTTTGATATACCTTTGGAAAAGCCTGCGGACAGCCCTTACGGACCTTACACGATAAATGATTTGTCCGTTGGTGATCTTGACGGGGACGGCGAATACGAGCTTGTAGTTAAATGGGACAGCGCCGGGAAGGACAATATTATTCCCGGAATGACCGGCAATGTGTTGCTTGACGCTTACAAACTTGATGGAAGGCGCCTGTGGACTCGTCCGATCGATTTAGGCGTGAATATCCGGGCCGGAGCGCATTACACTCAGTTCCTGGTCTACGATTTCGATGGTGACGGGAAAAGTGAGATGATTTTGAAAACCGCGCCGGGATCGAAAGATGGGGAAGGTCATTTCGTAAGCCAGGCAAGCGAGTCCCTTGCTATCCGGGAAGTGGATAACTCTATGGATTTCAGGGATTCCAATGGGATGGTCCTGGATGGGGATGAGTTCCTGACGGTGTTTCGAGGCGAGGATGGCCAGGCTATAGACACTATCTATTATCCTGATCAGAGGATAGACTCGAAAGTATGGGGTGATGATGCCGGTAACAGGTCTGAGAGGTACACTGCCGCGGTGGCATGGCTTGACGGAAAAAAGCCTTACGGCTTCTTCATGCGAGGTTATTACTGGGGAAGAAAGTATTTCAGCCGTGGTAGGCAATGTGCTTGTGCGGTTAGCTTTGATGGGGAACA
>ODAI013587000.1_pt1 | contig 12579 bp, 8 predicted proteins | sample 1539321 | NCBI WGS metagenome assembly ODAI01 (sample SAMN02144231, study PRJEB22623) | gut metagenome | biome: sheep rumen | host: Ovis aries | place: New Zealand
AGCTGTGAAGATCACATCTGTAAAGCCCCTGGTGCCGAGGAGGGATACCGTTTTTCAAGGGCAATGAAAAATCCCGCATTTATCAGCACAGATGATATCATGAACACATATCTGCCCATGGGTTTTTCTAATTTCAAAATAGAAGGCAGAGGACTGGGAAGTGCTGTCAATCTGGAATTTCTGCTTTATTATCTTACAAAACCGGAATATCGGCTTACTGTCCGTGAAGAGATATATCTCGACAGTATGCTGGATCTGTTCTGAATATCATATGCTGAAGATAACGAGATCTGCGGATTGAAACTGTAACAAACATGATCAGCTTAACACATAAAGCACTTGTCAAAATAGACAGGTGCTTCTTTTATTTCTGAAATTGCTGTTACAGGCAGCGCGCCCGCTTATGCTGCATGGGTTGTGCATTGCGGAAGACAGAAAACGGCATATTTCATAATTGTAATGTTCCGTAATATTAAAAAGGGGACAGGTTGATAAATGTGTGGTATACTATGGTTACAGAAGCGGAAAGCTAATAAATTAAAAGGAGTAATAACCATGAAAGAAATGATAAACCAGCTCACACAGGACTTCATAGAGAACAGAGACACTGTCAAAAAGGCAATAAAGCTTGAAAGCTCATATATTTACCCTGTGGCAGCAAATGTATTCTGTGCCGCAGGAGTTAAAGCGGACGCTGATAAGCTCCGCGAATGCAAAAAGATCATCAAAAAAAATGCAGGCTTCGGTTCTTATCTTAAAGGAAATGTAATGGTTCCTTTTGCAGCAAAGCTCTGCATAGCTGACGATCCTGATGCTCAGTTTGAGAAGGTAATGGCAATGTACGGCATTCTCAAGGAGCACTTCAGAAGATCGGAATACCTTGCTCTCCTCGCAACTCTCCTTGCTGAAAAGACCACGATCGAAGAGGCAGGACATATTGCAGCAAGAGGACGCGCTGTATATGATAAGATGAAGAAGGAGCACCCTATACTTACATCAAAAGAGGACAGCATAATGGCAGGTTTTATGGCGTTTTCGGAAAAGAGCGACAGCGAGCTTATTGATGACGCTGAGAAGTGCTATGAGCTCCTCAGGGAAAAGTTCTCGGATAAGGACTCTGTTCAGACAGTTTCACACATATTTTCCGTGACTAACGGAGCTCCCGAGGAAAAGGTAAACAAAATGATCAGAATGTTCGATGCTTTAAAGAAAGCAGGACGCAAGTTCGGCAAGCACTTCGAGCTGTCAACGCTTGCTGCGGTATCGATAATAGATGCAGATGAAAAAGAGCTTGTTGACAGCATGATCGCCATTGACAGCCTGCTCAGCGGTCAGAAGGGCTACGGAGCATTAAGTCTCGACAAGAAAACAAGACTCATGCACGCAGCTATGCTAACCGCCGATCTTTACGGAGAAAGCGATAATGCTCAGGCGGCAGTTTCCGCTTCTGCACTGGCAATGATCGCCGCACAGGAAGCTGCAATGTGTGCCGCCATCGCTGCATCAGCAGCCGCAAGCAGCGCGAATTCATAAGTATAAAACACAACGTCAGCGGTGAGATATTATTATATAATATATATGAGATGTTACTGCAATTATATGGGGATTCACCTTGACAACCGAAATAAAACGTAGTAAAATTAATTACTGTGTGTTGATCGGGTAAGCGCCATATAACAGAAGTATCTGAACCGGTGCTCATAGGATCAGCAAAGTACAAATGATATGAGATCACAAGAAAGAAAGACTCCGCTTTACAAATCAATAACATACTCGGAAACATCCGTATCGAGCCAAATCATTCCACATATAATGCATATGTTCACATAAGGGAGAAAACGATCATTGCAAAGGAAACTGCTGCTGAAATGAATATCAGCGGGAGTATCCCTGTGAATATCCGGCACAACAACTGATACGCCGATGTTTGAATTATTATTTGAACATCGGTGTTTTTTGTGCCCTTATGAAGTATGCTTATTCATATGGATTGATCTGATCGGATGAGGCGTATCATAACAGAGCAGCAGCTTTTTTATGACCTGCCGGAAAGTCACAGAAATAATTCAGTCAGGAAAGTGAGAGGTTTTATGAAGATATGTGTACTTAACTGTTCGCCGAAAAACGAACAATCCATTACACTGCAGGCAGTGTTGCTTTTGCAGAAATGGTTTCAGGAAAAGCTGAACGCTGATGAGTTCGGGATCGTTCCTGCATTCAGCGGAACAGTTACCGAAAAAATTGAAGACGCAGTAAAAAATGCCGATCTGATAATAATGTCAGGTGCGGTGTTCCATTTTGATGTACACAGCAGTATGGGGAAGCTGCTTGATGTGCTTTCCGATGATCATTATGATCTGATAAAGGATAAGCCCATAACCTTTTTATCAACTTCGGGAATGGTCGGAGATACACTGGCGCACAACAGATTCGAGACATGGGCAAAGAGAAACGGTCTGAGATATATCAACAGCCTCAGTCTGGAAAGCTCGGAGATACTTTCTCCTGTCGGCAGAGAGGAGCTGTTTTGCTGGTTCAGATATATAAAAGCAACAGCCGGATACTATAATAGTGCGAGCCTGCCGCAGGCTAAAACACGCGGCAGAGTGGTTTTGCTGGATACTTGCGAAAAAGGGATAGACAAAATAGACTCCGCTATAAAAGCGGCAAAGCAGAGATTTGAAGCCAGCGGTTTTGACACCGATGTAATAACGCTGAGAGATAAGGTGATCCATCAGTGTACGGGATGTCAGAGCTGCTTCAGCAACAGAATATGTATCTATAACGATGACTGGGAAAAAACCTTTGAGGATCTGTATCTGGATACGGATATGATAGTTTACTTCGGAGAATTGCACTATTCGACCCTCGGAAACTGTTACAAGACCTTCCTTGAAAGACACGCAAGCTTAGGACGTTCGGGTATCGAGGACGAAGTGATAAAATCATATTTCTTTATCCCCGACAAAAAAACAGAGAGAGAAGATATTACGGGATTCAAGATACAGTGCGAAGCTTTTGACGGGCTCAACTGCTCTTATCTCAGTGATGTATGGGAAATTGAAAACAATGATAAAATACCGGAAATGTGCGACAAAATGACTATCGCATATAATTCCGATATTATGCCGCAAAACGGATTTTTAAAGGAAGGTATCAGACACGGTTTTTCAAAAATAGCAGCAAGTGTGAAGAACCGCTGCCCCGGTGATTACAGTTATTTCAAGGGAATAGGCTGTTATGATACGCTCCTTCCCAATCCCAATGTCCGTTGGCTGGACAATGCGGAGGATGCCAGAAAGGACAGGGAAGCAAGGCTTATGCCGTATAAAATGACATTACTGCACCTTGAAGGGCTCCCGACAATAACCGAAAGAAGAAAGAATAAAAGCGTATCTGTCATAGAAAGGCAGAAAGCAGCCGCAAGAGGAGATGAGCCTTCGGAGGAATTGATGAGAATGCCTCAGATGTACCTGAAAAACAGCTCTGTTTTGATCGGACAAATGAAATGATCTGTCAGAGGGGCAATTGTCAGGCTTTTCTGTTATCTGCATACCGCAGAACATAGTGCCTTTTTTGCCTGAATACATACGTTTACAGAATATAAGCAACTGCTCGCAAGACTGATAATGTATCATCTTGCGAGCAGTTATTTTTTATTATATGCTGAAAATACGGTTTGTATATCAAATATACATCAACTGTGCTTTTATCTGATTCGTTTTTGAAGTATCATAGATTCATTTGCCCAGAAGCTTCTGCCTGAGAAGCACCATGTCGAATACATCTATGATATTGTCCCTGCACAGGTCTGCATGGCGCCAGCAGGTAAGCTCTGTGCTCTTGTGCAGCAGCCATTTCTGAAGCATTACGAGGTCGGCAACAGTGACTTCTCCGTCAAGATTGCAGTCTCCTGCGAGGTCGTCATTTTCGTAGGGATAATTGACGCTGAACTTATCCAGATTGAACAGATAGCCCTCTCCGCCCTTGAATACGAAGTACACATCATTCACGCCTGTGGTCTTTTCTATCCTGCATATCTGGGTGGACCACTTCTGCCAGCCGCCTGTGTCGCTGACATCCATGGTGCCTATAAGCTTTCCGTCGGGAGAGCCGAGTCGTACTTCGACAGCGCCGCTGCTTCCGTTTGAAGCAACGCGGAAGTTCAGGGATTCTGCGCCTCTGCCGAAATTTATGCCGTCAAAGCCGATGTAGTCGCCGTTTTCGATATATGCAACATCACTTCCACCCTCGCTGCAGTTCTCGATGTCGATACCTGACTGATGATTGTAGTCCTCGGCTTCGATGGCGTCGCCTGAGGGAGCGATAGTGCCTGTTACGCTGACCTTGCATTTTGCCGTGAACTGCTTGTCGCTTGCCTCGAGAGTCCTTGCGATTATCTCAGCTGTACCCTCGGACAGTCCAGTAACATTGCCCTTGCTGTCAACGGAAGCCACCAGAGGATTTGATGAAGTCCAGAGAACTACCTTATCCGTTGCGTTATCAGGGAAAACATCTGCTTGTATCTTTGCGGTGTCGCCTGCATTCAGCGCAAGGGACTCCTTGTCCAGACGAATACCAGCTACATTGACGCGGGAGCCGTTGAGCTTCCATTTTGCCTGTATCCTCTGGTTGTAATCGGGCATGATGAATGTGGCGCGTGTGCCGTCTGCACTTACGGGTGTTACCTCCATAGCGTCGATACCGGGCTGCCAGCCGTCGAATGTGTAGCCTGCTCTTGATTTTGCGTCTATTGTAACAATCTCGCCGGGAGTATGATACTCAACGATGGACGTTCCCATGGAGTCGCCCACATTGTTGATGACCAGAACGCGCTTCTCGGCTCTGTCTATCCTTACAAGGTGCATATCTCTTGCGCCCACTGCCTCAAGGGGAGTACCTCCCACAGGCTCAAGACGGAACACCAGAAGCTGATCCAGATCGTAGCCCTTCAGTATCTTCACACGGACTGTTTTGCTTGTATCGCCTGCGCCGAATGAAATGGTGGGATCGTCTATGAAGCTGTAGTCCTTGTCGGGCTGAGCATCGCCTGCAACGGGAGTTACCTTGAAGGTCAGGGGGGCTGCTGCGGGCTTGCTGAGCTTCACTTCAAGCTCTATGGTATCTCCTGCCTTGGCGGAGGTGTTCAGTTTTGCAAAGCCTGCGTTAACATCTTCTGTAAGACCGAGGCTGTCGTTATAGCCCACTTCGATCTTGGGATAGACCGCATAAGCGCCCCTGTTCACTCCGTTGTCGCCTGAGCCGATAGCAGGGCTGCCTTCCCTGAGGCTGAAGTCACCTGCGGCAGGGTCGGCAAACATGGGGTCCTTGGCAAGCTCGGTCTTGGAACCTATCTGCGCGTTGAAGGCGTCAACGGTGATACTTGGCTGTGACGGGTCCATATAACGCACATAGGCGGGCTTTCTTGCGGAGTACCAGAGGTTATTGCGGAACACATTTGAACCGCCGCCTTTGAGGTCTATGCCGTGCCATGCATGGAAGCCGTTTACGGAGGTCTCCTTTACCAGAAGTCCCACGGTATCATTGCTGCCGTACATACTGTTTTCGTCCTCGTAGGCGATGTTGTTTCTTACCTCGTTATTCCACGACCTGTCAAGAGAAATGCCGTTTTTCAGGTTGTAGGTGACGTTGTTTATCCACCTTGCGTCCCATGTGGAGCCCGTATCCCAGAAAGCGGAGAACAGTCCTGATTCTATGCGCTGTGCAGGGAAGTTCATGAAGTGTTCCGTATCCATGGGCATACGTCCGTTTCCGTCGAGAGGTCTGTTGTATACGATGTTCTCATAAGCCCAGTTTCGCGTACATTCGGACTCGTTGAACATGAAGTAGGCGGTATTGTACGAAACATTTCTGACAGCGGTGAAGTCTCTTACACTGATATCCAGCCAGATGGTACCGCCGTTTACCGAGCCGCCCGAGTAGTTGAAGGCGAAGGCATTGTTTCTGTTGCCGTCGGCTCTGCCGCCTAAGGTGGAGGACTCAGCGCCGCCTGCGCCTGCGTTCTTGCCTATGCCGCCGATGAAGGTATTCTCGGATATAATGCAGTTCTGTGAGTGATTATCGTAGCAAAGTGTCTCGCCGTAGACGCTCTGGAAGTAGTTGTTGCGGATGACATTGTCGGGACCTGCCACGGGAATGGTAACATCGGGGCGGTAAACTCCCTGATTGGACCATGTCCACGGAGCATTGTAAACGCAGCCGATGTTCTTGAACTGATTGTTCAGCACCACGTTCCCCCTGCCCATGATGTTGATGGTGCTTCGGGCGTATTTGTAGTCCTCGAAGACGAAGCCCTCGATCTTGACGTAGTCACGGCCGAAAAGGTTGAAAACGTCGGTAAGCTGGTTTTTTCTGCCTGCTATGGAGTATTCGATGCCTGCGTTGTCATAGTGCTTTACATCGTTCTCGCTCCAGCCCGTGTCCTGAAGCCACTGCGCCCTTACCTGCGGCGTAACAGAGGAGCCGTCAAAGACGTCCTTGTGCTTGATGATGACCTTGCCTATATCGGAGCTGTTTTCGGGACGGAAGACGATCATGGCGTCCTCTCTGCCAGATTCCTTGGGTCTTATATCCTCCTCGATATAGGTGCCGGGACGTATGAGGACGGTAGTGCCTGCGGTAGCTTCGTCGGCTGCCTTTTTGATGGACCTGTAAGGCGCGTCCGAGGAGCCGTTTCCGCTGAAATCATTGCCGTTTTCCGCAACATACAGCACTCTGCCGCTGATATCCGCTGCTTCCGCCCTGAGCTCGTTCAGTAAGCCTTTGGGGTGAGAGTTCATGATGCCTGTGCTGTTGTAAAGCATGGTCGGTATCATGAACAGACTAAGTAATCCTGCCGTTCTTTTTTTCATTTTTCTCTGTCCTTTCCGTATAGGATAAGTATTTTTCTTTACGCATACGAGCGTGAACATTTCCCCTTCGGACTCTGCGCTGCAAAGGCTGCTCCTGACCCGAGAAAACAACGTTCTGCGGCGAAAAAAGTCCCTTTATAACAGTATACTCCATCCGGGCTTTGGAAGCAAGATTCTATTGTCTTGGATCCAAAGATAATCCAACATAGAAGGAAACGATCATATGTCATAAAGTCTTGCATTTTTGTTCACAATATGATATAATCAAGGTAGGGGTGATTATCTATGAAAAAAAGGCTTACAGTGGGGGTTTTCACAGCGGAATGCTACCGTGAATACACATCCGAGATCATCCGCGGCATCATCGCACAGAGCGAGCTTGCAGACTGCAATGTTATGGTGCTTGCCACAAGAAATAATTTTCAGGAGCCTGTGTCTCCCCATGTTGAACATGAAGCGGAGGTATTCCGCCTTATAGATAGCTCCGAGCTTGACGGGTTTCTTTATGACCAGAATGCTTTCTTCACCAAAGGCATACAGAAAAGGCTCGATTCGCTTCTGAAACGCACGGGAAAGCCTGTTATGCTCCTTGATGCGGGGGAGCATCCCTTCTTTGAGAACACTGTTTCCCACGATCCCGATGCCTTTGCGCTGCTTATTGAGCACATGATACAGGTCCACGGGTGCAGAAAGATATACTGCCTTACGGGTACAAAGGGGACTCCTCAGGCGGAGGAGCGCCTTGAGACCTATTTCCATGTCATGCAGAGACATGGGCTGCCTTATGACGAGAGTTATTATGCATACGGAGATTTCTGGCGGAATGCTCCTGTTCAGTTCGCACAGCGCATTATCAGCGTTGAGCTCGCCATGCCCGAGGCAGTGGTATGCGCCAACGATATAATGGCAGATACACTTATCGCGGCACTTGAAAAGGCAGGCATAAGCGTTCCCGAGGATATAGCCGTCACGGGCTTTGACGGCTATCTGGATCATGCCAGAAGCGATGTGAGTATCACAAGCTTCCCGAAAAGCTGCTTTCAGCTGGGAGCAGATGCTTTCAGGCGGCTTTACAGTATAATGACGGGCAGAAACTGCCGCAGGATATCGTCAGGACACAGCCGTATCCAGATAGGACGGAGCTGCGGCTGCGTGCCCGTACAGAGCACTACCGAGAAAAGCCGCAGGGAAAAGCGGCTCATATTACGTTACAAAGAGTGGTTCTATCACAGTGAGGTGCTGTTCGAGCTCATACACTCAGAGTCGCTGTATGACCTGCTGTATATGCTGGCAAGCAGGATATATCTGGTTTGTCACTGGTCGGATTTCCGCGTGTTTCTCACAGACCGCTGTCTGAAGTCACTGTCCCCTCAATCCCAGCTTTCGGCGCACAAGGACTGCTGTCAGGTTCTGTGGACTGACAGGGCAGGCAGGAGCAGCGGTATTTCGGAGCGCCCCATGAAGCAGGGGGATATTATCTCCTGCCTTACGGAGTCGCCCGATCACCCATCTGCGTATTTCCTTTCGCCGCTTCACATGAATGAACGGCAGTTCGGATTTGCCGCACTGTCCTTCGGAAGACTTGCCTGCTGCTATCAGCCTGAATATTGCACGCTTATCGGTTATCTCTGCCTTGCGCTGGATCAGCTTGAGGAGAGGTCTGTGCTCAGAGCACAGACAGAGGTCAGTGCAAAGGATGTGGAAAATCCGCAGCTGTACCAACAGCTCGGACAGCTCCGTGAGGAGATGCAGCAGCATCCCGAAGCCGACTGGAGCGTACAGGAGCTTTGCGGACACACTCATGTGAGCAGAAGCTACCTCCAGAGAATGTATAAAAAATATTTCGGAAAAAGCATTGTTGAGGAGCTGATCGATTTCAGGCTTCAGAAGGCAAAGGAGCTCATCAGCAGTACAGACCTTACCATGTCGCATATAGCCGAGCTCTGCGGATATGCTTCCTACGCCCATTTTGCCAAGCAGTTCAAGGTCAATGAGGGAATGACTCTGTCGGAGTACCGTCAGCGTTTCCGCAGGAGTAAAGGTGTTTAAGACAGCTTCACTTAACGTAAAAAGAAGTTTACAGAGCCTGAAAATATGAGTTTGGTGATATTATGCCCCTTCGGGGGCATTTTTTATTTGATCGGGCATTATTTACGGAAATACCTTGCCAAATCCGACAGGATGTGATATAATGTAGTTAGTAACAACTAACTAAAGACATGACAAATGTTACGGAGAGATATGCGGAAAACGGAGGTAATGAGAGTGAGATTTGATAAGCGTGACAAGGTGGTAAAGGCGCCCGACGGACTGAAAAATCCTCTGTACAGCCTGACTAAGGCTGTAGTCAGGACAGCAAAGCTGAAGCAGAGCCTTGTGGGGACCAAAGAAGAAGTGCTTGGCAGAGCGGCGGAAAAAGAATGCAAAGAGAGCTGAATGGCTCGAAAAGCATCCCGAGTATAAAAAAGTCTCGTGGGACTTCGATTTTACGAAACAAAGCACAGTGAGGGATACTATTACCGCTTTACGCAGTGTACGCTGAACAATTCTGCAAGACGATAGGGTCTTTTCGATGTGCTTTCACGGATTTACTTCTACGAAAAAAGTCCTCAGAGTGTTTCTGAGGACATTTTTCATCAAAACTTAGTTTCTTGACAGCATTGAATATATTATTCCGCCATGTAGTCTTTTACATTAAAGCTTTCTTCAGTGCGCTGTTCCTCGTCTATTATTCCGGGAACCAGCTCAGTAGAATATGTTTCTCCCGAAACAGGGTCGATATAATAGCGTGTTTCCGCACCTGTATATGATCTGTACAGAACAACTATTTCATTGGCAGTATTTGATGTAACGTTCCAGTAAATAGTATATTCGTCCGAAGAAGCCATATTTTTTAATTCTGGGTTATTGGTGAAGCAATAATTCTTGATCGCATCCAATGCCTGATTTTCTGAAAGGGCTTCGGAAACGCTCTCTCTCTGTTCAGCTGAGGTCTCCTCGGGCATTTCGGTCTGAACAGCCTCAGTTTGTTCCTGTGTGGCAGCTTCGGTAGTTTCCTGCTGAGCGGCTTCTGTGGGCTTGCTTGTCTGTTCAGCCGCAGTTGTAGTGCTTGTTTCGGTTGGCTTTACACTGGTATTTGTAGTTTGAGTGCCGCAAGCCATGAGACCAACGCACATAAAGCATAAAGCAAATAATGTCATTTTCTTTTTCATATTGTTGTTCCTCCTTGTGCTATGAGAAGCTTTCGCTTCTCCAAAACAAAATTATAGCATGGCAGGAGAAAAAAGTCAATCGGCAGCAATATAGCCCCTCGGTCTGACTGTATTATCCAATAAGCATAGCATTATATATAATAATAGCTAAAGTGGACTGCACATGAAAATCGTTTTCATTCAGCCTGCTGCTGTGCCGATAGAGGCAAAACACGAAAACATGACACTGCTGAAGCAATATAAACGGATATATATAATCATGCTTGATAAATGATTGACAAACTTGTTTTTGAGATATATAATAAACACATAAGGACATATGATTCTTATAAATGATAGGAGGATTATTTATGTTATTCAAAAAAGCTCTTGCAGTATTATCCGCGATCGCTGTTATAGGAAGCTGTTCCATATATAACGGCGGGGTATTCACGTTTACAGCTGCGGCGGAAATCGAAGCTGTCTCTGATGCTGACACTGAGACCTGTTCGGCAGTAGTATCTATGTCGGAACTTGCGGACCCTATCCCCGACGGAGCGCACATAAAAGCGCAGCTTGTAAGGGTAGGTGACGAGGAGACTGTCATTGAACAGTGGGAGCTGACACAAGACGGTGTGAAGGATCTGAGTGGTCTGGAATACAGCGAAGAATTCAGCTATAAGATAGTCTTTTCCGATCTGCCCGAGGGGGATGGGCTGCCGGAAAAGATCACGGTCATGTTTGACAAAAAAGGCGATACGGACAACATAGTTCTTTGCGGCAGAAGTGCGGAACGCGCTGAGATTGAAAAAACCGGTTTGTATAACAACGTCGAAATATCTGCCACACCTTTTTTCTTCAGTGACAACATGATGTTTATGACAGATTTGCTTGAAGACAGTATCATTGAGAAATATATCGTTGATGAAAACGGGGTCAGATATTGCGGACTTGGCGGTATCACGGTCCCTGACGGTCATTATACAGCCTATGTTATCCCGGATAAAGCATTCAGATTTGTTCAGTATAATACAGAAGCAGCTGCCGCTATCATTAATTCTAAAAGCCGGTATGATAAAAGAATAAATACGGATTATTTTAACAGAGATTTTTCCAAGGGATTTGAGTTTGATGTGAAAAACGGCACGACTGATACTCTGCTGAATTTCTATCTTGAAAATACCCCTGAGGAAAAAGAAGTATGTACTGCTGATATATCTGTTGTAGACAGTGAAACAGGAGAACCTGTAGACGGCATAAAACTTGAACTTACAAACGAAAGACTATTTGAAGATGGCTATATAACCTGGGATAGCACTGATACCAATCCAATGTCGCTTGATAAATTATTATGTCTGGGTAAAAATTATACAGTTGCTCCGCTCAATACTTCCGAGACCTATTATATACCGTCGGTTTCATTCTCTTTTTCAAAGCTTGGAGAGCATAAGGACGTTGTCATAAAAGCAAAGCGCAAAACCAACCTCGACGTACCAAAGGTAGTGCTTCCCGATGAAGCTCCTGTGCCCGTTGATGACGCGCACTGTGCTGTTACCGTGGGAGTCATGGACAATGACGGCAAGCCTGCACAGGGTGTAACAGCGACTCTGTATAAAAAGGTAAAATCCACAAAAACCACACTTATGAGCTGGAATGCCGAAGAAGAACCGGTAAAAACCATCAATGATATCGAATTTGATGAGAGTGCAGATTACTATGTTGCTATTTCAGGCGAATCAAATGATTATTACAGATATGACGATATGAAACTTGCTTTTTCCAAGGGCGGTGACAGCGATAAGGTCGTTCAGTTCATATTCCCCACATCTATGAGGAGCATTAAGATACAACGTACAGTTCACGATACAGGTGAATACGGAAATGTGTCTACGACCACTTCAGGATGGGGCGGAATTATGGTCGTTGATATGCAGGGATACAGATATCCTTTTACAAATAACCATATTTGCCTGCCTGATGGAGAATATCTGCTAAAAACAGTTACAAGCTCATTATACAGAATAATAAGACCCGGTACCGAAATCGAAGCTGTACTTGTTAACAGCGATCCGAGCCTTAAAGGGTATTTTGAAAAGAACGTTGAAAACTATAAAAACGGCTTCAAATTCACAGTTAAGAACGGTGTATGCGAGGACGAAATAAAATTCTATGCAGAATACGTTCCAACTTTTAAAAATTCTTGTTCAGCTGATATCACCGTCGTTGATGACGAAACAGGAGAACCCATTGAAGGCGTAAACGTGGTTATGGATATACCCTATGGCAGGGGACAGATCGGCTGGAATACCGCCGAAACATCAGTAATGAAGTTTGACTATCTCAGATTTATCGATGCAGATTACAGATTTACAGTGACCGACCTTCCCGAGAACTACACCTACGGTAAAAAAGAGCCCCTTTCCTTTGCAAAATACGGCGAACATCAGGACTTTGAGATAAAGCTCAGCAAAACAACAAAGAAAGGTGATGCGAACTGCGACGGCACGGTAGAGCTG
>ODAI011822003.1_pt1 | contig 12578 bp, 12 predicted proteins | sample 1539321 | NCBI WGS metagenome assembly ODAI01 (sample SAMN02144231, study PRJEB22623) | gut metagenome | biome: sheep rumen | host: Ovis aries | place: New Zealand
AACGGAGGTCTCCAGGTTGCGGAGGTCGTTCAGGCAGTCAAAGATACGGATGCGGTCGATACCGTTGGCGATGGATTTCTGTACGAAATACTCCACTACGTCATCGCTGTAGTGGGAATAACCCAGAATGTTCTGTCCGCGCAGCAGCATCTGAGTGGGTGTCTTCTTGAAATGATCCTTTAACTTGCGCAGTCTCTCCCACGGATCCTCATGAAGGAAACGAAGGCAGGAATCAAATGTCGCGCCGCCCCAGCACTCAACTGCAGCGTATCCGACCTGATCCATCTTATCCGCGATCGGAAGCATTACTTCTGTGGGCATTCTGGTTGCAATCAGGGACTGATGCGCGTCACGCAGAACCGTTTCCATTATCTGTACCGGCTTTTTGATCTGTTCTTCAGCCATTGTTCTTCTCCTTATATTTCTGTATGCCGGATGCCGCGCTGCCGGAAACCGGGGCGCAGCATGCCGGTCTGTCTTTTAACTGCGATATGTCCTTCAGATTCCGGAAACGATCAGACAATTCCGAACACTGCCATGAACACACCTGCAACGACTGCAGTTCCGATAACGCCTGCGACGTTCGGACCCATTGCATGCATCAGAAGGAAGTTTGTGGGATCCGATTCCGCACCGACCTTCTGGGATACACGGGCAGCCATGGGAACCGCGGAAACACCTGCGGAACCGATCAGCGGGTTGATCTTGCCCTTGGTAACAATCTTCATCAGCTGACCGAACCAGCAGCCGGCAGCGGTACCGAAGGCAAAAGCGATAAGTCCGAGTGCGACAATCTTCAGTGTTGCGGCATTCAGGAATGCCTCTGCACTGGTTGTAGCACCTACGGATGTACCCAGCAGGATAACAACGATATACATCATTGCGTTGGATGCTGTCCCCTGGAGCTGTCTGACAACGCCGCACTCACGGAAGAGGTTGCCCAGCATGAGCATACCGATCAGGGGAGCAGTTGTAGGAAGAATCATGCTTACTACGATCGTAACGATAATCGGGAAAAGGATGCGCTCAAGCTTGGAAACCGGGCGCAGCTGCTCCATCTTGATCTTTCTGTCCGCTTCGGTAGTGAACAGGCGCATGATCGGCGGCTGAATGATCGGAACCAGGGACATGTAGGAATACGCCGCAACGGCGATCGGTCCCATGATTTCCGTCTGGCCCAGCTTTGAGCAGAGGAAAATAGATGTAGGGCCGTCCGCACCGCCGATAATGGAAATTGCAGCGGCTGCCTTTCCGTTAAAGCCCAGAGCGATCGCTCCGAAGTATGCCGCAAAGATACCGAACTGTGCAGCAGCACCCAGAAGGAAGCTCTTCGGGTTGGCGATCAGCGGACCGAAGTCCGTCATTGCGCCGACTCCCATGAAGATCAGAGACGGCAGAATTGCCCATTCATCAAGAATATAGAAATAATACAGCAGTCCGCCGGTTGAGCTGTCAGTCGCGGTCTTGATGATATCCGGATAGATATTGACAAGAAGCATACCGAAAGCGATCGGAACCAGCAGAAGGGGTTCAAAGTCCTTTGCAATGGCAAGATAAAGGAATACGCATGCCACGGCAATCATCAGGTAATTGCCCCAGGAAAGGTTCAGAAAAGCGGTCTGATGTATTAAGTTATTTAAGGTATTTGCAATATATGTCATATGTACCTCCATTGAAGCGGATAATCATCCGCTCCGTTTAACCTAATAACACCCTTAGTTCAGTGTAGCAAGAACAGTACCTGCCTCAACCGCATCGCCGACAGCACAGTCGATGGAAGCAACTGTTCCGTCCTTGGGAGCAACCATCGGGATTTCCATCTTCATGGCTTCTACGATGATAACTGCATCGCCGGCGCTTACTGCATCGCCGACCTTCTTCTCAATTTTGAAAACCTTGCCTGCAGCGCCGGCTTCGATCTTGATGGAGCCTGCGCCGGCTCCTGCTGCCTTCGCGGGAGCTGCGGGTGCTGCGGGTGCAGCAGGCGCTGCAGCGCGGGGAGCTGCGGGTGCTGCAGCACGGGGAGCTGCAGGTGCAGAGGATGCGCCGGTTTCTTCGACGGTTACATCATAAGCGACACCATTAACGGTAATTGTATAGTTTTTCATTTGAATCCTCCTTCGGATTATGGCCTGACCCAGCAGACCTGAAATGTATTTTTGTTTGGTATTCAACACTCGGCTGCAGGGCAGCCGGTCTGTCAGATTTTCTTTCTTGCCTTACGGATCGAGCGGACAACAAAGCCGTCCGTTGTCTGCCTGCCATCGCTGGCCGCGATTGCGGCGGCGATAACGGCAATCAGAGCCCCGTCATCCACAGCCGGTTCTTCGACAGCTGCGGGAGCTGCTGCAGGTGCAGGAGCTGCCTTGACCTCCTTGACGGGGGTCTCCTTCTTCTTGCTGAAGGCTGCCTGGAGCTTCGGGATATACTGGAAGAGCGCTATGATAACTGCAAGGAGAATCAGGACGACAAAGGTTGTTCCCATTCCGAGCAGCGTATTGAGCGCCGCCTGCTCCATCAGTTCTCCGAAGGAATACTGTACATTTGTGGTTACGGATTTCGTCTCTACGCCGTAATCCGTGATGCCGGCCACAATTACCACATCCGCATCATGATCGGAACCGTCGATTCCGATATTGATGGAAACCTCGTTCTTTGCAGATGTTACCGCATACTCGTTCTGGTATCCGATAACCTCTCCGATATCCTCTATGGATCCGTTCCAGCTCTGGAGTGCAGGCCCGAACACCTCATCCTCCGCAAGAACCTGTTCCTGCTCGGTTCCGGCGACCGATTTCATATAATCGACAAGCTGTTCGCCGGATGCGATCCACTGGGATTCTGTTGCCGCGTCTATCGGTTCACCGGCAATTCTGCTGTTTTGCGAACCACAGGCGGTAAGCGAGAAGAGGCAGGTAATGACCGCAAGTACTGCTAACCATTTTTTCATAGACTTGCCTCCTTTATCAGACCGACGCATGCTTTCTGGAAGGAACATCCTCTCTCTTTGTATAGAGCATTTCCAGTGCGCCGATCAGGTATTTGCGAAGCTCACCCGCTTCGACGATCTGATCGATATAGCCGTGAGAAGCGGCACTCTCGATGCCGTTCTGCAGCTGAGCATATTCTTCAGCGGCACTGCGGACTGCATCCGCGTCCTTGCCGGCTGCAAGAATCTTTGCGGCAAGAGCCGCATCCATGACGCCGACCTTTGCAGTCGGAAGCGCGATGGTGATGTCCGCGCCGAGCGCCTTGGAATTCATTACGTTATATGCACTGCCGACAGCGCTGCCGACGATGACATTGACCTTCGGGACCGTAGCTCCCGCAAAAGCAGCCGCAAGAGAAGCCGCAGCGCCTGCGATTCTCTTCTCGTTGCACTCGCATGCCCTGAAGCCGTTCACGTTGGTGAGTGTGATCACGGGAATCTCGAACGCGTCGCAGAAAGTAACAAAGCGTGCCGCCTTCTCCGCGCCCTGGGCGGTAAGAGAAGCCTCAAACTCTTCTGCTGCCTCGCCCTTTTCGTCATAGACAGCGCTTCTGTTGGCGACAACGCCGACAGTTGCTCCGTTCAGGCGGATAAAGCCCGTAGCCATTTCCTTTGCATATTCCTTCTTTGTCTCAAAGAAGACACCTGCATCGGACAGGTCAGCTGCCGTGACAGACGGATCAGCAATTCCCGCTGCAACGGCTGCGCTCTCTCTGTTAAGGTCATCTTCACATTCGCAGACAGCTTCGTCTTCGTTATTGGAAGGAAGAAGTGCAACCAGATCACGGATCATGCCAAGGACCTCGTCCTCATCACCGATCGCATCCACGTTGCCGCTCTCTGCCTTCGCCGCTGCGCCTGATGTGTCGTTCTTGTCCTGGCTGTTGCCCGGAAGCGCGTTCGGGGAATTGACGAAAAGCTTCGCGTCCTTTGCCATAAAAGCGAAATCAGACATGCCGGGAATCAGGGAAAGTCCGCCGCCGCAGCTGCCGAAAACCGCTGCGATCTGCGGGATCACGCCCGATGCCTTTGCCTGCTGCGCGTAAATCGTACCGAAAGCGCCCAGTGCATCGATGCCTTCCTGCAGTCTGAAGCCGGCGCTGTCGAGAAGGCCGATCACAGGCGCACCCATTTTCAGGGCAAGATTATAAAGGTCAGAAATCTTGCGCGCGTGCATCTCTCCTATAGAGCCTCCCAGAACCGACGCATCCTGGCTGTAGACAAATACAAGATTTCCGCCGATTGTCCCGTAGCCGGTGATGACACCGTCAGAAGGCGTCTTTTCCGGTTTCAGGTTGAAATTGGTCGCTCTTGCCGTTACAAGCGCGCCGACTTCAACGAAACTGTTGCCGTCGAGAAGAGATTCTATTCTCTGTCTCGCTTTTGAAGAACTGCTCATACTATAAACCTCCATATATGTAGTAATAACGGGTAAAGCGGAAGTAATAAACGCCGTTTTCCGCGAACCCGCTCACTGCGCCATTTGTCAGTATAACATACTAATCGTCAACTGCACACAGCAAATTATTTCAAATTCCCAGGCGGGAATCAATTTCCTTTTCCGCTTCTTCCCTGAACTCGTCCGTTACCAGGGCATCGGGAGAAGGCAGGTCCGACAGTTCCTTTACTCCGAAGCATCGGAGGAACTGTTGGGTTGTGCCGAAGATGATCGGCCTTCCAGGTACATCCGCCTTTCTGCCGAGCTCCCTTATGAGATCATAATCAAGGAGCCTGTTGACGGCGTATTCACAGGAAACGCCGCGGATCGATTCAATCTCCGCCTTCGTAATCGGCTGTTTATAAGCGATGATGGAAAGCGTCTCGATAACCGAATCCGAAAGAGTCAGCTTTTTGGGTACGCGGGCGATCCGGATGAGATTCCCGTACTGCTCCGGTCTTGTACTCATCTGCACGGAATTCTCAAACTGGCAGATCATAAGGCCGGACCCCGGGGTGTCGTATTTTTCCTTAAGAAGATCGATCACCTTTGTGATGCGGCGCTCTGTCTTTTCCAGAGCTTTTGCAAGGGCGGATATTTCCACCGCGTCTCCCATGGAAAACAGGATCGCTTCCACAGCCGCCATCAGCTCCGGATCCGTGTCCATCGGAGCGGATACCGCAGAGTCCTCTTTCCCGGCGCCTTCCTCCTTATCAAGAAAGACCGATTCCTGGACATACTGCTGCTTTTTATGTGTGCTGTCTGATTTTTCCGGGTGTTCCCCGGCGAGTAGATTTTCCATATATCCTTTTTACAGATCGAAAGGGCAGTACCTGCCGTCATCTGCCGGCGCAGGTTCTGCCCTGTATCCTGTCTGTTGTGTTTTCCGGCCTTTTGCAGCGCAGCGCTTTGCCGCAAAAGCTCCTCTCAGGCTATATCTTCAAGAGCGGTCTGAGATGTAATTGTTTTGACGGTATCGATGACAATGTCGCCGAACAGTTCGTCCTGGCGGATCACGATATTGCCGGTCTTCATCAGCTCGAGAATGACGAGAAAGGAAACAATCACTTCTTCCCTGCTCTTCTGGTTTTCGAGGAGCTGCCGGAAGCCGGTGTGTCTGTGTTCATTCAGGTAAGCGCCGATATAAAGAATCTTGGAATTCAGGTCGATCTCTTCTTTTTCGATCTTCCCGAAGCCGGCGCGGACAGGGTCCACCCTGAACTTCTGTCTCTTGAGGATTTCCTGAAAAATATCGCTCAGCTTTGCCAGTGTGGTATCGCCGATCAGTTCCTCATAGTTCACGGGAGGAATATAGTCCCTGACTTCTTTCGGAAGCTTTTTGCTTCTGTAGACATTCCTCGCCGCGCTCAATGACATTTCCCTAAGCTGCAGCGACATGTACTTGTATGTCTTGTATTCCAGGAGCTTCTGAACCAGTTCCGCTCTGGGGTCTTCTTCCTCTCCCTCTTCATTCACCTCACGGGGCAGCAGCATACGGCACTTAATATCGAGAAGAGTTGCCGCCATGACAAGGAACTCGCTCATGACATTCATGTCAGGGGCATCGCTCCCGGTCCGGCGCTGCATCTCTTCAACGTATTCCATATACTGGTCCGTGATCTGGGCGATCGGGATGTCGTAGATATCGACCTTGTTCCTGTCGATCAGATGCAGCAGAAGATCCAGCGGTCCTTCAAAAGCTTCAAGCTTGAATTCCAGAGCCATTAATTACACGCCCTTTGTCCATCCGTCCGACGGCAGAAACCCTGCCGCCGTTTACCGGATTTCACTTCTTAATTCTTCGACCTTGTCAAGCTCCTCCCAGGGAAGCTTTACGTCTGTCCTGCCAAAGTGGCCGTATGCAGCGGTTGCCCTGTAAATCGGTCTGCGCAGATCCAGCATCTTAATGATGCCTGCGGGACGAAGGTCAAAGTGTCTGCGGATGATCTCAACGATCTTCTCCTCGTCAACCCTGCCTGTGCCGAAGGTATTGACATTGACCGATGTCGGCTGTGCAACGCCAATCGCATAGGAAAGCTGAATCTCAAGTCTGTCGGCATAGCCTGCTGCCACGAGGTTCTTTGCGACATAGCGGGCGGCATACGCGGCACTTCTGTCAACCTTGGTGCAGTCCTTACCGGAGAAAGCACCGCCGCCGTGTCTTCCTACGCCGCCATAGGTGTCGACGATGATCTTGCGTCCTGTAAGGCCGGCGTCACCGTGAGGTCCTCCGATAACAAAGCGTCCCGTGGGATTGATGAAGATCTTGGTGTTCTCATCGACCATTGCGGCATCGACAACGGGATCAATTACATATTTGCGGATATCGCTGTGAATCTGCTCCTGGGAGATCTCAGCGTCATGCTGCGTCGAGATGACAATTGCCTCAAGACGGACGGGCCTGTTGTCTGCGTCATACTCCACGGAAACCTGGCTCTTTCCGTCCGGTCTTAAATAAGAAAGAGTTCCATCCTTGCGGACCTTCGTGAGCTGTCTTGTCAGCTTGTGTGCAAGGTCGATCGAATAAGGCATATAGCTTTCCGTCTCATTCGTTGCATAACCGAACATCATTCCCTGGTCGCCGGCGCCGATCGCCTCGATCTGCTCGTCGGTCATCGCGGACTCCCTTGCTTCAAGAGCCCTGTCAACGCCCATCGCGATATCGGGGGACTGCTGGTCCATCGCCACGAAGACTGCGCAGGTATCTGCATCGAACCCCTTATCGGAGCTGTCATATCCGATTTCACGGATCGTGTCACGGATTATCTTCTGATAATCAAGTCTTGCCTTGGTTGTGATCTCACCCGTTACAACCACAAAACCCGTGCAGGTCATGGTCTCGCAGGCGACGCGGCTCATCGGGTCCTCAGCCATGCAGGCATCAAGGATGGAATCGGAAATCGCATCGCAGATTTTATCCGGATGTCCCTCTGTGACAGATTCGGATGTAAAAATATATTTGTCCATTTCTTTCCTTTCCGGCAGTGCCGACGGCATCTGCCATAAAAACAAATCACGCAAAAAACAATCCCCCGTGCGGCCAAACACAAGGGATCTGCGATAGCACTACCCTTATTGTTCGATCGTCTCTTACCGCTTGCAGATTCCGAAAAACGGAACCGCAGCCGGCGGGACGTCCGCTCAGGCTGGCACCTTTCCTTCTGCATTTTGAAGGGGGCTGCCGTGGCTTCACCGGTCCTTATACCTCCACCACTCTGAATAAGAGATCAGGCAGCTGACTGCCTGATAATATTCAATTGACTGGAATAATACAACTACTGCCTGCCGTTGTCAATCACTTTAGATCCGGCATGCAGTTTACTTTCAGATGCGGAAAAGCTATACTGTTACGCATGAACGATGATTATAACAATTCTTATCAATATAACAGACAGGGACGCGGAGAAGATTATCACGAATACCCGACAGACCCTTCGAGGACGCTTGAAAACATGTCACAGATCCTCGGGCTTCTGTCGATCGGGTCGTGTTTTATTTTCCCTGTGATTCTTCCGTTCATCTTTGCCAGTGTCGCGATCATGCTGGCGATTATCTCCCGCGGCAAGCTGGATAAATTCCATCCGATTGCAAAACGCGGCGTCACACTCGCCTGCATCGGTATCGCAATCAATCTCGTCATCACTGCATCCGTAGCGGCGACATCCTACCGCATCCTTACGGACAGGCAGATGCGCAGCCAGGCCAATGAACTCATGGAGCGCATGTACGGCTATCCGATGGATGACCTCCTCCGGCAGCTGGATGACATTTACGGAACTAATCTCACTGAAATGGCAGAATAATGGGACATACAATGACTTTTCACGAAATTTCGAAAGGCTTAAAGGCAAGGGGGCGCTATTCCCTTCTGGGGCACCTCGGCTCTGCCGTGGGCGCCAATATCCTTTACCTTATTATATCGATGCTTCTGTCTTCGATGATGTCCGGTATGGTCACAGGCACAGGTTTTCTGAGCCTGTGCCTGTCTGTGCTTCTTTTCTTTATTGTTTCACTGTTCTCGGGCATCCTGGAATTCGGCCTGTGCTCCATCTATACCGGGCTCCAGTACGCGCAGCCTGTATTTGCGAAGGATTTATTCCGCGGTTTCAGCGAAACGCCGGATAAAATCATACGCATCCAGGCCGTCCGGACGCTTGTACAGATCCTCTGCATTATGCCGGCGCTTCTTGTTTCCTATTATCAGACAGGATCCGCGGGAAAACAGCTCCTTGAATATTATGCACTTTACTTTCTGGGTGAAACGCTGTCCATGATCCTTCTTCTCGGACTGGATATGTCGTACTACCTTCTGCTGGATTATCCCGATATGAGCGCCGTGCAGATCATGAAGACCAGCCTTCGCCTTATGAAAGGCAACCGCCTGCTTCTTCTTTATATCTACTGCAGCTTCCTGCCGCTCCAGTTTCTGAGTCTTCTGTCTCTGGGCATTGCTGGCCTCTGGGTTATCGCCTACAGGTACTCTGTATCCGCGGCGTTTTACAGGGGCCTGATCGCATCCAGGGCAAGGAAGGACTGAGAAAAACCAGTTTTATTTCCTCACCCTGTGAAACTGTCTCAAAATCACTCCGCTGAAAACAGAGGCGTGGAAAGATATCGGTCGCCGGAATCCGGAAGAAGGACTACGATCGTCTTTCCGGCATTCTCCGGTCTTGCCGCAAGCTGCGTTCCTGCCCACAGGGCTGCTCCCGAGGAGATTCCGACAAGGAAGCCTTCCTTCAGCGCGAGTTCTCTTCCCGTAACAAATGCCTGTTCATTGGGAACCCGGATGATTTCATCATAAATCCCCGTATCAAGCGTCTTCGGTATGAACCCTGCCCCGATTCCCTGAATCTTATGGGGGCCTGCTTTTTCTCCGGAGAGAACCGCCGATGTATCCGGCTCAACCGCGACGATTCTGACCGCGCTGTTCTTCTCCTTCAGGTATTTTCCGACACCGGTAAGCGTTCCGCCTGTTCCTACACCGGCAACAAAGATATCAACCTTTCCGTCTGTATCTTCCCAGATTTCGGGTCCTGTGTGCTCATAATGCGTTTTCGGGTTTGCGGGATTGTCGAACTGTCCGAGAATAACGGATCCGGGGATGCTCTCCTTAAGCTCCTCTGCCTTTTCAATCGCGCCCTTCATTCCCTTTGCGCCCTCGGTCAGGACGAGCTGCGCTCCGTAAGCCTTGAGAAGGTTTCTTCTCTCGACGCTCATAGTGTCGGGAAGTGTCAGTATCGCCTTATATCCCCTGGCCGCCGCAACGCTGGCAATTCCGATTCCCGTATTCCCGCTGGTCGGCTCGATAATCGTCGCGCCCGGTTTTAAAATACCTTTTTCTTCCGCATCACTTATCATCTCGGCCGCGATACGGTCCTTGACGCTTCCCGCCGGATTCAGGTACTCCAGTTTTACAAGGAGCCTGACGTTTGAAATGCCGTGCCCGGAAGCATAGTTCTTTATCTCCAGGAGCGGTGTATTGCCGATCAGCTCTGTTGCGTTCGCATATATCTTTCCCATCCTGTTCCCCTTTCGTCAAAACGCTTGATTTGTATTCATAGTATTCACGTAGGATTACCTGATATTAACGCACGCCGCCCCATTTGTCAAGCCCGAAAGGCCGGCACGGCGCCCGCATAGAAACGGACTGCCGTTTCTGCCGTCCGCTTCAGGTATCGTATGACCTGCGCGGGACAGCTGCCTACCGCAGTTTCGTTTGTGACCATAAGCGCTGACGCGCCGTCACCCACCGCATTGAAGATGTCGCTGACTTCCGCCCTTGTAGGCACAGGATTTGTTATCATCGACGTCAGCATCTGGGTTACGACAAGAAAAGGCTTGTTCATTTTACGGCACCTCGCCGCTATATCCTTCTGGACCGCCGGAAGCTCCCACAAGGGCACATCGCTCCCGAGATCCCCTCTCGCGATGACGATCATATCCGCGTATTCTGCGATATCTTCCAGCGCTGCCGCGCCCCTGCGGTTCTCGATTTTCGCAAAAACCCTTGCGCTTTCCAGCGAGTTCCGGGCAAGAACGCTTCTGACATCCGAAAGATCCTTCCAGGATGTCACAAAGGGCTGCATCACTGCGGTCACGCCGTATTTCCCTGCCTCGTGAAGATTTCGGATATCCTCCGACGTCAGGACCGGCATCCGGATATCTCTTTCCGGTATCCTGACCGTTTTCCTGCTGCCAAGTGTCCCTCCCCTCAGAACAGTTCCGGGGAGGGCAAGGACATCCCCCGCACCGTCTTCTCTTAGGACATCCGCATTGCCGCAGGCGATCAGTTCCATGGCAGCGTCATCCAGAAGAATATGGTCGCCCTCGCGGACAGACCGGAGTATTTCATCCGGAAGGGGAATATCCTCCTTTTCCTGATGCCCCGTAGAGACAAGGCGAACCTTATCTCCCTCATGTAAAAAAAGCGGCCCCGCAAGAGGTCCGCTCCTCAGCTCCGGTCCCTGCAGATCGATTAAAAGCTCCGCATGAATACCGGTTTTCTCCCTGGCCTTCGCAAACGCCTCAAGCATGCCGGCGCTTTCCTTAAGTCCCGCATGTGACAGGTTCAGCCTGATTCCCGTCATTCCTTCCCTCAGCATGTCCTCCAGAACGGTCTGTGAGGAGCATGCCGGGCCGATTGTGCCAAATAATTCCACTGTCTTATTCTCTCTTATCACGCGCCCACAGCTATCAGTGCGGCGCCGATCATGATTGCAAAATCGCCGATATTATAAACAATTCTGCGCAGCCTCTCCGGTCCGCGCATAAAGCTTATATAATCTGTCACGTATTCTCTTCTTAACCTGTCGTAGAGATTGCTGAAGGCTCCTCCGAGAAGAAGTGAGAGTCCCGCCTTCAGCATCCGTTTCCCTGCCCTGCCGAGCGTCAGGATGTATACGACAAGAGCTGCGGCGGACAATGTCCCTGCCGCAGCAAGAACCGCCTTCGGATGCTTTCTTCCGAGTCCCAGCATCGCGCCGCTGTTTTTGGTAAAAGAGCAGCGGATGGCTTTCGGCGCAGCTTTCTTTTTCGCATTTGCCATCCCCGGAAGTCTTTCCTCGCCCGCTCTTTTCTTAAGAAACTGATCCGCGGCAAACACGCCGCACATGACGCCCGCCGTAATAAGATCATATTTCCATTCTTTCATGACTGTGCTCCTTAAAGCCGGCTCAGACGATCGTACCCCTGCCGTTAAACGGCAGCTCATCTTTCGGGACATCCTCCGCGTCCTTCGCCTTTGCCGCATGATCCTCAAGCGCGGGCACAGGAGTCAGGCTCTGCCGGATCCCTATGCGCGGGCCCCCGGTGCCGTTAATATAGTCCGCCGTAATCGTGACGCTCCCGATATTCTTATCCTTCGGGACCTCATACATGATATCCATCATAAAGTCTTCTATGACAGACCGGAGCGCCCTGGCTCCCGTATCTCTTTCCGACGCCTTCTTTGCGATTGCATGCAGGGCGTCGTCGTCGAAGGTCAGCTCGACGCCGTCGAGCTTAAGGAGCTTCTGGTACTGCAGAAGGATCGCGTTCTTCGGCTCCGAAAGGATCCTGACGAGCATATTCTCATCCAGGTCCTGCAGCGAACAGACAACCGGAAGTCTTCCCAGGAACTCCGGAATCATGCCGAATGTCCGCAGATCCTCTGTCGTAACCCGGTCAAGGATATTCCTGTCGTTTAACAGACTGTCCTTTAGCTGCGCGGAGAACCCCATGGACGTCTTTTTCATAAGACGCCTTGTGATTACTTCCTCCAGCCCGGGGAACGCGCCGCCGCAGATAAAGAGGATATTTCTTGTATCCACCGTTGTTGTCGGCACCATCGCGTTCTTGCTGGACGCGCCGACAGGAACCTCCACCTCAGATCCCTCGAGGAGCTTTAAAAGGCCCTGCTGGACCGCCTCTCCGGAGACATCCCTGGAATTCAGGTTCTTCTTTTTGGCCAGCTTGTCGATCTCGTCGATAAAGACTATGCCGCGTTCCGCCTTGTCCACGTCGTTGTCCGCCGCCTGCAGGAGCTTCGAGATGCAGCTCTCCACATCGTCCCCGATATAGCCCGCCTCGGTCAGAGACGTCGCATCCGTTATGGCAAGCGGGACATCGAGAAGATCCGCCAGCGTCCTTACCAGATAGGTCTTGCCGCTTCCC
>ODAI013245646.1_pt1 | contig 12578 bp, 8 predicted proteins | sample 1539321 | NCBI WGS metagenome assembly ODAI01 (sample SAMN02144231, study PRJEB22623) | gut metagenome | biome: sheep rumen | host: Ovis aries | place: New Zealand
AAAGGGAACCTGCGTGTAGGGATAGCCGCTCTGGGCAGCAACCGTACCTGCAAACAATGCAAATAAACAGAAAAGAACAGTTATTCGTTTCATAATAAGTAGTAATTTGATTATTTGGTGGCAAATTTACACTTTTTATTCCAAATAACAAAGCATTTTTCAGAATTTATTTGTATCTTTGCCCACAGATTATTCATTATACATTCATTAACACCCAAAACTATATGAACAGACGAACAACGATTACTGCCCTCTTACTGGCAGTTGGCTTGGGTCTCAACGCCCAGAAACCTATGAAGGCCCCCGCCGGCGGCAAGGCCATCAGTGACGAATTGATCGGTATTTTCTTCGAGGACATCAGCAGTGCTGCCGACGGCGGCCTCTATGCCGAGCTAGTACAGAACGGCTCCTTCGAATACAACCTCGTGGAGCGCGACGGGTGGGGCTCTGGCACTGCCTGGCGCATGATACGCCCGGGCCACTCCACAGGATGGCTGGAGCCGCGCAAGGACAACAGCATCCATCCCAACAACCCCACCTACATGCGTCTGAACATCGAGCGCACCAGAGAGTTCTACGACTATACGGGGTGGAAGGGATTCGGCCTCCAGAACGACGGCTTCGACGGCATCTCCGTGAAGGCCGGTGCGAAATACGACTTCTCCGTCTTCCTCCGCAATGTCGATAAGGGGCAGAAACAGGTACGCGTGGCCCTCGTCGAGCCCCGTGGATGGGGCAAGGACCCGAAGCTGCTGGCCGATGCCACCTTCTCTGTCACCGACGGTGTCTGGAAGAAATACGAGGCTGTGCTCACCCCCGACTCCACCTGTCAGAAGGCAGCGCTCCAGGTGCTCGTGCTCGATACGGGCAGCGTCGATATCGACATGATCTCACTGATGCCTGAGGACACCTATAAGGGTCACGGCCTGCGCAAGGATCTCGCCCAGGCACTGGCAGACCTGCAGCCCAAGTTCCTGCGCTTCCCCGGCGGCTGTGTCGTACACGGCGGCGGCGACGGCTTCTGGAACACTTACCGCTGGAAGACCACCATCGGTCCCAAGGAACAGCGCCGTCAGCTCAAGAACACGTGGGGCTACCATCAGTCGATGGGTCTCGGCTACTATGAGTATTTCCAGTTCTGCGAAGACCTCGGCATGGAGCCGCTACCCATCCTGCCCTCGGGCGTGAGCTGCCAGGGTGCCAACGGTGGCTGGAACATGTGGCCCACACAGGCACAGGATGCCTGTCCGATGTCGGAGATGGACGAGTGGGTACAGGAGGCCCTCGACCTCATCGAGTGGGCCAACGGCGACCCCGCCACCTCGAAGTGGGCGAAGATGAGAGCCGAGCAGGGCCATCCCAAGCCCTTCGGACTGAAGTATCTCGGCATCGGCAACGAGGAGAAGATCTCCCCGGAGTTCGCCGAGCGCTTTAAATATATATATGAACGCGTGCGCAAAGCCTATCCCGACATCGTCATCGTCGGCACCGCCGGTCCTGGCTCCCACCCCGACAATCCTGACTACCAGGCAGGCTGGAAACTGGCCGAGGAAACGGCCATGCCCATCATCGACGAGCACTACTACGAGCCGCGCGACTACTTCCTGAAGAGCCGCCAGTACGACAGCTATCCGCGCGACCGCAAGACGAAGGTGTATCTCGGAGAATATGCCGCCAAGGACAAGAAACTCATCGACGCCCTGGCTGAAGGTCTCTATCTGCTCCACGTGGAGCGCAATGCCGATGTGGTGACGATGACGAGCTATGCACCGCTCTTTGCGCGCAAGAATGCCACCAACTGGAATCCCGACATGATCTACTTCGACAACGAGCGCCCCTACCTCACGTGCAGCTACTATGTGCAGCAGCTCTTCGGACAGAGTGCAGGCCAGTACTACTACGGCGACTGCGTTAGCTTCGAGGGCGACGCCCCCGGCGTGTGCCAGCCCCAGGAGGATGTCCACTACGGACAGTCCGTCGTGCTCAACGTCAAGACGCGCCGTCTCTACGTGAAGCTCTGCAATGCCTCCGGCGAGACCAAGAAGGTCAACGTCAACCTGAGCCGCTTCGGCCTGAAGAAGATGGCCACGAAGACCACGCTCTCCGGCAATGCCGAGGATGAGAACAACTACGAGACACAGCCCATCGTCCCCGTGAAGGAGCAGGTGAAGGCCCAGAAGAAGTTCAGCCTCGACCTCGCCCCCTACTCAATGGTGATGCTCGAGTACACACTCTGATTACCCTATTGGAATATCCATGACGAAACGGGCACCCGGCGAGTAGGATGTGTCGAGCACGATGTCGCCACCCATCCTACGGGCAATGCTTCTCGCAATGCTCAGGCCGATGCCCGTTCCGTCGTAGTATTCGTCCAACTGCACGAATTCCTCGAAGATATGTTCTGCTTCCGACGGCGGCACGCCGATGCCTGTATCCTCCACCGTGAAGCGCAGCATCCCGTCATGCCTGCTGACCAACAGCCTGACGGTAGCCTTCTCGGCGACGGCCTCGTTGCGGTGGTGTGCCTCAGCCTGGCGAGTGAACTTACGGGCATTGTCGAGCAGCAGCGACAAGGCGCGCGTGGCCTGTCCGAGATTGGTGGTCACGCTTAGCGTCTCTACTGCCTCATCGGTCTTCAGCTCGAAGTTCACGTGAGGTGCCTGCGCAATGCCGCTGTCCTCCACGGCCTGTGCGGCTATCTGCACGGCAGGCACACTGTCCTCACGGGCAATGACGGTCTTGCTACTGGCATCCGACAGCTCCAGCATCTTATTCACAAGCCCCGTGATGCGCTCCGTGTTCTCCGTTATCTGATGGTTGATGTTCTGTTTCGTCGGCTCGTCGAGTTCCATACCCGGCGAGGTGATCACTTGTGTAAACCCGCTGAGGATGTTCAGTGGCGTTCTGATCTCGTGGGATATCTGCTGTATGAAGTTCGTCTTCATGCGCGATGACTCCTCGGCACGGGCATAGGCAATCTTCAGCTCCTCGTGGGCAGCCTGCAGCTTCTTGGCTGCACGGTGACGGTGGAGCATGAAGAGCGTCAGGAACACCAGTATCAGCAGCAGCGTACCCGTCAGCACGAGCAGCCGGAATCTGGACATTGTCACCGACTGCTCCCTGATCGAGGCCTCTTGGCGGGCGATGGTCTCCTCCTTCTCCTGCGTCTCATAGACGATGGCCAGCTGGGCTGCCTCGTCCTTTAGCGCACGCGCGTAAATGGTGTCAAGCGAGTTGACGATGCGCGTCGCCGTTGCCAGTGCCTTGGCGGTGCGCCCCGACTTCAGCTCCGCCGTGAACTTCGGTGCCAAATCCAGCCGCAGGAAATCCATCGTCAGTTTTTTCTCTGCCAGTGGGTGCGACTGGTCTATATAGGCAGTGAGATCCGCAAGCTCATCCCATTTCCCCATCGTCTGCAGGTAGCTGACCTGCGTTCCCACGAAGTCGTTGTCGTCCTTGTCCACTATCTTCAGGAAGTGCCTGTAACTGCGCTCCGCCTCCTTCCGCATCCCCGCCTTTGCCAGCACGAGGGCCTTGTTCGCCTCCAGGCACTGGGTTGCATAGACCTCGCGGTCTTCCTTCAGGTCCGGCGCCTGTACGATGGTGTTGTAGGTAGCCTCCAGTCGCGGCAGCCAGTCCATCGCCTCCTTGATATTGTTCTGTGTCAGGTTGCACTCGATGCAGTTGCTGATGACGATAAACACATTATAGAAATGGTCGAAGCGTTTGAGCTGCCTGGCGTGTTCCTCCATGCGGTCACAGGCCTCACGGAACTTCCCGTTGCCTTCCGCCGTCTGTCCCAGCATGATCTGGCACGAGCCTATCTGACTGAGGAATTTCAGTTCGTAGGATTTGCTTATCGGCAGCGTGTCTTGCTTGGCGAACTCCATGCCGAGCGTCGCGTAGTGGAGCGCCTTCTCCCAGTTCAAGTTGTTGATGTTGATATGCGAGAGCAGTCGGTAGGCGGCATAGAAGCTGGGCGGATCCTCCTCGTAGAGCATCCCGTCCTTGAGTGATTTCTCCGCGTAGTAGGCCGAAGTCTTCGGCTGGTTCATCGCGTCGTAGATCTCCGCTCTGCACTCGTCGGCCATGTTAGGTGTCAGGTCGCCTGTCAGCTGCAAGCTGTCTGTCATGACGATGGCGTGCTCGGGGTTCTTGTAGCGCTCGTCGTAGATGGCATACATCAGCGAGTCGAGTCTCGACTCACTGGCAGGTGTGCGTGCGCCCTGCCTCGCCTTGTGACAGGCTGTCAGCAGGAGCAGTAGTGTGAGGATGGGCAGGTATGGTCTTCTCATTGACAGGGCTATGCGGTGTTACAGATTTACGACACGGATGGCATAAGGCGGCAGCACGACGGTGTTACCGTCTGTTTGTAATGGCTCATACTTCATCCTCACCGACTGGTCCTCGGGCTGTCCGTCAAAGCCCTCGGCGATGGCACCGGCAGGGATGTCGATGCCCTGAAGCGTCAGGTTCAGCGGCACGGGCAGCGCGTTGATGAGCTTCAGGTAGCGGCGCCCCGTCTTCGAGTCCCTCACCACACTGGCGCCGAGACGGTGCTTCAGACTGTCGGCAATGCCCGACAGCTGCGTGGCCTCATAGCGGTCCCCGCTGTAGAGAGAGAAGAGCCGCTGCACGTCGTAGGCAGGCGTGGGCCTTACCTCCGTGTTCGAGAAGTAGATCATGTCGGGGTTCCAGTTGTGGTGCCCGTCCTTAGCCAGCATCGGTGCATAGCTCGTCATCTCCACCACGTCGCCGTTGCGCTCCACGTCCGTCAGGTAGAGTGCCTCCGCGAGCGCCGTCTCCACGTTGGGCCGTCGCGCCTGTGTCGAGGCCGCATACTCGCCGAGATACACCTTCGGCAGTTTCCTGTTATAGTCGTCATAGTAGTCACGGTGGTGCATGAACCAGCCCGTCGATTCGTAGTAGTGCTCATCGACCATATACTGCAGCTCGGGGTGCCTGCGGGTGAAGTCCCAGCCCTCGATGTAGTCGGCACTCGGCGTGTGGAAGGGGCCCACGGTACCACAGATCTTGATCTCCGGGTGGCGCTGCCGGATCGCCTTGCAGATCATCTCATAGCGCTCCTCGAACACCGTCGAGATGATATCCTCGTTGCCGATGCCGATATACTTCAGGTTGAAGGGAGCCGGATGACCGGCGTCGGCCCTCATCTTCGCCCATCTGGAAGTGGCAGGGTCGCCGTTGGCCCACTCGATGAGGTCCATCAACTCCTGGATATAGGCAGGCATCTCCTCCATGGGGATGCCGCCCTGCTGTCCGCCGACGCCGTTACGGTCGTTGGCACTGTTCTGACAGGGCACGCCTGCCGCCAGCACGGGCAGCGGCTCCGCCCCGATGTCCTCACAGAACTGGAAGTACTCGTAGAATCCCAGTCCGCGCGTCTGGTGGTAGTTCCAGATGTTGAAGTCAGGCTTGCGCTGCTCCAGCGGCCCGATGGTGTGCTGCCAGTGGTAGATGTTCGCCAGTCCCTGTCCGTGACTCATGCAGCCGCCGGGGAACCTCACGAACTTCGGCTTCAGGGCGGCGATGGTCTCCGCCAGGTCCTTGCGCAGTCCGTTCTTGCGGTTCATGAAGGTCTCCTGCGGGAACAGGCTCACCATGTCGATGCCCGCCCGCTGCGCCTTCACGCCGATGAGTGCCAGCCGCGCCTTGTCACAGGTCTGCTTCGCCTTCAGCACCGCCTCGTACCGCTGCCATGCATCGCCCTCCGTCTTCACCTTCGCCTGTGCCAGCACGTTGCCCAGGCTGTCAGTCAGCTGCACGATGAAGTCCTTCCTCGGGGCCTTGCCCTCCTCGCCGGTACGGACGTTGCGCACGAACATCGAGAAGTCGTATCGTGCCCCCTGCTTCACGGCGATGCCGTCCCATCCTTCGTTGTAGATGGTGTCCTCGCCGACGACCGCATAGTGGGAATTGTTCGCACTCAGCGGATCCACCTGCACCACCTGTATGGGCTGCGAGCTGCTCCATGCCGTCGTGGCCGTCCAGCCGCGGTGGTCCCTGGGTGTGTATTCGAAGTCGCGGTTCTGTATCAACTCCGCGTAGAGACCGCCGTCAGCCGCATAGCTGATATCCTCGAAGAAGACGCCGATGAGCTTGTCGCTGATGGCCTTCTCCGTGCCCGTCAGACTGAGCGTCGCCTCACAGGCCGTCTTCGGCATGGCGCTGTTCCGCGCATCGTCGTGCATGCGCTCGCTGCTCAGCCGTGCGTCCTGGCGCATCGCCTCGAAGTGGTCCGTCACGCGCTTCAGCTCCTGCAGCGTGACCTCAAACAGACAGCCCTCCCGCAGTGCACCGCCGACAGTAGCCGTGTCGCGCGTCCAGGCAGCCTCGTCGATCTGGCTCTGCTCGTCACGGGCAAAGAGCCTGAAGTCTGCCGAGGCCCGCGTCCACCGCTTGTCGCCGTCCTTCGTCTTGTAGTAGATGTCGAAAGTCCCCTCGTCGTTGGCAAATACCACCGGCTTCAGGCACTGCCGCGTCGTCATCCTCGGGTAGTCCTGCGGACGCCATGTCACGAGGTCGCGCGAGTAGGCCGCCGCCAGCATCGGCGACAGGTCGTTCACCTGGAACACCAGGCGCCACGAGCCGTCCTTCGCCCTGGCCAGCGAGGGGTGGTACATACGCTTCTCCGCGCCCCACTGCCCGTAGTCGCTGCTGCAGAGCTGGCCGAGGTCCGTCCAGCCCGCCTCCGTCTGCTGGGCGATGTGCAGGCCATCCCTCTCCCCGGGACTGTAGATAAACACTTGTGGCATAGCCGTCTGCTGGGCGCTGGCTGTGATAGCCGTCGCCGTCAGGATAGTCAGTAACAGTCTTCTTGTCGTCATAATCGTTTCAACTGGTAATTTTCTGCAAAGATACAAATAAAAATCGAAAAAAAATAGGAATAAGTCAGAAAATACCTTATCTTTGCAAAGTCAAACCCGAATTAATAACAACTCAAACTATTACCACTATGAAGAAAATGATGTTTATCCTGCTGGCCTTCGTCATGACGATGAGCCTGCCCGTCATGTCCGACAACGACCGAGTGATCACCTTCGACCAGCTGCCCGCCCCGGCACAGACCATGTTAAAACAGCACTTCGGCGACAAGGTGCCCCTGGTCATCACCGCCGACAGGAGCGACTTCAACGTGATGTACCAGAGCGGCGAGAAGGTAGAGTTCGACAAGAAAGGCAACTGGCGCGAGATCGAGTGCAAGCGCAGCAGCGTGCCCGAGGCCCTCGTCCCCGAGCAGATCAAGGCAGCCGTCAAGAAGAGTTTCCCCGGCACCACGATCCAGAAGATCGACCGTGACCGCCGCGGCTACGACGTGGAGCTGGACAACGGCCTCGACCTGGAGTTCAACAAGAAGTTCCAGATGGTAGAGATCGACGACTGAGATAACGGCATCTGTGGCGTCAGCGATACTGACGGCGCTGGCGCGACCTAGGCTTCTTCTTCATGACTCCCATCTCCACTTTGTACATGCCGACGACATCGGCAGTCTCGATGTTTGAAGGGCTTACCGCTTTCACCTTGACAGGTGCGCCGACATTCACCCACTTGAAGACGGATACAGGCTTCTTACGGTTCGACATGTCACCGTATATCTTGTCTTTGGTGAGCGGGATGCCTGCACCCTGCACGTCCTTGACGAGGGCATTGAAGAACGTGTCGGCCTCTTTCTTCGTATTGAAGAAGAAGTAATACCAGGTCCTGTTGTCATACCAGTCAAAATAGCAAATGCCGATAGGGACACCGCGATAGGTGAAATCGAAGGATTCACCGGCATGGAGACCTGGATTGCCGTTGATGGTTTCACAGGTATTGAATGTATCCATTATCATCTGCCACGCTATATCTTTTGTCGGCATGTCGGCATTGATGCACGTGAAGGGGAAATAGAGGAGATCCTGGATATTACGCTCCTTCCCGCCAATCTGTGTAGGAGCAAGGGGCTGGGCCGTTGCCAGCATGAAAGGCATAAGCAGGAACAGCAAGGCGAATTTGATAGTCTTCATATCTACAATCAGTTTTAGACATGCAAATATAGGAATATTTATCGGAACCTGCAAATTTTCCGGAGGAATTAACAATGCCTTCATAAAGAAGCCCGCTCGGCCCAGTCGCCGCGGTCCAGATTCCTGTAGCCGATAGCCTCGGCGATATGGTGCCCCTGTATCTGTGGTATGCCCTCAAGGTCGGCGATCGTGCGCGCCACCTTCAAGATACGGCTATAGGCCCGTGCTGAGAGGGAAAGCCGCTCCATAGCCATGCGGAGCATCTCGAGGCTCTGGGCATCGGGCTGTGCAAACTCGCGGATCATCCTTTCGGTCATCTGTGCATTACAGTGAATACCCTTAAAGTCGGCATATCGCTGTTCTTGAATATGCCGTGCCTTGATAACCCGCTCACGAATCGCGGCACTGGGTTCGCCAGGCTGCATCTGTGTCAACTCCTTAAAGGGCACCACGGGCACCTCACAGTGGAGGTCGATCCTATCCAGTAAGGGACCGCTGATCTTGGAAAGATAACGACTGATTTGTCCGGGCGTACAGACGCAGTGGTGGGTAGGATCGCCGTAATAGCCGCAGGGACAGGGGTTCATCGAGGCTACGAACATGAAGGAACAGGGGTACTCGACGGTATATTTGGCACGCGAGATGGTAATCCTGCGGTCTTCGAGCGGCTGGCGCAGCACTTCCAGTGTCGTCTTGCTGAACTCAGGCAACTCATCGAGAAAGAGCACGCCGTTGTGGGCCATGCTGACCTCGCCAGGCTGAGCTTTGTTGGTTCCGCCCGTCATGGCTACCTGCGACACGGTATGGTGAGGACTGCGGAAGGGCCGTTGGGAGATCAGGGAGGTGCCGCTGGCAAGTTTGCCTGCTACGGAGTGAATCTGCGTCGTCTCCAGACTCTCAGCCAGCGTGAGAGGCGGCAAGATACTGGGTAGCCGTTTTGCCATCATCGACTTACCACTGCCCGGGGGGCCGATCATGATGATATTATGTCCACCTGCGGCTGCTATCTCCAATGCCCGCTTTACACTCTCCTGCCCTTTCACGTCGGCAAAGTCGAGGTCGAAGCTGTACTGGTGTTCATAAAACTCCTTACGCGTGTCGACAACCGTCGGCTCAAAACCTGCATCGCCATTAAGAAAAGCGATAACGTCGGCAAGATTGTCCATGCCATAGACATCGAGGTTGTTTACGACGGCAGCCTCGCGCACGTTCTCCCTGGGCACTATAAGGCCCTTGAACTTCTCCTTCCGGGCACGGATGGCCACGGAAAGGACGCCGCTCACGGGCTTGAGCTTGCCGTCGAGTCCCAGTTCCCCAATCATCATATAGTCGCCAAGCATGGTATCGCCTACCTTGCTATGAGCAGCAAGGATGCCGATAGCCAGCGGCAAATCGTAGCCACTGCCTTCCTTGCGGATATCTGCGGGTGAGAGGTTGATGGTCAACTCGGCTGTGGGCGGCTTGAAACCTATATTCGCAATGGCTGCACGGATGCGGTCATAACTCTCCTTGACAGCCGCGTCGGCTAATCCAGACAGGTGGAACATGACGCCACGCGCCATATTCACTTCAATCGTGATAGTAGTGGCCTCAAGTCCCATGACTTCGGCACAGAATGTTTTTACAAGCATAGTATTTTTAGATTTAATATTACTCCTCTTTCTTCTCCAGCAAGCTCTCTATCTTGCTCATGAGGTCGCGGGGGTTGAGGCCGTGGGCGAGGATCTTGCCCTGGCTGTCGGTGACAATGTTGTCGGGGACGTAGGAGAGGCCCGTGAGCAGCAGCAGGGGCGTGTCGAACATCTTGCCGTCGCAGACGGTGGACCACTTCACGGAGTCGCGGGTGACGCGCTGGCGGCAGCCCTTGACGTCGGCATCGAGGCAGACGCTGAGGATCTTCAGGTCGCCGTCGTAACGCTGGTACTTGCTGATGAGCTGGCGCTGGATGGACAGGCTCTCGTAGTTCCAGCTGCTCCACACGGTGATAAGGTTGACCTTGCCGTTGAGGTCGCCGCTCTTGAGGGTGCGCCCATCGACGTCGGTGACGGTAAAGGCAGGCAGGCGGGCACCGTCCTTCAGGTAGCGCAGTCCCTCGAAGCGCTTGAGGACGGCCTTGAGACCGGCGGTGTCGGGACGTGACTTGAGGATGGTGTTGGCCAGCTCGATGGCGCGCTGGTAGTTGGGCTCGGGCACCTGAATGTAGTAGCGGCGCAGGAGGTAGGCGGCGAAGGGCGACGTGGGGTTGTCGCGGATGAAGCCCGCCACGGAGAGGGCGAACTCGGCAGGGTTCTGCCCACTGGTCTGCAGCCGGAACTTCGTGAAGGCCTCGTTCTCCTGGAGCCCCGTGATCTTGGCTTCGCGCAGGTGGGAGGCGTCGCCGTCGATGGTGACCTCGGCTCCGCTGGTGCCGAAGACGGGCAGCTCGGTGAAGTTGGGGAAGACGAGCACGAAGGTGGTGGAGTCCTTCAGCGGTATCTCATAGTGGAAAAGACCCTTGGCCACGGCGATGGTGTCGAGGGGCAGCTGCCCGTCGGCACCGTAGATATAGAGTTCTCCCTGGGTGAAGCCCTTGAACGACCCTTCGAGGAGGAAGGTGTCGCGCTTCTCGCCGCAGGCGACGAGCAGCAGGGCGCAGAGGAGGCAGCCAAGGGTCTTCTTCATCGGAGTGGCTTTATTTCTGGATCTTGGCCAGCTCGATGTCGCCGGCGGCATACTTGGCATAGAACGGATCGCGGGCGACGGCTTTCTTCAGGGCCTCGCTGGCATCGGCGGTGTTACCCATGCGGGCATAGAGGATGGCCTTGAGATAGTCGGTGGTGGCGTCGGGGTTCTTCACGTAGCGCAGCGTGATGTCGGCAGAGGCGTAGTTCTTGTTGAGGATCTGCGCGAGGGCGGCGCTGTTGGAATAGACGTCGGCGAAGTCCTGCTCGGCCTGGGCGTAGTTGCCCTTGGCGAGGTTGAGGTTGCCCATGACTTCGGCGAGACCGTTGGCGTCGGTAGCGGCAGCGATATACTGCTCGGCGGTGGCGACGTCACCATCCTTCAGGGCGAGCATGCCGAGGTTGGCCTTGGCTTCAGCGAGGGCGGGAGCGATGCGCTGGGCCTGCTGGATATAGTCGCTGGCAGCGGCGTAGTCGCCCTTGGCATAGGCGAGCACAGCGAGGTTGTTGTAGGCGCGGGCATCACTGGGATAGATCTCGGTGGCGCGCTTGTAGATGGCCTCCTTCTGGGCGTTGTCCTCGCGGATGGCGGCACCGTAGAGGAGCTCCTCGATGCTGAGCTTGGTGGGGTCGGACTGAATCTGGGCGAGAATCTGCTCGTCGCTGCGCCCGATGGTCTCATAGTTGATGGTCAGGCGTGAGCGGCGGAGCTGGGGCAGGATGCCGTCGGCGAGCTCACGGAAGGCGGCGGAGATATTCTTGATCTGCTGCTCGCGCTCCTGGGGGTCCTTATACATGGAGAGGACGCGGAGGATGATGTCCTTGTCCTGGATGTCGCTGGCCTGTACGAGCTCCTGGAAGCCGTCCCAGTCCTGGGCGGTGTACTTGGCATCGACGTTGGCGTCCATCTTGATCTTCTTCAGCTCCTGGTTGACGTACTGCTCGGACACCTTCTGGCGCTCGTTGGCAAGACGGTCGTTGATGCTGAAGCCACCGTCGGGCGAGGCATAGGCGGACACTTCGACATTGTCGAGGCTGAGGCCCTCGCGGTCGTCGTTGATCTTCTTGAGCATCTTGACGAACTCCTGGACGGAGTTGTTCTTGAGCTCGCTCTTGCGGAGGTTGGCCTGCTGGATGAGGAACTTGATATTGGCCTCCTGCTTCTTCTTGTTGATGCGCTGGTAGGCATCGGGGGCGATGGCGGCAGAGGCGGAGGTGACGGTGCGGCGGTAGAGCTCGGAGGTGGCGATGATGCCGTCGGCGACCTTCACAGCGGGGATCTCGACCTGCTTCTTGCCGAGGCGGGCATCGAAGGTAAGGTACATCTCGGCCTTGTTGTCGCCGGCATAGGCGAAGTTGGTCTTCATCGTATAGTTACCGCCGACGCGGTAGTAGATGGTCTGGTTGTTGCCATAGACGCCCTCGCCCTGGAAGGTGGCGGTATTGCCGCGCACGACCTGCCCGTTGCTGTAGCGGAGCTCGGGGATGACGGTGACGACGGCCTTCTTCTTCATGTACTTCTCGGGGAAGCGGCCGTTGATGGTTGCAGGAACTGTGCCCATCTGGGTTTCCAGAGGATTAGGCGTGACGGTGAAATTGTCTGCGGTGAGCGGTCCGAGTTTGGAGCACGACGAAAGGAGCATCAGCGATGCGGCAGACAAGAGAAGGAAATTTTTTTTCTGCATACTTACGGTGTTATAGTATTAGTGCCGCGAGCGGGACTCGAACCCGCACGACCTTTTCGGGTCAAGGGATTTTAAGTCCCTCGTGTCTACCAATTCCACCATTGCGGCATGCCTGACGGCTTGATTTCAGGCGCGAAGGTAAGGCTAATTCTTGGAATAGCCAAATATTTTCGGATTATTTTCCAAAGTTTTCGTAGCTTTTAACG
>ODAI014600275.1_pt1 | contig 12576 bp, 25 predicted proteins | sample 1539321 | NCBI WGS metagenome assembly ODAI01 (sample SAMN02144231, study PRJEB22623) | gut metagenome | biome: sheep rumen | host: Ovis aries | place: New Zealand
GCCAAGACCATCGACGCTCTGATGAAGCTCGAGCTTCCCAGCGGTGTGGAAGTGGAAATCAAAGTGTGAGTCTAATCAGCCTATGTCAAGACAGATAAGCTGAATTGTCAAACAAAAAAGAACAAATCCAACTAAAGAAATGTCAGGATTAATCGGAAAGAAAATCGGAATGACCAGTCTTTTTGATGCCGACGGAAAACAGATTCCGTGCACAGTGATTGAAGCTGGTCCTTGTGTTGTTACACAAGTGAGAACAATTGAGAAGGACGGCTATGAGGCCATCCAGCTTGCTTTCGGCGAGAAGAAAGAGAGCCGCACGAACAAGCCCATGCGCGGCCATTTCGCCAAGGCTGGCACGACTCCTAAGCAGTATGTGGCCGAGTTTAGCCGTTTTGAGGAAGGCCATAAGAAGAAATACGGTGAAGTGCTCACCGTCGAGGTGTTCCAGGAAGGTGAGTTCGTCGATGTGGTGGGAACTTCGAAAGGTAAGGGTTTCCAAGGTGTTGTCACTCGCCACGGTTTCGGCGGTGTCGGCGATTTGACCCATGGTCAGCACGACCGTCTGCGCGCCCCCGGTTCGATTGGTGCATCATCCTACCCCTCGCGTATCTTCAAAGGTATGCGCATGGCCGGTCAGATGGGCAATCATCGCGTGAAAGTGCAGAACCTGCAGGTGGTGAAGATTATCGCTGAGAAGAACCTCATGCTGGTCAAGGGTTCCGTACCCGGTCCCAAGGGTTCTATTGTCAAACTTGAAAGATGGAGCTAATAGACATGGAGATTAAAGTTTATAACATCAACGGCAGCGAAACAGGTAGAACCATTACGTTGGACGATTCTATCTTCGCCATCGAGCCCAACGATCACGCCATCTACCTTGATGTCAAGCAGTATCTGGCTGACAACCGTCAGGGTACCAGCAAGGCCAAGGAGCGCAGCGAGAATGCTCACAGCACCCGCAAACTGAAACGCCAGAAAGGCACCGGCGGTGCCCGTTCGGGTGATTTGAAGAGCCCTGTGTTCGTGGGCGGTGGTACCATCTTCGGACCCAAACCCCGTGATTATCGTTTCAAACTGAATGTCAAGGTGAAACGTCTTGCCCGCCGTAGCGCTTTGAGCTACAAGGCCAGTGAGAACGCCATGACAGTTGTGGAGAACTTCAACTTCGAAGGTCCGAAGACCAAGAAGATGATTGAAGTGCTCAACAATTTGAAGTTGAACGACAAAAAGTCACTTTTTGTGCTTGAGAATCAAAATAATTTCGTATCTTTGTCCGCTAGAAACCTCAAAAACGTGAAGGTGGTAAACGTGTCGCAATTAAATACTTACGACATTGTTAACGCCTCCAATATTGTCGTTTGTGAGGGTTCATTGAACGAGATTAACCGCGTTTTGGCAACAAAATAAGGGAAGTGAGTTTAACGATTTAAGAAAGTTTAACAATGATGAACATTATAGTAAAACCGCTGATTAGTGAAAAGATGACCCGCCTGACCGAGGCTGCCGCCAGCCCTGTTCAGACGCGCATTCAGCGTAAGAAAGGCATCGCCGCCGGTCCTGTGCAGAACCGCTACGGTTTTGTCGTTGACAAACGCGCCAACAAGATTCAGATCAAGGCTGCTGTGGAGCAGTTCTACAATGTGAAGGTGATTGATGTCAACACGATGAACTATTCGGGCAAGGTGAAATCGCGCTACACCAAGGCCGGTTTCCTGACGGGTCGCACGAATGCCTTCAAGAAGGCTATCGTTACCCTCGCCGAAGGTGACAGCATCGACTTCTACGCCAGCATCTAATCGGACAAGAAAAAACAATAATAATAGTTGGGTCCACTGATAAGAGACCAAAAAGAAACAAAAAGAAATGGCTTTAAAGAAAATTAAACCCACAACTCCCGGTCAGCGTCACAAATTGGTTGTTACCAAGGAAGACATTACCGCTACCCAACCGGAGAAGAGCCTGGTGTATGGTATCCGCAAATCCGGCGGTCGTAACAACCAGGGTAAAATGACCATGCGCTACATCGGCGGTGGCCACAAGAAATTGTATCGCTTTGTAGATTTCAAGCGTAACAAAGACAACGATCCCGCAGTTGTCAAGAGCATTGAGTACGATCCCAACCGCAGCTCGCGTATCGCCCTCATCCAGTATTCGCATGGTGAGAAGAGCTACATCCTTTGCCCCCAGGGACTGAAGGTGGGTCAGACTGTTATGTCCGGCGCCGGTGTGGCTCCCGAAATCGGTAACACTCTGCTCCTTTCCGAGATTCCTTTCGGTACGTTGATTCACAACATCGAGCTCCGTCCTGGCCAGGGTGCCAAGATGGTTCGTTCGGCTGGCGCTTATGCCCAGTTGATGTCGCGTGACGACAAGTATGCCATTATCAAGATGCCCAGCGGCGAAATGCGTATGGTTCTGCAGGCTTGCCGGGCCACTGTGGGTATTGTGAGCAATCCGGAGCATAACCTCGAAGTCGGCGGTAAAGCCGGTCGCAGCCGTCACCTTGGCCGCCGTCCGCGCAACCGTGGCGTTGTGATGAATCCTGTGGATCACCCGATGGGTGGTGGTGAAGGCCGTCAGACCGGCGGACATCCCCGTTCGCGCAAGGGCATTCCCGCCAAGGGCTACAAGACTCGCGCTCCCAAGAAGCAGTCGAGCAAGTACATCGTCGAAAGAAGAAAGAAGTAACTCAGTAAAAAGAAGAAACAATGAGTCGTTCATTAAAGAAAGGTCCGTATATTTTCCACAAACTGGAAAAAAGAGTAATCGAGGCACAGCAGTCGAACAAGAAGGTCACCATCAAGACCTGGTCGAGAGCTTCGATGATATCGCCCGACTTTGTTGGTCAGACTATTGCCGTTCACAATGGCAACAAGTTCATCCCCGTCTATGTCACCGAGAACATGGTGGGCCACAAGCTTGGCGAGTTCGCTCCCACCCGCATCTTCCGCGGCCATGCAGGATCTAAAGATAAAGGTAAAAAGTAAATTAAGAAAAGAAAATGGGACGTAGAAAACATAATAGTGCAGAAGCACGCAAAGAGGCCAACAAGAGCTTGTATGTGGCCAAGTTGATGAATAATCCCACTTCGCCTCAGAAGACCCGCCTCGTGGCTGACTTGGTGCGTGGTGTCGATGTTGAGAAAGCCCTTGGTATTCTTCAATACAATCCGAGAGAGTCCGCACCCAAGATGCGTAAACTTCTCCTCTCGGCCATCGCCAACTGGCAGGCTAAGAACGAGGGTGTCCGCATGGAGGACGCCAAGCTTTATGTGAAGCAGATTATGGTGGATGAGGGTCGCACGATGAAACGCATGCGCACTGCTCCCCAGGGTCGTGGCTACCGCATCCGCAAACGCAGCAATCACATCACCATGATTCTTGGCAGCCGTCTCGAGGACGCTCCTGTCGCCAAGGCTGAAACAGAAGAAACTAAATAAGTAATAAAAAAGAAGAATTTCAACAATGGGACAAAAGACTAACCCTATTGGAAACAGATTAGGTATCATCCGTGGATGGGATTCCAACTGGTTCGGAGGAAGAAAGTTCGAGCAGAAGTTGGTTGAGGACGATAAGATTCGCAAGTACCTCAATGCCCGTCTGATGAAGGCTGGTATCGCGAAGATTTACATCGAGCGTACGCTTAAAATGCTTACTGTGACGATTAATGCAGCCCGTCCGGGTCTGATTATCGGTCGTGCAGGTTCCGAGGTTGACAAACTCCGCGAGGAGCTGAAGAAGCTCACCGGCAAGGATGTGCAGGTCAACATCAGCGAGGTGAAGCACCCTGAAATGGATGCCGTGCTCGTTGCTCAGAACATTGCCAAGCAGATTGAGGGCCGTATCCAGTATCGTCGTGCCATCAAGAATGCCATCACTACCACGATGCGCACTGGTGCCGAAGGTATTAAGGTCTCTATCAGTGGTCGTATCGGTGGCGCTGAGATTGCCCGTAGCGAGCACTTTAAAGAGGGTCGTACTCCGCTGCACACCCTCCGTGCCGATATTGATTACGCCAATGCAGAGGCTCATACCACCTACGGCCGTATCGGCATCAAGGTGTGGATTTGCCGCGGTGTCATCTATGGCCGTCCCGAACTGGTGTCCTCTACCATCGGTGGCCAGCAGAGAGAGCATCGTGCCGGCATGGCTGGTGGCCGTCGTCCTGAGGGTGCCCCTCGTCGCCGCCAAGGTGCAAGAAATAACAATAGTAAGTAAACTTATCGTTTAGGTGTTGGCGTTAAAACACTAAACACTAAACACTAAACAAGAAGAAGAAATGTTACAACCCAAGAAAACAAGATATAGAAAGCAGCAGAAAGGCAAAATCAAGGGTAATGCCTTCCGCGGTCACGAACTTGCATTCGGCACCTTTGGCATCAAGTCGCTGGAGACGTGCTTTATCACCGGTCGTCAGATTGAGGCTGCTCGTCAAGCTGTAACGCGTCACATGAAACGTGAGGGTCAGATTTGGATTCGCATTTTCCCGGACAAGCCCATTACGAAGAAGCCCAATGAGGTGCGTATGGGTAAGGGTAAGGGTGCTCCCGAGTACTTTGTAGCTCGTGTGATGCCTGGCACCATGTTGTTCGAATGCGAGGGTGTTCCGATGGATGTGGCCAAGGAGGCTCTGCGCCTTGCTGCCCAGAAACTCCCCATCTCGACCAAGTTTGTGGTGAAAAGAGACTATATCGAAGAATAAATAAGAAGAACACCTACAGTCATGAAGAATGAAATTGTATTAAAGGAGCTCTCGACTGCCGAACTGAAGGAGAGACTCGACAACGAGCGCGCACTTTACCAGAAGATGGTGATGAGCCATGCTGTGTCGCCCCTCGAGAATCCCAACAAAATTAAAGAAAGTAGAAAAAATATTGCCCGCTGCCTTACCGAGCTCCGCGCGCGTGAAATCGCCGATCAGAAGTAAGCATGGCAATTAAAATCCAAGTCTAAGATGGAAAGAAACTTAAGAAAAGAAAGAATCGGTGTTGTGGTCAGCAACAAGATGGAGAAATCCATCGTGGTTCTTGTCGAACGCAAGGTGAAACACCCGAAATATGGCAAGTTCGTCAAGAAGTCCACTAAATTCATGGCCCACGACGAGAAGAATGAGGCGGGAATGGGTGACACTGTCCGCATCATGGAGACCCGTCCGCTGAGCAAGAACAAATGCTGGCGCATGGTCGAAATCATCGAGAAGGCTAAGTAACACCACCTACAAGAAAAACTGAAAAAGAAATGATACAACAAGAAACCAGAATGACAGTTGCCGATAACAGCGGAGCCAAGAGCGCGCTGTGCATCCGTGTCCTCGGTGGAACCAAGAAGCGTTATGCTTCGATTGGTGATACCATCGTGGTGGCTATCAAGGATGCTATTCCTTCCGGCAACGTGAAGAAGGGTAGCGTGTCCAAAGCAGTCGTGGTGCGCACCAAGAAAGAGATTCGTCGCAATGATGGTTCGTACATCCGCTTCGACGACAATGCCTGCGTATTGCTCACCGCTGCCGATGAGCTCCGTGGCACCCGTATCTTCGGCCCCGTGGGTCGCGAATTGCGTGAGAAGCAGTTTATGAAGATTGTTTCCCTCGCTCCCGAAGTATTGTAAACAACAAAAGAAAAGAAGAGAACAATGAAACTGCACGTTAAGAAAGGGGATATGGTTCAGGTGATCGCCGGCGACGACAAAGGTAAGATCGCCAAGGTCCTGAAGGTTTATCCCGAAAAGAACCGCGCCATCGTCGAGGGTGTCAACGTGAACAAAAAGCATACCAAGCCCAATGCGAAGAACACGCAGGGCGGTATAGTGGAGCAGGAAGCCCCTATCCACATTTCCAACCTCATGGTTGTGGTTGGCAAGACCCCCACTAAGATTGGCCGCCGTGTTGATGAAAAGACCGGCAAAATTGTCCGTTATTCTAAAAAAACAGGGGAGGAGATTAAGTAATGGCATATATTCCGACTTTAAAAACCAAGTACAAAGAGGAGATTCTGCCCGCTCTGATGAAGGAGTATGGCTACAAAACCGTTATGCAGGCTCCCCGTTTGAAGAAAATCACGCTAAACCAGGGTCTTGGTAAGGCTGCCATCGCTGATAAAAAGGTTATCGACAAAGGTATCGAGGAGATGACGGCTATTACCGGTCAGAAGGCTGTTGCCACCAAGTCGCGTAAAGATATCTCGAATTTCAAACTGCGTCGCGGTATGCCTATCGGTGTCCGTGTGACCCTCCGTGGCGAGCGCATGTATGAGTTCCTGGAGCGTCTGGTTACTGCCTCTATTCCCCGTATCCGCGATTTCCGTGGCATCAATGACAAGGGTTTCGATGGCAAGGGTAACTACACTTTCGGTATTGCCGAGCAGATTATTTTCCCGGAGATTGACATTGACAAGATTGACCGTATCCAGGGTATGGACATTACCTTTGTAACCTCGGCCAATACCGACAAAGAGGCAATGTCTCTGCTCAAAGAGTTTGGTTTACCGTTTAAGAATCAACAAAAATAAGCATAATGGCTAAAGAATCGATTAAAGCAAGAGAGCGCAAGAGAGCTAAAATGGTTGCCAAGTACGCTGCCAAGCGCGCTGCCCTGAAGGAAATAGTTCGCACTGGTGAACCTGAGGACGTCGAGAAGGCGGTTATTGCTCTTCAGAAACTTCCGAAGAATGCCTGCCCCATCCGTCAGCACAACCGTTGTCAGCTTACTGGTCGTCCGAAAGGATACATGCGCCAGTTCGGTATCTCGCGTATTAATTTCCGTGAGATGGCTGTTTCCGGCCTTATCCCGGGCGTAAAGAAAGCCAGTTGGTAAGAAATTAATTTATTGGTAGCTTTGCAAGTTGGCATAACACCAATACTACAAAACTTAAAATCAAAAATTACAAAATGGTAACAGATCCTATTGCAGATTATCTGACCCGTATGCGTAACGCCATTGCCGCCAAGCATCGTGTGGTCGAGATTCCCGGCTCCAAGCTCAAGAAGGAAATGACAAAAATCCTTTTCGAGAAGGGCTACATCCTCAACTACAAATTTGAGAATGAGGGTGCTCACAACCAGAGCATCAAGATTGCTCTGAAATATCATCCCGTAACCAAGCAGTCGGCCATTGCCGAACTGAAGCGTGTTTCGAGCCCCGGCCTTCGTAAGTATGTGTCGGTGGACGAGATGCCTCGCGTGTTGAACGGCCTCGGTATTGCCATCGTTTCCACGTCGAAAGGCCTGATGACCGACAAAGAGGCCCGCACGTTGAATGTTGGTGGTGAAGTTTTATGTTACATCAGCTAATCAAATAGAGGAGGAAAGAAAATGTCAAGAATTGGTAAAATGCCCATCCACCTGCCCAAAGGTGTTGAAGTGAAGATTGCTGATGGCAACGTACTGACCGTGAAAGGCCCGCTGGGAGAGCTTCAGCAGAAGGTTGATCCTATGATTGAAATGAAGGTCGAAGACGGTGTGTTGCATTTCAACCGTCCGAACGATGAGAGAGAGACCAAAGCGAAGCATGGTCTTTACCGCGCCCTTGCCGCCAATATGGTGAAAGGTGTCAGTGAAGGTTTCAAGACTGTTCAGGAAGTCATTGGCGTGGGTTATAAAGTTCAGGCTACTGGCAATGTGATGGAGATGGATCTCGGTTATTCTCACAAGATTTTCTTTGAGCTTGCTCCTGAAATCAAGGTTGAGACTGTCACCGAGAAAGGTAAAAACCCCATCATCACGATGACCTGCTGCGACAAGCAGATTCTCGGTCAGGCTGCCGCCAAGATTCGTTCGTTGCGCAAACCGGAGCCTTACAAAGGCAAGGGTATCCGCTTCCAGGGCGAAGAGGTTCGTAAGAAAGCTGGTAAAGCAGCTGCTAAATAAATAAGAAGGTAAAGAAAAAACTTTGCCAGAAAAGCCAAAAGAAAAAGTAATTATGGCAACGAAAAAAGATATAAGAAGAACAAAGATTAAATTCCGCATTCGTCACAAAGTCAGCGGAACCGCTGAAATGCCCCGCCTGTCGGTGTTCAGAAGTAACAAGGAAATTTACGCCCAGGTGATTGACGATGTAAAAGGTGTGACACTGTCCGCGGCCTCTTCTCTGGAGAAGGGCTTCGAAAAGAGTGGCACAAAGAGCGAAGTGGCCGCCAAGGTCGGCAAGACTCTTGCAGAGCGCGCTATTGCCGCTGGTATCAACAAGGTTGTTTTTGACCGTAATGGTTACCTCTATCATGGCCGCGTGAAGAGCTTGGCTGATGGTGCCAGAGAAGGTGGTTTAAAATTCTAAGAAGTCATGGCAGAATTAAACATTAATAGAGTCAAATCGAGCGAGATTGAATTTAAAGACCGTCTCGTCGCTATCAATCGCGTCACCAAGGTGACCAAAGGTGGTAGAACTTTCACTTTCGCCGCCATTGTCGTTATTGGAAATGAAAACGGTGTTGTGGGCTACGGACTTGGTAAAGCCAAGGAAGTCCAGGCCGCTGTGCAGAAAGGTGTTGACGATGCCAAAAAGAATCTTATCCGTGTTCCTGTGCTGAAAGGTACCATTCCTCATGAGCAGATGGGTAAGTACAGCGGTGCCAAAGTCTTTTTGAAACCTGCAGCTCCTGGTACCGGTGTTATCGCCGGCGGTGCTATGCGTGCCGTTTTGGAGAGCGTCGGTGTGAAAGATGTGCTTGCCAAGTGCAAGGGCTCTTCCAACCCTCACAGCGTGGTGAAGGCCACCATTAATGCTCTTCTTCAGATGAAGGATCCTTACATGGTTGCCCAGCTCCGCGGTGTTTCCCTCGATAAAGTGTTTAACGGTTAAAATAGGAGGTCGTAATTATGGCAGAAAAACTTAGAATCAAACAGGTGAGAAGCATTATTGGCCGTCCTGCACGCCAAAAACGCACGATGGAAGCTCTCGGTCTTCGCCGTATTAACCATACCCGTGAGGTCGAAGCCACTCCTCAGATTCTTGGAATGATTGAGAGTGTCAAGCACCTTATCACCGTTGAATCAATTTAAATCACGTAAAGAAAGAAAGGAAAAAGATAATGAACTTAAGTAATCTTAAACCCGCGGAAGGTTCCATCAAGCATTCGAAACGCATCGGTCGCGGTGCCGGTTCCGGAAAAGGCGGCACTTCCACTCGTGGTAATAAAGGTGCCAAGGCTCGTTCCGGTTATCATCAGAAGGTGGGCTTCGAGGGCGGTCAGATGCCTCTCTATCGTCGCGTGCCCAAGTTTGGTTTCAAAAATATCAATCGTGTTGAATATGTGGGCATCAATTTGGATACCCTCAATGCTCTTGCTGAATCCAAGAACATTACTGATTTCAACATTGAAGTTCTGATGCAGAACGGTCTCATCTCAGGCAAGGATCGCATCAAGATTCTTGGCCGCGGTGAGCTCGCCAAGGCTGTCAATGTGACTGCCCATGCTTTCTCGGCTACTGCCAAGAAGGCTATTGAGGACAAAGGCGGTGTCGCTACCGTTATTGAATAAAACAAACTGTTACAATGAAGCGATTTATACAGACACTTAAAAACATCTGGTCGATTGAAGACTTGCGGAAGCGCATTTTATATACCCTCGGGTTGGTGCTTATCTACCGTATTGGTTCTTACGTTGTTCTTCCAGGTGTTGACCCCTCGCAATTGCAGGGCCTGCAGAAACAGGGCTCGGAGGGTTTGATGGGCTTGCTCAATATGTTTTCGGGCGGCGCATTCTCCAATGCCTCGATTTTTGCCTTGGGTATCATGCCGTATATCACAGCATCCATCGTGATTCAGTTGTTGGTTATGGTGGTGCCCTATTTCCAGAAAATGCAACGCGATGGTGAAAGTGGCCGTAGAAAAATGAACCAAATCACCCGTTGGCTTACCGTCATAGTGACGGCCATGCAGGCTCCTGCCTACATCACGAACATGATGTATCAGCTTGGCGCCTCTTCGACCGCCATCTATCCCTTTGACGGCAGTGCTCCCTCGCTCTTCTTCTGGGTCTCCAGTATTATCATTCTGATTTGCGGAACCCTCTTTGTCATGTGGTTAGGTGAGCGCATTACTGACAAGGGTGTTGGTAATGGTATCTCGCTCCTCATTATGATTGGTATCATTGCCCGTCTGCCTTTCGCTCTCTTTGCGGAATTCATGTCTCGTTTGACTGAAAGCGGCGGTTTGGTAATGTTCCTCTTCGAACTGGTTGTACTGCTGGTTGTCATTTTGCTTGTCATTCTTCTGGTTCAGGGAACCCGTCGTATTCCTGTGCAGTATGCCAAGCGTATTGTCGGCAACAAACAGTATGGTGGTGTCCGTCAGTACATCCCCATCAAAGTCAATGCTGCAGGTGTGATGCCTATCATTTTTGCTCAGGCCATCATGTTCCTGCCTATCACCTTCATGGGATTCTCTGGCAACAGCAGTTCCAAGTTCGCTATGGCTTTCGCCGATTATAACAGTTTCTGGTACAATCTGGTCTTCGCCATTCTCGTTGTGGTGTTCACCTACTTCTATACTGCCATTGCCATCAACCCCAATCAGATGGCTGATGACATGAAGAAGAACGGTGGTTTTATTCCCGGCGTGAAACCTGGCAAGAAGACGGCCGAGTATCTTGAAAGCATTCTTTCCAAGATTACCCTCCCGGGCTCTATCTTCCTGGCCATCGTGGCTATCCTGCCGGCAATCATCCGCCTGTTTGGTGTGAATACCCAGTTCGCCCAGTTCTATGGCGGCACCTCACTGCTCATTCTTGTCGGTGTCATTCTCGACACCCTCCAGCAGATTGAGAGCCACCTTCTGATGCGTCATTATGACGGTCTCACCAAGACTGGTCGCATTAAGGGTCGTACCTCCATGTCCATCCAAGCTTAATACCCTTGCATAAAGAATGATTCTGCTCAAGACCAAAGAAGAAATCGAGCTCATACGTGACGCAGCCCTCCTCGTCGGGAAAACTCTCGCCGAGGTGGGCCGTCATATCCGTCCAGGTGTTACTACGGCGTATCTCGACAAGATTGGCGAGCAGTTCATCCGTGACAATGGTGGCATTCCGATGTGCAAAGGTTTCGAGGGTTTTCCCTCAGCTCTTTGCATCTCGGTCAATGATGTGGTGGTGCACGGTATTCCTGGCGATCTCTTCATCAAGGAAGGCGACAATGTATCGGTTGACATTGTCGTCAAACTCAATGGCTATGTCGGTGATTCCGCCTACACATTTGCTGTTGGCGAGGTCAGCCCCGAAGTCCATCGTCTGATGAAGGTTACCCGCGAAGCCCTCTACATTGGCCTCGACCTATGCAAACCTGGCAACCGTGTCGGTGACATCAGTCATGCAGTACAGATGCATTGCGAGAAGAACGGCTACAATGTGGTACGTGAACTTTGTGGCCACGGTGTTGGTTTCGATATGCATGAATCGCCGAATGTCCCCAATTTCGGGGTCAAAGGTACAGGTCCTCTGCTTAAAGAAGGCATGGTCATAGCTGTCGAGCCGATGGTGTGCATGGGGTCGAAAAATGTGAAATTCTCTCAGGAAGATGGTTGGACCTGCCGTACCCGTGACGGCAAACCGGCTGCCCATTATGAGCATACGGTAGCCATCACTGCCAACGGGCCGGACATCCTCTCTTCCTTTGATTTCATCGAAAACAATAATCAGTAATAACAACAAACGGTAAGGAATGGCAAAACAGGCATCCATACAACTTGACGGAACCGTCACCGAATCGCTCGGTAACGCCATGTTCCGCGTCGAATTGGAGAACGGGCATCAGATTATTGCCCATATCTCCGGCAAGATGCGCATGCACTACATCAAGATTCTGCCCGGCGACAAGGTGCAGATTGAGATGTCTCCCTATGACCTCACGAAGGGTCGTATCACTTACCGCCACAAATAAGGCTCCTGCCCAATAAGAAGAAAAAGTAACAACAAGATTAATAATTACACAAAATGAAAGTAAGAGTCTCTGTCAAGAAAAGATCGCCCGAATGCAAAGTGGTGCGCCGCCACGGGGTGGTCTATGTGATCAACAAAAAAAATCCTAAATTCAAGCAAAGACAAGGATAATTAAAAAAACAAACAGAATAAAAAGAATTTATGGCACGTATTGCAGGTATTGACTTACCCAAGAACAAAAGAGGAGAGATAGGCTTGACCTATATCTTCGGAATCGGACGTAGCACAGCCAAGGAGATTCTGGCCAAAGCCGGTATCGACGAAGGCAAGAAAGTGCAGGATTGGACCGACGACGAGCAGAACACCCTCCGTAACATCATCAACGATGAGTACAAAGTGGAAGGCGCCCTCCGCTCGGAAGTCCAAATGAACATCAAGCGACTGATGGATATCGGCTGCTACCGCGGCATCCGTCACCGTCTTGGCCTCCCCCTGCGCGGACAGAGCACCAAGAACAACGCCCGTACTCGCAAGGGTAAGAAGAAAACAATCGCTAACAAGAAGAAAGCTACCAAGTAAAGTAATGTAGCACCAGCTGCGGATCAGAATTGACAAAGGAGCGGCTGGCAAACAAATGTAAAATCAAGCAAGTAAAAAATTATGGCAAAAACTTCTAAACCGACTAAGAAAAGAGTCGTAAAAGTTGA
>ODAI010735834.1_pt1 | contig 12574 bp, 13 predicted proteins | sample 1539321 | NCBI WGS metagenome assembly ODAI01 (sample SAMN02144231, study PRJEB22623) | gut metagenome | biome: sheep rumen | host: Ovis aries | place: New Zealand
CAAATGAGACTTGATCTATAGTTCCATTCTTACTTCAATCTCTACATAATACTGCTTTGCCGCTACTTCCATTAACATAGTTGAAACCTCCTGATGTATATTACAACAGGAGGTTTCATGCATGTCGCAACTAATTATTATAAACTGCCAGAAAAGTAGTAATATTCAGTCATTAGGTTAGGATTAAACAAACCCTATCATTCGGCGTCTTCCCAGTTATGCCAGACGTTCTGAACGTCATCATTATCCTCGAACATGTCCAGCATCTTCTGCATATTCTTCACGTCTTCCTCATTGGTTAGCTTGACAGTTCCATTCTGAGGGAGCATTTCAACCTGGGCAGAGAGAAGGGTGTAGCCTTTGGCCGTCAGCGCCTCGGAGACGGACGCGACGTCATCGACACCAGTGTAGACCGTCATTACTTCCCCATCTGCCTCAAAGTCATCTGCTCCTGCGTCCAGGGCATCCATCATGACGGTGTCCTCGTCCAGGTCTTCGTCCTCATTGTCGATGACGATGACGCCCTTTTTGTCAAAAGACCAAGATACGCAGTTAGCAGGACCCATATTTCCACCATACTTGTCAAAGTAGTGCCGCATCTCGCCCGCAGTGCGGTTGCGGTTGTCGGTCATGGTCTCGACGATGACGGCAACACCTGAAGGGCCATAGCCCTCATAGACAATCTTCTCATAGTTTTCCGTGTTGCCGGAGCCCAAGGCTTTGTCGATGGTTCTCTTGATGTTGTCATTGGGCATATTTGCTGCCTTGGCCTTGGCAATGACCGCTGCTAAACGGGAATTGCTCCTCGGATCTCCGCTGCCGCCCTCTTTGACGGCAACAATCATCTCGCGGGCGATCTTGGTGAAGGCCTGAGCGCGTTTGGCATCGGCAGCGCCTTTGGTTTTCTGGATGTTATGCCATTTGGAATGTCCTGACATAGGTGTACTCCCTTCTTAATTTAAATACAATACTCAGAGATTAAAGTTCTGAAAGCATACGCAGATAGGATCTGTACCGGCTCTCGGGAATGAGACCGTTCTGCACTGCTTCCCGCACCGCACAGGAAGGCTCCCGATCATGACGGCAGTCTGGGAAACGGCACTTTCCCTGAGGGAATTCCGGAAAGCAGGCCGGAAGCGTTTCCGGCGTGAGGCTGGTGAGCAGCTTCAGCTCCAGCGCTGCGAAACCGGGGGTGTCCGCAATCCAGGCAGCGGATTCGCCGGACGCAGCTTCCGCCGGTGAAGGCGGGAGGCGGAAGAGTTCCGTATGGCGGGTCGTGTGTTTTCCGCGGCCGTGCTTCTCGCTGACGGCTGCAGTCTGGCGATCAAGCCCCGGCAGGAGGAAATTCAGCAGGCTTGATTTGCCAACCCCGGAGTTGCCGGTAAAAACGGAAATTCCGCTCCTCAGCCGAGATGCAAGCTCCGGAATGCCCTCCCCGGTCTCAGCACTGGTGCGCAGCACACCTACACCTGCCCGGAGATAGGTCTCATACAGCTCATCCGCCGCAGAGAGATCGGATTTATTCAGGCAGAGCAGGAATTCGCAGTCCGCCTGCTCTGCGACCGTACACATGGTGTCGATCAGATAAGGATCCGTGCGGGGGCGCGCATCAGAGGCTACAAAAACAATCCTGTCCACGTTCGCCACTGCCGGGCGGACGAAGCTATTATGCCGCGGCATGATCTCCAGCAGCACACCGTAGCCGGGGTGATCCGGATCGGGGCGCCAGCGAACCCGGTCCCCCGGAAGAGGCTCTGAGCCGCAAAGCCGCAGTCGCCCCCGCGCGCGACATGGTATCAGCCCGGCGCCGTCCCAGACATAATAGAAGCTGCTGACGGCACGAATGAGGAGGGCAGTGTCAGACATTTTTTCCTCCTACTGCACAGGGCCGCTGGAGACGGTCAGGTAGATCATGCTGTGCTCTTCAGCAACGGAGAAGGCGTCAACGCTCTGGCCGATGACAGTCCCGGCGGTGAGATCGGAGTGTTCCCGCTGGCTCCAGCCGTAGCTGAAGCCGTTGTTCTCAATCTGCGAGATGGCCGCCTCCTCTGAGAGGCCGATGAGGTTAGGGACATTCTGGTAACGTAACTCTGTACCGCAGCTGACATAGACATAGATCAAGGACGCCGTAGTCACCTCAAGGCCCGCTGCCGGATCGGTGCGGACCACACGATCGTGTTCGATACTCTCGGATGCAGTGTTCACCACCTCAATATAGAGTCCGCACTGCCGGAGCACAGCTGTAGCTGTCCGATAATCCATATTGCTGACATCCGGGACCGTCGCCACTGTGTCGCCGGTTGCAACAGAAAGCTTCACTTCAACGCCCTCTGGCGTAACCATGATACTGCGTCCCGGATGCGGCGACTGTGAGAGGACAGTGCCAGGAGGCGAAGAAGTGTCCACCAGATAGACCACGTTGAACTGGTAGGTTCCGCGAAAATCCGCATCGTTGTAGATCGTGTCAAAGTTCTGTCCGACAAAGTTCGGCAGAGTAACCCGCACTGCCGGAGAGAAGAGGTCCCGAAGCCAGAAGTCATACAGAAATACGCCCAGCGCAATTGCACAGACCAGCATCGCTGCGCTGCCCATCAGCCAGGAGACCCTCGAAGATGCGCGCAGGCGCAGTCTGCGTTCACGCCGGTACTGCCTCTCTTCCTCCGGGTCTGGAGGTTCCGGGATCAGTTCCTTTCTGTCCGGAGATACACTTTCCCGGTCCTCCAGGAAGGCATCAATATCCCGTACGAGCTCGTCCGCAGACTGATAGCGCTTCGAAATGTCGGCGCACATGGCCTTACGGGTGATGCGCTCAAGTTCCGGGGGCAGATCAGGGTTGAGGGCCGTCATGGACGGCGGATCCGCATTCATGTGCTTCACGGCGATCTCTCGAATGCTGTCTCCGAGATAGGGCTTGCGCCCGGTGAACATCTCGAACATGACGACACCCAGAGAGTAGACATCACTCCGAGGGTCAGGCAGTTCCCCTCTCGCCTGTTCCGGCGCGATATAATGTATCGAGCCGACAGCCTCACCGTTTGTCTCCTGGACCTCACTCTCAAGCGCAGCAATGCCAAAGTCCGCCACCTTGACCGTGCCGTCGCGCAAAAGCATAATATTGTGGGGCTTGATGTCCCGGTGGACAATACCCCTGCTGTGCGCGTGAGAGAGCGCCCTCGCAATCTGGCGGGCAAAGTGCAGCGCCTCGTTCCAGGGCAGAACGCCCCGTTTTTCCATGTACCGCAACAATGTCACACCATCGATGAGCTCCATGACGATATATTCCAGTTCATCATGGCGGCTCACGTCGTAGACCGCGACAATATTAGGATGGGAGAGCATGGCGACCGCATGGGATTCTGCGGCGAAACGGCTCCGGACACTCTCATCCTGCGCAGCGTCATCCCGAATCATCTTCAGTGCCACGGAACGGTTGAGACGGTGATCAATAGCCCGGTAGACATAGGCCATGCCGCCGTAGCCCACAAGGGAGATCAGTTCATACCGGTCATCCAGAATCTGCCCGATCCAGCTGTTCATCCGCTCCCGTTCACGGGCAGAGAGTTCTTCATCAACCGGCTGGCGTTCGACTATCTTTTCCATACAATTACCGTCACATTATCCGGCGCCCCGCGGGACAGGGCTAGATCCATCAGGTCCCGGCATGCTTCCTCCGGTGTAGCAGAATCAGAGAGCACTGCAGCAATCTCCCCCTCCGGCACTATACCGGAGAGTCCGTCAGAGCAGAGCAGAAGCCAGTCCCCCGGTATCAGATTCACTGGATAAAGATCCGCATCCACCTCCGGCTCGGAGCCCAAGGCACGGGTGATGACATTGCGCTGTGGGTGATGGAACGCCTGCTCACGGGTGATGATACCTGCTTCGACCAGCTCCTCCACGAGGGAGTGATCCCGGGTCACCTGCCGAAGCTCCTTCCTATGGAGGAGATAGGCGCGGCTGTCCCCGACATTCAGCACATAGCCGGAGCCATTGCGCCTCATGACCGCGGCCACCACCGTCGTCCCCATCCCCTGAAGATCGTCGGAGAACTGGGAATAAGTATATGCAACACCGTTTGCCTCATCACAGGCCTCCCGCATCAGCATAGGGTAGTCCGAAAAGCGGATCGGCCAGGAGCTCAGGCGGCGGTAGATATGATTGACAAAGGCCTTGGCCGCAAGCTGACTCGCCAGGTCTCCGGCATTTGCTCCGCCCATCCCGTCGCAGAGCGCAAGAATGGTACAGGATGCCTTCTCACAGTCTTCGATGAGAAAGCTGTCCTCGTTATCCTGTCTCACTTTTCCACGGTCAGTCAGTCCAAACCAGCTCATGACGTTTCCTTATATCTGCGCCGAAGCTGACCGCAGGAGGCATCGATGTCACTGCCGAGACGGCGGCGCAGCGTAACATTGACCTTCTGCTGCTCCAGCAGATTCTTAAACCGGTGGATACGGGCAGATGGCTTCAGACTCCGTTCCTCCACATGGTTCAGCGGGATGAGATTGACGTGGGCCCCGAGACGCAACGCATGGGCAGCCAGCAATGAAGCCTGTTCGTCTGAATCGTTGACGCCGTCAATCATGGCATACTCAAAAGATATCCTGCGTCCGGTTTTCCGAAAATAGGTCTCGCAGGCGGACAGCACCGTTTCCACTCCCCGGTTGGACGGCATAATCCGACTGCGCGTCTCATCATCCGGAGCGTGAAGGGACAGGGAAAGTGTCACAGGCAGATTCTCCTCCGCGAGGGCGAGGATCCCTTCCGGCAGCCCACAGGTAGAGAGCGTAATGTGGCGCAGACCGATGTTTCGCCCGTCCGAACGGCTCACGAGACGGAGAAAGCGCAGTACTGCGTCATAGTTGTCCAGCGGTTCACCGATGCCCATCAGCACAATATTGGAGACGCGAGCGCCGGACTCCAGTTCTGTGAACAGAACCTCATCCAGCATCTCTCCCGCGCTCAGCCGACGCACCAGCCCGCCAATGGTGGATGCACAGAAGGCGCAGCCCTGTCGGCAGCCCACCTGTGTGGAGATGCAGACAGAATTGCCGTAATGGTAGCGCATCAACACCGTCTCCACGGAATTGGAGTCCCGGAGGCCCCAGAGGAACTTTTCCGTCCCGTCCTCCCGGGAGATCTGATGCCTTAGAACGACAGGCCGGTGGAGAAAGTACTCCTCCGCCAACTTATCACGGAGGGAACCCGGGATATTCTTCATCTCCCCAAAATTCCGGCAGCCTTTCTGCAGCCAGCTGTTCACCTGTGAGGCACGATAGCCGGGAAAGCCCTCAGCGGTCAGGCAATCCCGAAGCTCTTCGTTTGTAAGTGAAAGAAGATCTGTCATCTCTCCTCCGCGGCTCAGAAGCCGTCTTCCTCTTCGGGGCCGAAGCCGCGTGTACTAGTGTCTCCTCATCTTTGCGGCATAGAAGCCGTCATTTCCGCTGTTCTGCGGCCAGGAGCGCATTTCCGCCACCAAAGAAAATTCCGGATGTCGAATCAGAAAGGCCTCCGTCTGCGCCTCATCTTCTTCCCTCAGGACAGAACAGGTGGAATACAAAAGCACACCTCCCGAGGTGACATACCGCGAGACATTATCCAGAATCGAAGACTGAATGGGCAGAAGTACGGTGAGCTCCGATCGCTCCTTTTTCCGAATCTCCGGATGCCGGCGAATCACTCCCGTACCGGAGCATGGCACATCTGCCAGAACTGTATCGAAGGCGCCCTCCAAGGAGGGCCGGAAGACGGCGGCATCGGCGCAGATGACCGGAATCTCGAATTTCAATCGGGAGAAGTTCTCCCGGCAGCGTTCCAAGCGGGAAGGACTGACATCACAGGATGTGACAGAGCCTGCGCCATCCAGCACTGCAGCCATGCTCTTTCCGCCAGGCGCAGCACACACGTCCAGAACCTGCTGTCCGGGCCGGATTTCCGCCAACCGGACGGCAGTGCGAGACGCATCATCCTGAATATAGAACATGCCCTCCTTATAGCCGGGGAGCTTCTCTACCGCTGTGCCGGAAAGCTGCAGAGAGGAAAAGTCCGGATTGACAGAGAGAATACGGATTCCGGCACGCTCCAGAAGCGAACAGTAATCTTTCAGGGAGCAGCGCAGCGTATTCACCTGCACGCAGAGTCCCGGGATCTCTTGATTGGCCCGAAAAAAAGCCAGAGTCTCCTCTTCACCAATCTGAGAAAACAACAGCTCTTCGAGCCAGTCGGGATGGCTGTCGCGCACAGAGGGACCCAGCTCCTGCGAAAACAGCTCCTCCCTGTGTTCCGAAATCCGACGGAGCACCGCGTTTACAAAGCCGGCGGCGTAGGAGGCCTTTTTCTTCCGGCAGAGCGCCACTGCGTCATTCACCGCTGCAGAGGCCGGGATTCTCTCAAAGAACAGCAGCTGGCAGGCCGACAGCCGCAGAATCCAGAGTACATCCGGATGCATACGACTGAGCGGTGTAGTCGCAAAGCGGGAAATACAGAAGTCCAGGAAGCGCTCATTCTGCCCGGTGGAGAGCACAATACGCTCTGATAGGCGACGGTCTTCCTTCTGAAGTTGATCCAGCTCCGACCTTCTCCCGGTCAGCTCCAGGAACGCCGCTAGGCGGGCCGGCGCAATCACAGGCGGAGAGGATGCCCGCGGAGGTAGTCTCCGGCGGCCATGCGCCTCTTCCCCGGCGCCTGAAGTTCCGTGATCAGAAGAGTCTTTCCACCCGCGCAGGCAATCTCAATTCCGGCATTTCCGGCGGAAACAATCGTCCCCGGAATCGCTTCCGTCTCAGTGTCGGTATAGGCTGCGCCAAACACCCTGCACACAGTCCCCTGCAGCTCCATGGTCGCCACCGGCCAGGGCTGGAGACCGCAGATGTGCTTGACAATCTCACGAGGCGTCCTGTTCCAGTCAATCGGAGAGAGCGATTTGTCCAGGCGGGAGACCGAACTCGCCATGCTGTGATCCTGCGGGACACGGGGAGCTGCTCCTCGGCCGATATCCCGCAGTGTTCTGGACAGAAGAGCCGCTCCCTGCACCTTCATGCGGTCAAACAGCTCTCCGGAAGTCTCGAACTCACCGATCTCCGTCTCCTCGGTATAGATCAGATCTCCGGCATCCATCTCCGAGCAGAGATAGAATGTACTAAGTCCGGTCTTCCGATCACCGTTGAGCACCGCCCACTGGATCGGCGCCGCACCGCGGTACTTCGGCAGGATGGAGCCGTGCAGATTGACAGCACCGTATCGGGCAGACCGAATCACATCATCCGGAAGCAGCATGCCGTAGGCGACAACTGCGATAACATCGACATCAAGCGTCCGGATGCGCTCCGCCTCTTCACCGCCGCGCAGGGTGGCCGGCTGGAAGACCGGAATGCCGTGCCGAAGCGCCAACTCCTTCACCGGTGAAAAGCTCAGCTCCATTCCCCGGCCCCGCGCCTTGTCAGCCCTGGTATAGACCGCGCAGACATCAAAGCCATCCTGCAGAAGCCGCTCCAGCGAAGTCGCTGCGAAGTCCGGCGTTCCCATGAACACTACCCGCATGCTTCAGTCCTCTTCCTCTTCTCCGGTGCCCTCAAGCTTACGCAGTTCCTCTTCACTGAGCATCCGCTCGGCCTTTGAGGTGAAGACAATCCCGTCAAGATGATCAATCTCGTGGCAGAAGCAGCGTGCAGTCAGGCCTGTACCCTCCGCCTCAAACCACTCGCCGAATCGATCCTGCGCACGGACACGAACCCGTTCCGGACGCTTGACAACACCATACTGGCCGGGAACGCTCAGGCATCCCTCCGCCTCATGCTGTTCTCCTTCGGCCTCGAGGATCTCGGGATTGATCAGCTCAATCAGACGTGGATCTTCCCCCTCCGGCACATTGGTCTCCAGCACAAGCACGGCACGGCGCAGGATCCCCACCTGAGGGGCTGCAAGTCCGACTCCGTCAGCCTGTGCGAGCGTCTCCCGCATATCGTCCAGCAACTGATGCAGCCGTGGATTGAAATCCGTTACGGTCCGGCATTTCTTATACAGAAAAGGGTCTTCTTCTGTCAGGATCTTTCTCAGAGCCATACTGTTCTCCTTCCGGACTCATGTGCCCGGGTCATTCTCAACATAAAAACGTATCTTTCTCATCTCACGGTCCGATGCGCAGCTGCGCAGCAGAGAGGAGATAACCATCCGGATCTGTCTGGTCATGCTGCAGGAAAGCTGAAGCCTGTAGCGGTAGCGGTCATTAACCTTCACGACAGGCATCGGCATCGGGCCAAAAATCTGAACCTCTCCCTTAGGTAGCATCGCGATAAGCTGTTCCCGGCAGCGATGCAGAGCCCGAATCAGCTGTGCCTCATCTCTCCCGGTGGCGGAAAAGGCCGTCCAGTCCCGAAAAGGCGGGGAGCACTGCAGGCGACGCATCTCAAGTTCCGACCGATAGAAAGAATCATAATCCTGTTTGGCAGCATACCGGATGATCTCGCTGTCCGGGGTATAGGTCTGAATATAGGCTTCTCCCGGAAGGTCAGCCCTTCCGCAGCGTCCGATCACCTGCGTGAACAGAGAGAAGCTCCGCTCACCGGCACGGTAGTCATTGGCGTACAGGCTCTGATCCGCAGAGAGAATTCCTACCAGTGTAACCCGGTCGAAGTTCAGTCCCTTGGCAATCATTTGCGTCCCGACCATAATCGGGATCCTCTCCTCGGAAAAGCGTCGAAACAGCGCCTGATGGGAACCGGCAGGGGCGACACTGTCCGCGTCAACCCTCAGGATCGCGGTATCAGGGAATGCCTCATGCAGTTCTTCTTCAATCCTCTGAGTCCCGGCTCCGATGAACCGGAGCTCTCCGCCGCAGTTGGGACAGCTGCGGTCCAGCGGACGGCTTGTCCCGCAGTAGTGACAGATCAGGCGGCGATTTCTGGCATGCCATGTCATGGATACACTGCAGTGCGGACAGCGGTAGACATAACCGCATTCCGTGCAGCTGACCAGTCTGTTTGTTCCCCGACGGTTCAGAAACAGGATGCTCTGCTCTCCCCGCTCCATTCTCTGCAGGATTGCGTCCTTCAGTTCCGAGCTGAGATCGGAGGAATTGCCCCGCTGCAGCTCTTTCTTCATATCGATGATATGAACCGGCGGCATAGGCTGTCTGTTATATCTGTTTTTGAGCCGGAAAAGCGCATAAGCACCTGTATCGGCAAGATATCGGCTGCGAAGCTCCGGGGTCGCGGAACCCAGAAGCATAACGGCATGCTCCTGCAGGCAGCGATATCGGGCAATCTCCCTGGCGTTGTAACGCGGCGATGATTCCGACCGATAGCTGTCCTCCTGCTCTTCATCCAGAATCATGAGGCCAAGATCTCTGACAGGAGCAAACACCGCGCTCCGCGTGCCGAGAACCAGCCCGGCTTCTCCGCGTCGGATCCTCTTCCATTCATCATACCGCTCTCCGACAGAGAGGCCGCTGTGCAGCAGGGCGACCTGATCGCCGAACCACGAGACAAAGTTTCTCATGGTCTGCGGCGTCAGTGCAATCTCCGGCACCAACAGGATGGCGCCCCGCCCTTTCTCCAGAGTCTCTGCGATCAGATGCGCATAAATGCTGGTCTTGCCGCTTCCGGTAACTCCAAAGAGAAGCCCGGGCCTTTCCGATGAAGCGGAACGGTGAATCTGATCAAGTACGGTACGCTGCTCTTCATTCAGCGTCGGGAGTTCGGCAGGCTCGACCTCCTGTGTATCCGGCCGGCGGTAAACCTCCTGCCTGATCAGCTCAATCAGCTCCAGTTCCACCAGTCTGAGGAGCGTCGGTCTCGCTGCTCCGGTAAAGTGAAGCAGGTCACGAACCGGCAGAGCTTCAAAGCTGCAGAGCAGATCGATGATTTCCGCCTGTCTGGGTGAACGTCCTCTGCGGGCTTCGGCCCAGGCCAACGCATCATCCGCGGGAATCCGCAGCCGCGCAATCTCCTGATATCGGTCACGTGCTCTGGCGTTGCCCGCTCTGTCGAACCAGTACCCCGCCGGTATCATCGCATGCAGCGCTTCAAACACCGTGCAGAAGGTGCGCTCCCGCATAAAGAACGCGAGCTTAAGCTGTTCTTCCGTGAGGAGGACCTCTCTGTCAGCAATGCGCAGAATCTCCTTGCAGTCCGGGTAGTCGCTCTCCTCCGAGAGAGACAGGACAACTCCCTCCGTGACTCGGTTGCCACGGGAGAACGGAACGAAAACTCTCATTCCCACCCGTATGCAGCTCTCCATCTCCTCCGGTACAAGATAGTCATAGGGTCTGTCAATGGCATAGGGTGCGGCCGCAAGCGCCAGCCTCGCGAACATGTGTCTTACCGTCTGTAGCTGAGCTTGCCGGTATATACCTCATCAATGGCAGAAGAAACCGGCTTCTTTTCAGGGGAAACCTGCTCTTCTTCTGCCTCCGCGGAGATTTCCCGCGCGCGGCGGGCTACAAGATTCACAAGCTGGTAACGGCTGCCGACCTTGTCGACAAGCTCAGCAACCGGAGGATAAAGCATCATAATGGTATCGTTCCTTTCTTTCAGTCCTTCTCATCCGCGAGTCTGCGGGTAAACACCGGATCTAAACGGCATTGCTCTGCCGTCAGGATCGCCATGAACTCCGCTGTAGCGCGGTCAAGATCATCGTTAATAATCAGATAATCATAGGATTCTGCCTCGACGAGTTCCTGCTGCGCACGGCGGATCCTCGCCTCCACGTTCTCGGGAGTCTCTGTTCCCCTGCCGAAGAGACGCCTGCGAAGCTCCGCCATGGAGGGCGGTGTCACAAAAATCATCACCGTATCCGGCATCTTCTCGCGAACCTGGCGGGCTCCCTGTATTTCAATATCCAGTGCGACATTGATCCCCGCGGCCAGCTTTTCCTCGACATACCGGCGCGGTGTGCCATAGGAGTTTGATACATAACGGGCATGTTCCAGCAGTTCCCCGTCACGGACCATCTCGTCATAGCGCTCCTGTGTAATAAAGAAGTAATCTCTTCCGTCCACCTCTCCAGTACGCGGAGCACGGGTCGTGACCGAAACGGAAAAGCACAGGTCGTCTCTCTGCTCCATGGCTTTTGAAACCACTGTGCTCTTCCCAGCGCCGGACGGCCCGGAAATCACAAAGAGCTTCCCTCTCCGACTCATATCAGGCTCTTCTCTCCCCTCTCACTTCAGTTTCCGTCCTCTCCTGCCACCCGTCCGGCGATCTCCTCCGGCGTCAGAGCCGAGAGAATGAGATGTCCGCTGACTAGCAGGAGAACACACTTTGTGCTGCGGCCGAATGAGGCATCAACCAGCAGCCCCTTCTCCCTTGTGTCTGTGATCAGCCGTCGGATGGGTGCGGAGTCCGGGCTCAAGACTGTGAGGATCTTCTCTTCGGCAATATAGTTTCCAAATCCGATTGAAACCAGTCTTGTCATTCGATATTCTGAACCTGCTCTCTGATTTTCTCAATCTCGGATTTCATCTCCACGACCAGATACGCGATCTCCGAATCCTGGCACTTGGATCCGGTTGTATTCGCCTCGCGGTTAAACTCCTGGATCAGAAAATCCAGCTTTCTCCCGATCGGGGACCCCTGTGCCATCAACAGCCGAAACTGGGAGAGATGGCTTCTCAGCCGTACCAGTTCCTCATCCGTGGCCACCCGGTCTGCGAAAACAGCCGCCTCCGCAAGAATCCTCTCCTGCGCAATCCCCGTATCAGCCAGCACCTCCGCCAGCCGCTGCTCCAGCCGGTCCCTATAATTCTTCAGAGTCTCCGGAGCCCGGCGTTCAATCTGCCCGACAAGGTCCTCAATCCGGTCCGCTTTTCCGAGCAGATCCTGCTTCAGGCGCTCACCCTCACGTATCCGCATTGAATTAAAATCGCTGAGCGCAGACCGCAGAAGTGCTCCAAGGTCATCCAGAAACTGCTCCTGATCCGTCTCCACCTTCTCCAGAAACAGCACTTCCGGGAAGCGGGCAACATCAAGTGCGGTCAGATTCACCGGGAGATTCAGCCCGCTGCCGAGCGTACAGACCGAGCCTCTATAGGAAGCCGCAAGAGCCTCATTGGCCCGGATGCGCGTCTGCTCTACTCCGGCCCCTTCCAAGTTGATGAACACATCCAGCTTGCCGCGGGATACCTGTTCCTGCACCAGGGATTTCACCCGTTCCTCAGCAAAGAGGAAGCCCTTCGGAAGCTTGACATTCAGATCCAGATAGCGGTTATTGACGCTTCGTATCTCTACATTCAGGGGCAGGCCGGCAGCGGATCCTTTTGCGCAGCCGTAGCCCGTCATACTTCTAATCAACGATAAGTCCTCCCGTCAGGATATGATGTCAAACTGGATCTGCTGCTCTGCGGCCTTGTTCTTCTGAGAGCGCACCAGCAGGAAAGCCGCAAAAACTAGGCACGCAAAGCTCACCAGAATTGCAATCCCCTCTGAAGCGCCGAGCAGAGTCGCCACGGCAAAGCCCGCTACAAACAACAGGAGCGGCATGATATAAACCAGAATTGCGGCAGAAAAGACTTTGGAATTCCGACTCTCAATTACTACCCGTTGGCCGGGCCTTGCGTTAATCCGGTTTTTTGCAACAGCCTTCA
>ODAI010783370.1_pt1 | contig 12574 bp, 9 predicted proteins | sample 1539321 | NCBI WGS metagenome assembly ODAI01 (sample SAMN02144231, study PRJEB22623) | gut metagenome | biome: sheep rumen | host: Ovis aries | place: New Zealand
GAACAGTTCGATCAGGACCGCCTTCTTGGCGGAGAAACCGCTGGAGAAGCCGCGCTCGGTCGTTCCCTTGCCGCCGACGATGGCGAAGAAGCCCTTGGCGGGCACCACCTCGCCGTCAATGCCGGTCCAGGTGAGTTCCTCGTCCTTGTTGATGGTCACACCGTTGAGCTTGATGGGATAATCGCCCGCGTTGTACAGTTCGAAGAACTTCTCCTCGTCGGCGCCGGCACCGTAGACTTCGTTGAGCTTGAGCTTGCTCCAGTCGGTGGCCGGGTCGCCCACCTTGTAGGAGAACTTGTCGGAGGTGGTCTCGAAGCCCGCCTCGTTCTTCACGGTCACCGTGAATTCGACATTCGTCCCGTCAGGCTGGGCAGGGATGGTGGCGGAATAGCTTTCGCCGGAACCCGACATCGCCACGTCGGTTCCATTGTATTTCAAGGTGGCCGAGGTCACTTTCTGGAGACCGGTTACCGTGGCGGTCACGGTCACATCGGAGATGGAGGTGGGAGCCTCGGGGGTGAAAACCACTTTCTCGATGGTCGAAGGGCCCTTGTACACTTCATCTTTCACACAGGCCGTGAAAGCGAGGAGAGCCGCAGCGGAGAGCAAAACAATCTTTTTCATATCGCGTATCCTTTAAGTGGTTTAGAAGTCGATCTCGAAACGGACGGCGAGCATGTGGTAATCCACACCGGCCTTTCCGGCCGGCGTCGCCACCTTGGTATAGTCCTTGACCGGCTTGCCGGCGGCGTCCAGGCCCACGTTGAGCTTGTCCTTGCCGTTGGCGTAGCGGTCGTTGTTGTTGAACTGGTAGTTCAGCTGCATCTTCACGTTCTCGTTCACCCAGAAGTTCAGGCCGACGGCATACGCCTCGGCGCAGCCGCCGTAGACCGCCCCGCTGTTCAGGTTGCAGAACTCGTAGCGTCCGCACAGTTCGATGTCTCCCCATTTGCGGCCGCGTTCCACCTTGGTGTACTTGGCGCCGTTCGCGTCATAGCGCTGCTTGCCGCCGAACAGGAGATAACCCGCCTGGGCATACCAGCCGTTGAAATTAAGGGTGGGCGTCTCCTTGAAATGGACGTTGTCGGCGATATAGGCCGCCTCGTAGCGCAGGCCGCCCCAGTGACCGGCCAGTTCCACCGTCCACAGGTTGTGGTGGTCCAGTCCCGGGATGTTGTTGGTGTCCAGGTACTTCTTGCGGTTGATGCTGGTGGAGTTGCGGGCGCTGGCCCGGTAGGTGCCCCACTCGCCGGTCGCCTCGCTGACCAGCGACGTGCGGTAGGAATAGGCGGCACCGATATGCAGGCTGGCGTTGTCCAGCTTGTAGAGCGGGCGGAGGACCAGCTTCGTCGTCAGCGAGTAGCCGGAGTTGCGGCCGAAGTCCTTGTTGTTGTCAGCCACGTTGGTCCATTCTTCCGCACCGGCCACCTCCTGGGTGAAGGCACCCGCGGAGAGCCACAGCCAGTCCTTGGCGTATTTGGCATTGAAGCCCAGGTGACGGGAAGGCGTCAGGGCGGAGCACACCATCGGGCGCTCCATGAACTGGAGATAGCGGGAAGTGGTGTTGCGCTGGAGGGAGAAATTCTCCTTGAAGTTACCGACCTGCAGGTCCAGGTTGGGGATGCCGGTATAGCGGACGATCGCGTCCTTCAGTTCCACCAGGCCGTTCGCGAGGTCCATGTCGAACTCGCCGTACCAGTTCTCGTCGATCTGGCCTTTCACGGCAAAACGCGCACGGCGGATGCTGGTGCCGTTACCGATCGGATCGGCGTATTCGGGGGCGCCGAAGAAGACGGCACCGTCAGCCTGGACCCGGATGTCGAACCAGAGCTTGTACTTGGTGGACGGGGAGGAAAGGACCAGGATGCCGTCCTGGGCCTCCGCATCCAGGCGGTCGGACTGCACGGCGACGCCGTACTGGTTGTACTTGACCGTCTGCGCCGATGCTGCCGGTGCTACGAGCAGCAGGGCAGCCATCAAATAAAATAATTTACGCATATCAGATGTTGTTAAGTGTTTTGGGTTATTGCGTAATCCAAAGGTAATCAATTTCGAATAATTACGAAAGGGTTTTGCAAGAATTTTCATAACAGCCGGGGAAGACGACAAAAGCAAACCCGGAACGGCATCTGCCATTCCGGGCAATAAGGGCCGGCCTGCCGGCCGTCTATTTCACGTCGATTTCCAGGGAGACGACAGCCGTACTCCCGTCGGCATAGGTCAGATGCGCCTCGACGGTGTGTGCGCCCGCCGTGAGCGTGACGGAATCGGCCCCGGCAGGCTCATCGTCGTAAAACCAGGCGACAGAGGCGGGAACCGCTATGTCGTCAGGAATGTCCAGCACGAAGGAGAACCGCTCTCCGGCCGCGTAGGAACCGGCATCGGAGATGGAAGGATAATCCAGGTCCACCCTGGGAACATCGGCCTTCAAGGTCAGGACGCCATCGGAGAAGGTGATGTCCGAGAAGGCGATCTCGCCGGTGACGCCGTTCCAGCTCACCGGCGTATAGGAAGTCACGTTCGAACGGGGGAAAGGAATCCCGGATTCGTGGTACGTGTTCAGGGCCGACTGGTTCGAGGCCGGAATCAGGTAGAAACACGGATGCGAACCGTTCTCATTGATGCAGTTCGTCTGTTCCCAGTTGTACCAGAGGTCATGGGCGGACACGGACCATCCGCCCCAGCCGGAAATGCGGACCATCCGGGAGGACTTGTCGGCGTGGTACACCAGCATGCCCCCCGCCGGGATATAGCTGTCCCAGCCGGTCTTCGGCCGGTTCTCATAGACGAAATACTCGCCGTCCATGTCGGTGAAAGTCCGGTAGGCGACGTTCTCCGAAGCCGGACCAATCGTATACGTACCGGCCTTGTCGAACGTCCGGTAATCCGATTCGGACACCCAGCCGAGGAAAATCCGTTCCTCAAAGTTGAAGTACGGAGGGGTGCAGCCGTCGTTGTTGTAGGAGCCGGCGCACATCGTGGAATAGGAATACAGACCGCCGGCATAACCGTTCGTGTTGTAATCGGTATCATACATGTCCGGAAGCCCCATGGCATGGCCGAACTCGTGGCAGGCGGTCGCGATGCCGCACATGGTCGTGCCGGAAGCGCCGCGGAGTTCGGAGGTGCAGGCGTATTTGTCCACCGTCACCCCGTCCAGCGTCTCGGCCTTTCCGGCCTGGGACAGGTCCCACTGGTGCGGCCAGATGGAATCGGACGGGCCGCCTTCCGCCTCGTTGTGACCGGCGTAGTACATGAACACCATGTCCACTTTCCCGTCACCGTCGTTGTCGTACCGGGAGAAGTCGATCTCCTTGTCCAGCCCCCTGCAGCCCTCGATGAGGGCGTCCTCCGGCCGCACATCGTTCTCTCCCGAATTCCTTCCGTAATAGGAATAGTTCTGGGATATTTTCACCGGACCGTAGACGTCGAAGACGGGCTCGAAGATCCCATGGGAATTCTCATAGTAGAAATCCCGGGCGGAACCGGTTCCCCCGTTCAGGGAATAGCCCGGTTCGTTCAGGAGCGCCGTAAAGGCCTCCTGGGGCTTGCTCACCTTGAAGGACAGGTCCTTGAACTCCACCAGGACCACCAGGAAATGCTTCTGCCCGATGGCGACGTGTTCCTGGGCCCGGGCTGCCCGGACCCGACGGGCGTTCATCCGGTTCTCGGCGGCACGCCGCTGCACCGTGGCAAGGTCGTTCTGCGTATCAACCCGGTAGAATCCGTCCGCGTCCTGGCGGAGCAGACGGCCCGAGGCGTCTGTCGTCCAATGGCCGAACTCGTCGCCATGGAGGATAAGGACGATCTTCGATCCGTCCGGCTGCGTATGGACGATCCGGCCGGGACGGGCGGGGATGGCCAGGAGGATCTGGGATCCCAGAAGCAGCGCTGCAAGCGCCGACAGGAATTGCTTTCTCATACTGCGCTACTTTTTAAGGATGATACCCTTTCCTTTGCCGGCCGAAAGCCACACTTTCGGGCCGTCTTCCCGGACGACGGTGAGTCGGTAGGACTTGGCCAGCAGGATCTGGCTGCCCTGACGGTACTGGACGGAGATCTCGGTCTCCTGCCCCTGCGTCAGGGAAGGATCAAAGCCGGAAACGACCAGCTGCTTCCGGGAGGCCGGATCGAGCAGGATGAACTCCACGGAGCCGTCGTCGACATAGCTGCGGAAAATCTGGTCGGTGCCCCGGGAATAGACCCAGCGGGCGTCGTCGAGATAGCAGCCGTATCCGTCGTTTTCCGTCAGCGGATCCACGGCAGTGGGATTGTCTGCTCCCGTCGCCCGGCGGTACAGGACCACATCGTGCATGTTGTTGGCAGACTCCTTATAGCAGGAGAACCGGTCGGCCGAAGCATTGTATTTGATGAGGGTGGAAGCACCCTCCTGCGCCTGGATGATGGCAGTTCCGTCACCCGGAAGCGAGATGCTCCAACTGGAAAGGCCGTTTTTCTCGGAGGATTCCTGAAGGACATTCTTGGACGCGGCGGCCGTCAGGTAGCCGCTGCCGGTGTGGAAAGACCAGGTCCCTTCCCGGTCTCCGGCCTTCAGGGTCAGGACGGTCGCTTCGCCGGCGTCGACGACTCGCCCGTCCTCCATGACGACCTCCACCTGCTCCCGGTGGGCGGTTCCCTCATTGCTCTGCGCACCCAGCGCATAAGTCCCTTCCACATTGACAATCACATATTCCCCGTCCTCCACGAGATCGGATACGCTGGTCACGGGCAGGAAGGCGCCGTCGAATACGACGGCTTCCGCGCCGGCCATGTCTACCGAGAAACGGGCAACCTTTCCGGAGGCGAACGTCCGGCCTTCGGGGAAAGTGATTTCCTTGCTCAGTACCGTCTGCGTGCCATACACTTTCACGACCAGGGTCGCGCCGCCCACACTTACAGGGGCACAGGCGAACCACAGGTCGCCGGAGGCATCCGTGTTCAGGGTGATGGTATGGGAGGCGCCGTTGGAGACGATCGTCCCGTCTTCGCCCCAGTACCACTCACCCACGACGGGGGTGCTGAAGATGAGGTCCACCTTCTTCACCGTCTCTTCGCCCAGGTCCAGGTTCTTGAGGGTGACGCGGCCATAGGCCGTCAGATGGGAGAAATGGAGATCCACCTCATCCGGAAGGGAGGTCATCCCGTCGGACTTCGCCACCAGCAGCTGGGCAGCCTCGTCCACGGACGTCGGAAGCGGCGTCTGCACCGCAGCGATATTCACGCTCCAGGCCGTGCGGCTGGGGCTGATAGCACGGGCGGCGGAAGCGGGGGAAACGGCATAGAACGTATAGGGAGCCGTGGCCGTCGAAGCGTCGAAAGCCGCCTCGAAAGAGGCCGTGCGGCTATCTGCCGAGATAGCGACGGCGGAACCTTCCGCCTTCCCGTAATTCAGGGAAAGCAGGATTTCACGGTCATTCTCCGTCCACAGGGTCCGGTATACACCTTCCTCCGGGGCAGCGAAAGCCGTACGGGTTTCTTCCGTTCCGGCGTGGAAGCGAATGGTCTTCAGCGAAGCGGATTCCGGGACCTCCTGTTCCACGTTCCGGCAGCCGGCGAGGGCGGCCACGGCCACCAGCGCCATCAGGAATGATCTGCTGTTCTGTTTCATAGTCCTGTCCATCAATAATCCCCCCACGGATCGTCGATTCCGGGATCGATGTTCCCGTCTCCTCCACTCTGGAGGAAATTCAACTCCAGGCGGGCGTCCACCACCCGCACGAGCGGAGTCTCGTACATTGTCTTATTCATTTCCATAACTTTGTCATTCTGCTTTGAGCACCAGGCGGATCACTTCGGCGGTTCCGTCCGGATAGGCCAGGTGCGCTTCCACCGTGTGGCTGCCGGCCGTCAGGGTGACGGACCCGCCCTGGACGGCGCTGCCGTCAAAGACCCAGGAGACCGAGGACGGCGCATCGTCCTCGTACCGGACCAGGGTGAGGTCGAACCGGTCGCCGGCCCTGTAAACGCCGTTTCCGGGGTTGGCGATATGGTTGAATCCGAGTTCAGGCAGGACGGGCTCTCCCACGTCGGCGGAAAGGATGGGTGTCAAGTTCCCCATCTGGGTCCAGGTGATAGCCCGGGTGCCGTTGTAGGCACCATAATACCCCATCTCGTCCGAAGTGCAGTGCTGAACCATGATCGGTTCCCCGCCATTACATCCCAGAAGGGCATATCCGACGTAGAGGGAAGATCCGGAGGGCAGGCAGTATTCCTGGGCGACGACATTGACCGTATTCATCTCTCCCAGCCGGAGATTGTCCACCCGCTGGGTGAACTGGCGCCGGCCGCCGGATTCGACAAAGACATAGGCGGAAACGGCCCCGGAGCCGGCCGCCGGCTGGAAGGAAATACTCTTCAACTGCTTCCCGGCATAGGGGGCCGTCTCCTCGGCACTCAGCAGGATGGCGGCAGCGATGTCCGTCATTTCCGAAGCCCCGAAGGGAACCGTCTCTCCGTCCGGGTCATACTTGATGAACGTGGCTTCCGGGGATTCCCCTTCCTTGCGGAGATAGATGTCCAAGGACTCCACCTTCCGGCCCAGGGTAACCTCCGTCTCGGACGGCTCGTAGCCGCTGCAGGACACCTTGACGGTATACGTGGCATCGGCCAGGGAGGCATCCAGGAAGGAGAAGGTCCCGTCCGCTCCGGTCGTGGCGCTCTTTTTCAGTGAAGTGCCGGCATAGAGTTCCACCTTGGCATCCCGGACGGGCTTGGCCGACGTGTTCATCACGCAGCCCTGGATGCCCGGAGTCGTGGTGTAAGAAACTGTCAGGGTCACCCGGTTGGAAGCAAAGCTGATGTCCGTGAATTTGAAGTCGGTCTGGACGCCCTCCCAGTCCACAGGGGTATAGCGCGTGATTTTCCGGGAACCGGGGAACGGGATCCGGTCCTCGTTGTAGAGGAAGTTCAGGGACTCCACGTCGGCGGCGGGGACGATGTAAAAACACGGATGGGAGCCGTTTTCATTGATGGCGTTGGTATATTGCCAATTGTTCCACAAGGCAGCCGCCGCATATGTATTTTCGTACGTCTCGCCTCCCCAGCCCGCCTGAAGGATGGTGACCTGGCGCTGGCTCTTGTCCACGTGGTATACGAGGAGACCGTTCCCGGGCAGGGCGCTGTCCCAGCCCGTCTTTCCCCGGCATTCCAGGACGAAATACTCTCCGTCGGTAGAGGTGGGGATCCGGTAGGCGACCCGGTTCTGCACCGGCGTGACGGTGAGGCTTCCCTGCGATTCAATCTCGGTATATCCGTCCATCCAGCCCAGCATGATCAACTCTTCGGCATTGAAATAAGGCGGGGTACGGCCGTTGTTGTTGTACGGGCCGCTGCACATCGTGGAATAGCTGTACAGGCCGCCGGCAGACCCATTGGTCGAGTAATCCGTATCGTAGAAGTCCGGAAGGCCCAGGGAGTGGGCGAACTCATGGGTGGTCGTGCCGATGCCGCACATGTTGCTGCCGGAATAGCCCTTCAGCTCGGACGTGCAGAAATACTTGTAGATCCGTTTCCCATCCAGCCGGGTACTGCCGCCAGCGTAGCCCTGATGGGGCCAGATCTGCTCATTTTCGAGGCCGGTTTCGGCGGCATTGTGGCCCGCATAGTACATCAGGGTCATGTCCACGTAGCCGTCCCCGTCCGAATCGTACCGGGAGAAGTCGATGTCGGCGTTCATCGCCTGGCAGGCCTCCACGAGGGCACCGCCTGCGTTGTTGACATAGTCGGCGCTGTTCTTGGAAAGGGTATAGGGACCGAAGACGTCGAAGACAGGGTCATACTGCCCGTGGGAATTCTCCACATAGAAATCGCGGACAGACCCCGTTCCTCCGTTCGCGGAGTATCCCTCCTGGTTGAGCAGGGCGTCGAACGCGGCCCGCGGGTCGCTGATGACGAACGGGACATCCTGGAACTCGACCAGGATCACCGGGATCCGATGGGTGCCCATGGACATGCTGCCGGCTTTGGCAGCCGAAGCGGCCTGGGCGCGCATCCGTCCGGCTTCCTCCCGCATGCGGAGGGCTTCGGCCCGCTGGGCGGCGGAAGGCATTTCGGCCGGATGGAAGAAACCGTCCGCCCCGCGGGCGATGACCCGGCCGTTCTCATCCGTCACATAGTGGAACCACTCGTCACCGTGGATCCGGATGGTGATGACGCTGCCGTCCGGCTGGGTTACCCGGATCTTTCCCGGATAAGCCGGGACGGCAGAAAGGATATGGAAAGCGCCCAGAAGGAGCGCAAGGGTTGCAAGGATCTTCTTCATGGCTACTGGATGCAAACGATGAAACCGGTTCCGTTGCCGGCCATCAGCCAGGCTTTGCCGTCCTCGATGTGGACGACCTGGACGGAAAGGTCGGAGAAATGGGTGGCCGCCTGCTTGACGTAGCGCGCCAGCCGGATGTCCAGCCGGTCATTCTCCGCGATGGCTTCGGGGAGGCCCGTAACCTGGATGACCGTATAGGTGGAAGGTTCGTAGATGCGGAAGGCCGTCTCGCCGTTTCCGGTCCGGACGCTCAACTGCATCGAGCCGTCCACGTACAGCCAGTCAGAGCCTTCATAGGCGTATACGCCCGGGGTCGTATTCCTGATGAACTCCGCCACGGCGTCGTCGCTGTTCTGGAGTTCATAGAGCCGCACGAGGAGGCCGCTTTCGGTCGTCTTGCGGGTCTGGAAAGCACGGACCGAGGAGGTTGCATTGTATTTGAGCTGCCGCTGGCGGTTCACGATGGAGGCCAGGTCCTGATTGTCGAAGGTGATGGTCCAGTAATAGCCGATGGCCGGTTCCGTGCCGGCATACACGTTGGCGTTGGAATTGTTGTTGTACAGGTATCGGCCGTCCGCCTGGCGGATCAGCGTTCCGTTCTCGCTTTCATAGAAGGTGAAGGCGTTCTCCTGGGAAGACAGGGTGATGATCCCGTCCTCTTCCTCCACGTCCTCGCAGTACAGGCGTCCGCTCGCGGTTTCCGCCGGCATCGCCTGGGCCATCCGGAGCGTCTCGTTGCCTTCATCATCGGTCTCCGCCGCCACCAGGATATATTTCTTGCCCGGAGAGAAAGAGGATACCCGCTTGAAGTAGAACGTGCCCACCGGGTCCGGATCGGAAGGCTCGAGGGTGAAGTTCAACGTCTTGATCTTACCGGCGGAGAAGGTGACGGGGCGAGTCAGGGTGATGGTGCGGACATCTTCATTCACGGTCAGGGTGAGCGTCGTGCCGGCACCGGCGACGAAAGGCTTGACAGCCAGATAGAAAACGGCACTCTCCTCCTTTTTCAGGACCGCGCCTCCCTGAACCGTGAGGGCGGCCTCGTCGGAGGCCGATACGGCCGTGAAGACGGGACTGTCGCCGGTGACATCCACCGTGAAGGAACCCACGATGGCTTCCGGGGCACGGAAACGGACGTCGGTGACGGTGACCGTCCCTTCGCCCGGGTTGGTCACGTTGACGGCGATGACCGAAACGGCCGGGGAAACGGAAAGGGCGGGCGTCACCTCGGCGGCGACGGCGGCCGCCTTACCGGAAAGCGGAATGGCCTCACCGGCAAGGTGAGCCATATTATCCGCGCCGGCCTGGACCTGGGCGGTACCGGAGGGGGCGCCGACCGTCACGGGAACGGCTTTCGGAGACGTCGCGGCCGAAGCGTACGGATACACCAGATACCAGTCGGATGCCGTAGTTACGGGAGAGGCGATGGTTCCGGTGGCATGACCGGTTTCGATGTCATCGACCGTAAAGGCACCATCGGCGACATAGGCATCGGCGCCCGACGCGGCATGGAAAAGGCTGAAGCGGTCCCCCTCCACCCAAAGGGTGGACAGGCCGTCATTGACGGTCCGGGTGTCCGCCTGCCTGGCGAAGACCTCGAAGGATGCGCCGGAGGGGACGGCCATCTCGACCTCCTGGACCGAAGCACATCCGGTCAGGAGAAAGAGAAGTGCCGCGGCCGCCGGTCCGGTTATGTTTTTGAAGACTTTCATAAGCATTGTGCAAAGATTGCAAATATAAGAAAAAAAGGCGGACCCGCAAAGGTCCGCCCTCTCAGAATGTCTTCCGGAGCCTATTCTGCCGTGAGGTCCAGCTCGACGATCTTGGTGAGGGCCGCAGCGAGCATATCTTGACTACTACAAGTGCCTTTGATAGTCTATCTTCTCATGGAGAATACGGTCTACGCTGATAGTTCCATCCTTATTTTTTTTATAGAAGATGACATGATGACCCACTTTATAGCCCAGAACACCTGGCTTAACGATGTCATAAGTCCTTTCAAGGAACATCGGAATAATGTCCAGACCCTGGATAGCGGTGTATATCTGCCGATAATAAACGACAGCCTGGTCTTCTGACCAGGTCTGAGCCGTGTAATCCCAAATACCGTCTAAATCGGCAATGGCCTTTCTGGATAACCGGATCTTAGCCATTGTTCCTCCGCTTTGCCTTCAACGCCTCCAAGTGGGACTCGAAGTCAAAGTCTTCGACATACCCGCTGGCTTCCCCTTCTTCAATGGCGGTACGGAGAGCCGCTATCTTTTGTTCGTCCTCCTCCAGTCTTCTGAGTCCGGCCCGAATCACCTCGCTGGCATTCGTATAACGGCCTCCAAGGATACTGGATTGGACGAAGGCGTCAAAATGGGGGCCTAATGCAACAGTGGTTGTTTTCATTTCAATGATTCTTTGCTACAAATATAAGAAATATTCTTATGGTTGTTAATGAAAGTATCGCATATTTGCACCGAAACCTGGCGCACCTGGTTCAGTCTCGCCCTTGTACCATCCCGGTATTAAGTGCCCATGGTGGTCCACCTTCGGGACCACCATGAGCGTTTACCCCGGGATAATGCTTATGGTGTCCCATCATTTGGACCACCATAAGCATCTTGAAGTCATTCACAGGGAAGCAGGTGATTACCGGCGTTCGCCCACAAGGAGGCCGAAACCCGGACAGTGTGGGACGGATGTCGTGGGCAGAGGGCCGCCGAGGGCGCCATCATGCGCATTGTCGAGAGAACCACCGCTGCCCATGCCGGCGCGGGTGGCGTCGGTGACGTCGGTGACGTCGGTGAGCGGGCGGCCTTCCATCAGGGCGAGGGCGGCGGAGAGCAGGGTCTCGTCCGGGTCGCCCAGGGGGTGCCCGTCCAGCGGGTCGTCGTCCAGTTCCACGTCGGGGGCGATGCCGTCGGGCATCGAGAGGGTGACGCCGTTGCAGTCGGCGTAGCGGGCGTACATCACGTAGAGGCCCCAGTTGTCCAGGTGGGGCTGGGCGCGCTCGAAGTCGCCGTCCTTCAGGCCCTTTTTCACGGAGTCCAGCCAGTTTTCGGCATCGACCAGGAGGCCGGCGCAGTATTTCCCGTAGGTCCGGTTGCCGATGAGGATGACGTCCATATAGGGCTTGAGACCACACACAAGGCTTTCCGAGGCCGAGGCGCTCCCGCCCGATACCAGGACGTACAGGCGCTTCAGATCCGGATTGCAGCCCGACGTGGAAACGACCCGGAGGGCGTCGTCGACATGGAAGGTGAAGCCGGTGTCGAAGCAGGTGGGGGCATCGTCCAGTTCTTCCGCCAGAGTGCTGTTATAGATCTCCCGGGAAAAGACGCTCTTCGCCTCCACCTCCTGGACCGGGGCCAGCATCGAAGCCAGCACCGTCTCGGCCAGCACGTAGCCACCGCCGTTGTAGCGGAGGTCCAGGACCAGGTCGTCGATGCCTTCCTGCGTGAAGCTCCTGAAAACGTTGGAGAGTTCTTCGCAGGAGTCGAGGGTGAAGGACGTGTAATGCAGATAACCCACTTTCCGGCCGTCCGGACGGTCCAGGATGCTGACCGTGTGGACGGGATTCTCGTACATGTCCACCGCCGTAACCGTCAGGTTCGCACCGTCATTCATCCCCAGCCGGACCGTCCCGCCGCCGAGAAGGCGGTTGCGCACGAGGTCCTGATAATTGTCCGGGGTCATCTCCTCCCCGTCCAGGGTCAGGATCACATCCCCGCGCCCGAGCCCGGCCTTCGCCGCCGGCGAGTCGGCATAGACGAAAGTCACCACCGCGCAGACCCTCTGGCGGCTCTTGTCCACATAATACAGGCTGAAGTCCATCCCCAGGGTCCGGGTATGGCCGGAGACGCCGCCTTTCATCGAGGCGAAATCATCCGTCAGCACGGTCCAGCGGTCGATGTCCTCCCCCGCCGCATCCTTGTACCGGATGGCGGCAATCTTCGCGATCGGCTCTTCCCAGTTCTGCCACGCATCCATCGCCGGCGAAATCTCGTCGCGCCACAGGTAATACGTGTCCATCACGTTCCAGGCGAACATGTTGATGTCCTGCCGCTGCGCCCGTGTTTCCGGGTCCAGCTGCCTGTACTCGTCCGGCACCGGCTTTTCACAGCCGGCGAGCAGCGCCGCCAGGAGGGCAATGCCCCAGTTGACCTTGATTCCCATAGGGGCAAAGATACATTATTTCGCGGACTATCCGCGCTTTCAGAAGCCGACTTTCACGCCGAAAAGCATGCGCCGGGTGGAGGGATAGGTAGCCGACTCATACCCGAACCCTTGCCAGGCGAGGGCCAGTTCCGGATCGGTGCCCGGATA
>ODAI012042435.1_pt1 | contig 12573 bp, 9 predicted proteins | sample 1539321 | NCBI WGS metagenome assembly ODAI01 (sample SAMN02144231, study PRJEB22623) | gut metagenome | biome: sheep rumen | host: Ovis aries | place: New Zealand
CGTGTCACTGGCAGATGAAACCTCTGCGCCTTCAGTGCTCTGACCGCAGCCGGATATAGTTCCCGCTGTCAAAACCAATGACAGCAGTAATGCAATATGTTTCTTGTTCATTTATCGTTCCTCCCATATACGAACAAATAGTTTATTTTTTATATCAAAGCTGCAGCAAATGATCTTACTATAGTTACCTTGCGTTCCTTGCAAGGAAAAGAGCTCCCTTTATTCCCTGCTCTCCGTCAAGAAGCGCAGGAACAATATAATTATCCATATCTCGAAGTTCCGCCGTATCAAGATATCCGTTCAGGTATTCACAGGTCTTTTTGCGGATCATGGGAAAGAGCTTCCGGACATTCATAACTCCACCTCCCAGGATTATCCGCTTTGGCGAATAACAGCAGATATACTGCATAAGTGCCTTACTTATGTAGTCTGCCTCCAGCTCCCAGACCTCTTCTCTGTCTATAAGTTCAAAGGCCTCGATGCCATAGCGGATCTTTAGTGCCGGCCCTGAGGCCAGACCTTCAAAACAGTTCTTGTGATAAGGGCAGCTTCCCAAAGTCTCATCGCCCTCCCTGACAGGAAGAAGGATGTGTCCCGCCTCCGGGTGAAGCATTCCGTGAAGAAGATTTCCTTCGCAGTAAACTCCCACTCCGATCCCGGTGCCTATGGTTATGTAAATAACATCCTCAAGGCCTTTTCCACTTCCGTAGATGACTTCTCCAAGGCAGGCTGCATTAACATCAGTATCCACCGCCACCGGAATGCCTGTCTTTTCGAAGGCTTCCTTCCAGGAGAATCCCACCCAGGGAAGCTTTGGGCTTTTCCCTATCCTTCCGTAGTCCCTGCCGCTTTTATCAAGGCAGACCGGCCCAAAGGCTCCTATGCCTATGGCCTCTATATCATTTTCCTCAAAGAATTCCAGTATCTTCGGCATCGTATCCGAAGGTGTTTCCGTGGGTATCCTGGCTGTCTTTAAAATCTGTCCGTTGTCATCGCCCAGCGCAACCACCATCTTTGTTCCGCCGGCTTCAATCGCTCCATACATTTTTTTGTCCTCCGTCTGTAAGATGAGTATATCAATCCGTTAACATCAAAAAAATAGCAGTACTTTTGATTCCCATACAATTTTTTGGGAATTCAAAAGTACTGTATATATCAGTAAACCAGATTTCGATATTCTTTTGGGGAAATCCCCCATTTCTTTTTAAAGGCTCTCCCAAAGGACACTGCATCCTCATAGCCCACAAGCTGACCTATCTCGTATATCCTGATCTTGGGGTCCTTAAGCAGCTCTTTTGCCTTATCCATCCTGACATTTAAAAGATACTCGGAAAAGTTCATTCCGGTCTCTGTCTTAAAAAGATTGCTGAAATAGGAGGCATTAAGCTCCACATACTCCGCTATCTCTGTAAGGGTAAAGGGTTCTGAATAGTGCAGAGCGATATAGTCCTTGGCCATCTCGATGCGGCGCTCGCTCTTTTGCTCCTTCTCCTTCGTCATAGCTTCAATGGCATTCTTCAAAAGAGAACTCATAAAGGTCTTAAGCTCTCTGTAGGTATTAAGGTAGTCTATACAAAAAACTGTCTCAGGTTCATTGGCAGATATGTAGCTTTCAAGGGAAGACGCATTGGCACAGACAGCATCCAGAAGAGCGTGAATGTACTGCCTGAACAGATCCTCGCTGCAGTAGCTAAGATCCACAAATACTCTGTCCAGGACCCGCTTTGCTCCCATATAATCGCATAAAGTCACATAATGGGTTAGCTCCGCCGCTGCAGGATTTATATCATATTGAAGCTCCAGAGTCTTATCTTCTACATCCAAAGCCCTGATAAAATGATGTTGTCCGAGATAGAAACGCCCCATTACAGCCTTTTTGGCCTCGTCAAACAGCTTCGGGATATCTTCGCTTTTTTCGGAAATACTGCCGGCACCTATGGTGACGGATCTTTCTTTGCCACCACCGGGATTAAGCTTTTCAAACACATCCCCGGCAAAAGAATCTGCGATTTTCAAGGACGTGGCAAAAACAAGAACAAGGATCTCTTTTCCCAAAATGCAGCTGATAAATTCAATGTCTTCAGTGCCGGGTGCTATTAAAGCCAGTTCTTCATAGCAGTCCATCAGAGCCTTTGTATATTGTGATTCCTGAGAAAACTGACGGTAATACTGATCCGCCACTATCCTTAGGGCCATGAAGCAGCCGGCTCCTGTATTTATCCCAAGATCCTTAAGTCTTTCCAGATGACCTGATACCTCTTCTGCTTTGCAGGAAGAGAGCCTTCTTAAAATCTCTGTTGCTATAAACTCGGTATTATCAGCTTTCTTCAGCCTTGTCTTTTCTTCATCGGATATCTGCAGTTCGACCTTCTCGATAAGAGCTATGAGCTCATCCTTCTTAAAGGGTTTTAATATATAATCACAGGCGCCGTTCATGAAAGCGCTGCGGACATATTCAAAATCGTTGTAGCCGCTGAGCATAATGACCTTGGGGCTTTCAGAGTTCTTTTCCCTGAGAGTCTTCGTAAGCTTAAGTCCGTCCATGATAGGCATTCTTACATCACAGATGATAAGGTCCACGTCCCCGTGACTGTCAAGATAGTCCAGCGCCATAGCTCCGTCTGCAAATTCGCCGCACACCTTCCAGCCTCTGCCGGCTTTCTCTATAAGTTTTTGCATTCCCATTCTGATGACTTCATCGTCATCCACAAGAAGAATGTTCATCAAATATCACCGCCCGGTCACTTGATTAAAAAAATACTTGTTTGTACAATTAGCATTATTATAAACGAAAAATCCCATGTTGGAAAAACCAAAGCCATGAAAAAGATGATCACCCATTTTAAAAACCTGTCAATAGTAGTCAAATTCACTCTTATTATCGTGCTGGCTTTTATTTTGCTTTCGGGGTCTATCCTTATCTCTGCAAGTCTCTATGAAAAAGAAAGGCTGGCCACCTATTACGAAGTTCATTCCAGCAACAACGAACAGCTCTTGGACAAGATTGACAGCTATATCGCCGACATTTCCAACGTCACCAAGATCCCGCTTACCTATAAGATCAACGACAGCACATACATGTCCCTTCTGTCGGATTTTGATAAGACCGGTCAGGGCAGCTATGAGTTCCAACGTCAGAACGAGCAGATCTTCGAACAGATCATGACCTACAAGAACGAGGTGAATTCCTGCTATATTTTCAACACTAAAGGCGAAGCGGATTACAAGGTAAAGTATGCGATCTACTCCCCTTTTGACCCAACAGACACCTACTGGTTCAAGGATGCCATCTACAGGTTCGGAAAGCCTGTTTTTGTAAGGACCTATGAGCTTCCGGAGATTGTAAACGATAACCTTCGCCCGGTATATGTCTTTGGCATAGCAAGGGGCATCGTTCAGCTTAAATCCGGCAGTGTTATAGGAATTCTTCTTGTTAATACCGAGGTCAGCTATCTGGAAGAATTATGCGATGAGGTTAGCCTTGGAGCCAATCAAAGGATACTTATCATGAGCGGCTCCCACTGCATCTTCGATACGAAGGGGGAGTTTACTTCAATGTCCATTCCTTCCGGCAATGCCATCATGTCCATTCCGGAGCAGACTAAAGACAGCTTTTTCAAATGCAATATAGATAACAGATCGTCCTATGCCACCAGTCTTTTTTCTGACGCTTTCGGCCTTAGGGTCATCAGCATAGCTCCTTCCGATGATCTTCTTGGAGGACTTACAAGGATACAGTTTACAAACTTTATCCAGCTCATACTGATAATTTTTGCTATCCTTCTGATCACCCTGTTTGCTCTAAGGCGGGTGGTATCTCCTCTTACCCTGTTGAGTTCCATGATGAAAATGGCTGAGGACGGAGACTTTACGAACCATGTGAAATTCGATTCCCTGGATGAGGTGGGAAAACTTGCAGAGTCCTACAACTCCCTGATCGACAGGATCAACTCCCTGATAAAGGAAGTCTATCTTGAAAAGATCAACGCCAACGAACTGGAGCTTCAGATGCTTCAGTCCCAGATCAATCCCCACTTCCTGTATAACACCCTGGAGTCCATCTCCATGATGGCCACCATCAACGATGACGATGTGACCTCAGACATGGCGGCCTCTCTGGGATCGATCCTTCGCTACAGCATAAGCGACTTAAGTGCTCCCGTAAGCCTTCTGGATGAGATAGGCCATGTAAAAGAATATGTGGCACTACTGGAGTACCGCTTCAAAAATCAATACTGCCTGGAGATTGATGTTCCCACTGCCCTTTACTCAACCCAGATGCCTAAGCTCATTCTGCAGCCTGTGGTGGAAAATGCCATATACCACGGAATGCGCACAGTAAGGACCGGCGGTGTGATCACGGTCACTGCAAAAAAGGCATCAAGGGGGCCTTTGGAAATAAGGATTCTGGATAACGGCAGTGGAATTCCCGAGGATGAACTTAAGCTCCTTAATGACTACATTAATGAGAAAAATGATAGCTATGACAGTATAGGTCTTCGAAACGTAAACAGAAGAATCCGTCTCTTTTGCAAAGAAGAGAAAGATTCTTCTGATGTTGGTGTGATCGTTGAACGCGGCGAAAATGGTGGAACCCTCGTCCGCATACTGATAAAAGATATGTCTTAAGATTTCTTTACCTTGCCCCGAAGCCGCAGCACCGAGTTTTTCAGCTCTGAGACAAGAATGTTTCTGTCCTTGTTCTGATCGCTGGTTTTGTTCTTGTCCGGCATGAACTTTTCAATGCTGACGAGAATCCTCTTCTGGTTAAGCGACAAAGCGCCTGCGTGAAGCCTTGGAAGATTCTCCCTGGCCTCTCTGACTCTTTCCTCCATGGCAAGTTTCTTTTCCCTGGCTTCCTCAACCCTCTCTTCCCATCTCTCATAGTTGGCCTGAGCTCTCTCAACAAATTCCGAATGCATCTTCTCCACGTCCTTGAGAAGCGCTGAAAGACTGGCCTCGGTAAGGGCAAAGTCCGCTCCGAAAACAGCTGCCAGGATTAGGGCAAATATCTCATAAACCATAGGGTTTATCATGGTGTGAAGCCCCGATACAAAGGGCATAAGATATTTGACGATAAGTACCCCGGCTATTCCAAAGCACACACTTACGGGAAGGCAGATCCTTCCCTGTATGTTCAGGGGAAGCTTGCTGTAATCCCACCATCTGGCATGGAATCTCTTTTCCAGTACCCAGGAGGTCCCAAACTCGGCCACTGCACTTCCTATCATGCATATGATGAAGGTTGCCCAAACCGGAAAAGCCGGATCCGACAGCGCCGGTATCAGGCTAAAGAGTATGGACACCCCAACCACACAGGACCCGTAGATGGGGCATATCGGGCCGAAAAGAAAGCCTCTGTCAGCCCATTTCTTTTCATTGACAGTGCAGTAGATGGATTCCCATACCCATCCCAGGAAACTATAAAAAATGAATTCAACAAAGTACTGAGATATTATCATTCAGATCACATTCTCTCCGGTGAATCAAAACCAAGAAGGTCTATTCCGGTCTCAAGAACCTTAAGCGTTATGTTAAGAAGTGCGATATAGCTCTCCTTCTTATCGGGATCAGCCTCTGCAAGGATCTTGGTTCCGTGGTAGAAGCTGTTGAACGCATTACTGAGCTCGTAGATATATCCGCAGATCCTGTTGGGAGCAAGGTCCTTGGCTGCGCTCTCTACCGCATCTGCAAATCTTGTAAGAAGAAGCATCAGCGCCTTCATGGCATCGCTGTCGGGATTGCCAAGCCTGGCTTCCTTGGCACTAGCGCCCTCTGCCTCATATTTTTTGAGAATGGACTTGATCCTTACGATCGTGTAAAGAATGTAAGGACCTGTATCTCCCTCAAAGGAAGTGAACTTGTCTATATCAAAGATATAATCCTTGGAAGGCTGATTTGAGAGGTCTCCATACTTGAGAGCAGAAAGAGCTATCTTCTTTGCTGTGCTCCCAGCCTCATCATCGGGCATATCAGGGTTACTCTCTTTTACCCTTGCATACATCTTGTCGTTTATCTCCTGAACAAGATCCTCAAGGTGCATTACGCCGCCATCTCTGGTCTTAAAGGGCTTGCCATCGGGACCGTTCATGGTGCCGTTTCCTACAAAGCGAAGGTCTGTCTCGGGAAGAACAAGCTTACTCTTTCTGGCGGTTCTGAATACCTGCTCAAAGTGCAGGGACTGTCTTTTGTCGGTGAAGTAGTAAATGCCGTCGGGGCGATACTCTTTCATACGCTCCTGTATGGTTGCAAGGTCCGTTGTTGCATAAAGAGCGGCTCCGTCTGACTTAAGGATGATGCAGGGAGGCATCTCCTTGGAATCGGATTCCTCTGCCACATCCACAACCAGAGCGCCCTGGCTCTCATGGGCATAGCCGTGCTGCTTAAGATAATCTACCATTCCGGGGATCACATCATGAACATCGGACTCACCCTTCCAGAGATCAAAATGAACATTGAGGCTGTCATAGTTCTTTTTCAAATCCGGAATGGAGACGTTCATGATATGGTGCCAGATAGCTCTGTAGGCCTTGTCACCATCCTGCATGCGCTTTGTGGCTTCAAGAGCAGCAGCCTTGAACTCCTCGGCTGCCTTCTTCTCCTCTTCGGTGGCATTTTCGGAAACCTTGGTCTTGCCGCTGGCTACAGGATATATCTCAGCCAGTTCCTGTATTGTGAAGGGAGCCTCCTTGGGGAAGGGTCCCTTAAACTCGGGATCAAAATAGGGAAGCTCCGGATGACGGCATTTAAGCTCTGTGATGATAAGTCCCATCTGAAGTCCCCAGTCGCCCATGTGGATATCGCCGATCACGTTATTGCCGGCATACTTAAGGATCCTCTTAACCGCTTCTCCGATTACCGCAGGGCGAAGGTGTCCTACATGGAGAGGCTTTGCAACATTGGCTCCGCCGTAGTCAAGGATGATGGTAGGAGCATGTCCGGGCATTGAAACACCCATATGCTTCTCGTGAAGCATCTTAACGATATAGCCCCTTACAAAGTCTCCGCTCAAAGTAATATTAAGGAACCCCGGCTTAACGGAATCCACCTTCTCAAACATGTCATTGTCCTGAAGCTTAGCGGCAACTTCATCGGCGATGATAAAGGGCGCCTTGCCGTATTTCTTGGCCCCTGCCATAGCGCCGTTGCACTGATATTCGCAAAGGTCGGGTCTGTTGGAAATTGTTGCCCTTCCAAGTTCCCGCTCGTATCCTGCAGCTTCAAATGCGTTTCCAACTTCTTTTGATATAAGTTCCAGTAGTTTTTCCAAAATTCTTCCTTCTTTCTATAGTTCTTTTAACCTATTTCATAGTACGTATCTATTACAGTCATCCATATGGACAGCGTATCCGTGGAGAACATTCCGTACTGTCCTGCGGACTCATACTCGGTTTCGCCGTAGTTCATGGAAAGAGTTCCCTCACTGATGTTTACAAGCCAGGTGTCGAATTCGTAATCATCTTCGCCCTGTCTGATATCATAGTAATACAGATCGGGATCGTCGCTTTCATACATGCAGCTCTCAACTCTGATGTTCTGACCGCTGAACTCGTTGGCAAAGGTCAGGCAGAACATGAGATTATTCTCAAGGTTGCTGTCATCGGCGATCAAAGAGCTGTCTATAATGTTGACGGAAACAAGGTCATAGAGAAGGTCTCTGTCAATCTTCCTGCCATCCTCAAGGACATTAGAATCTATAAAGTCGCACAATCCCTCCAGATCCTTGCCGGGACGAAGGCAGGTGGAGCCGTTAACCTTGCCATTGGGCTCAAAATATGAGTATTCGTCGATCTCGACCATGGAGGCATATTCATAATCCTTAAACTGGTAATCCGCGGAAAGATTATCATCGAAATCGTCGAACTCATCAATCTCCCCGGGAAAATCTTCCAGTCCTTCAATGCCTTCCCCTTCTAAAATATTATTCAGTATATCATCGATATCATCATCGGGATTCGTAAAAATATCATCAAGATCATCATCAGTATCGGGCAGAAGGTCATCTGCTTCCTCTTCCGCGGTCAGGCCGTTACCGGTAAGTCCTGCGTTACCAAGCCTCGTAGTCAGCTTGCCAAACAGCCATCTGAATCCGTAAACACTGATTATCGATACCAGCAAAAGAGCTACCAGAAGGATCAGTATAAGCGGCCATATGGGTTTCTTCTTAGGTGGCTGCATTCCGGGTGTTCCCATTCCGGGCGCCATACCCGGCTGAAGGGGTTGTCCCTGGGGTACCGGCTGCCCCTGCTGCTGTCCGTCAGCCTGTGACTTGGGCTGCATCTGCATGGGCTGCGCCAGACCGGGCATCGGAGGCTGTACCGGCCCTCCGGGCATCTGCGGCTGCGAATTTATGGGCGGGTTCAGGGCCACGCCGCAATTGTTGCAAAACTTCTGATCGGGAGTTATCTGTGCTCCGCAATTGTTACAAAACATTCTTCATTCCTCTTCCTTAAACTTGTTCTAAGTAATGATTATATAATAAACGTTATTCTTTATAAAGTTCCATTTGCTGCCTGTGCGTTCATCCTCTCCGCCTTGGAAAATGCGCATCCGCAGTAGTCCTGTCTGTACAGTCCGAATTTATGAGACAGTTCTATGGACCTCTTGTAACCGTTCTTTTTCTTGAAATCTGATGGCAGGAACTCTATCCCTGCCTTTCTTGCTGCTTCTTTTCCCACTTCGTTGAGAACGTCGGCATTCTTTAAAGGGCTGATGGTAAGAGTCGTTGTCATAAGGTCAAATCCATTTTCCTTAGCAACTCTGGCACTTTCATTAAGACGAAGTTCAAAGCACTTTCTGCAACGCTCTCCGCCTTCGGGACAATCCTCCAGTCCCTTTGAAATATCGAGGAATTCCTTCGAGTCGTAGTGGCCCTCGATTATCTCTATCTTCCTGGCCTTCCCGGTGGAGTTCATGCCTTCAAAAGCTCCCGCTTCCACCTGCGCGTTGTACTCCTTGATAAGCCGCTTTTCTTCCTCAATCCTTTTGTGATACTCACTGCTATCGGTGATGTTGGGATTGTAGAAAAACACTGTGACATCAAAGTACTCTCTTAGATACTCCAGGCAATAAGAAGAACAGGGCGCGCAACAGACATGAAGAAGGAGCTTTGGAACAAGCCCCTCTTTGCCGTAGTCCTCTATTTTCTTATCAAGTTCTTTTGCATAATTAACCTTGTTCATATTCCAAGTCCGTTTAAAATCTCTTCGGTGATCTCTTCCGGGCTCTTGCCGTCTGTGTCAATCACCATGTCCGCTGCAGCGTCGTACAGATCGTTCCTTTCCGCCTGCAGCTCTTTTATCCTTAAGAGGGGATCCTTGCACTGAAGCAGAGGCCTTGAGGTATCTCCCTTAACCCTCTCGTAAACTGTCTCCGGTGAAGCCTTTAGATAGATGACTTTGCCGGCGTTCTTAAGAAGCCTGCGATTCTCCTCACGAAGGGGAAGTCCTCCGCCAAGGGATATTACCATGTCTCTCCAGTGGTCCTTAACTATGGTCTCCACCAGATCGGTCTCCATCCTTCTGAAGGCCTCCTCGCCATCTTCCTCAAAGATGCTGCTGATGCTGCGGCCTTCCGTGGTCTCAATTGCCTCATCGGTGTCCATAAGATCAAGGTCCAACCTTTCGGAAAGCAGCCGGGAAACTGTGGTCTTGCCGCTTCCCATGAAGCCTTCAAGGATGATGTTCCTTGCCCCCGTAACTTCCAGGATAAGAGATCTGTAGATACTGTCAGCCTGCTCCTTGGTGATCTTTACATCCCGGTCAGCATTCCAGTACTCATAGGCATCAATGCCCTGATAAAGAAGCATCTTAAGTCCCGAGAAGGTCCTTGCTCCGGCGGCCTGTGCGAGCTTCAGGAACTTGGTCTCCAGTGGCTTGTATACCACATCCAGAGCAGCATGCACGTGTCTGTAGAACTCCTCGTCCTCGATCACTGCACTGTTAACATCCGGGAAAAGACCTACTGAAGTGCACTGGATCGCGAAGAAGGTGTCATTCGTTTCAAGGATGTCTTTGTACCGGTTTATGTCCATGGCAACTACAACGTCGCTGTCAATCTCCCCGGCAATCTCTTCCGCCTTCTCCAAAGTGCGGTTTAAAATGTAGACTTTTTTGGCACCCTTATTAACGCACAAATGAGCAGTTGGCCTTGCAACGCCACCTGCTCCCAGTATGACAACAGTCTCTCCCTCGAGCTCAATACCCTCTTCCTGCATGGCTCTGTAGAGTCCTGTCATGTCTGTATTGTATCCCCTAAAGCCCCCCAGGGCCTCATCGCGAACCAGGGTGTTCACGGCTCCAACAGCCTGTGCCAAAGGATCCACGTATTTGAGATAAGGGATAACGTCACTCTTGTAGGGAACAGTCACGTTAAGTCCCCTTATGCCAAGCTCGTAAGCTCCCCTCACTGCATTTTTTACCCCTTCTTGCTGCACCTCGAAGGGCACGTACACCAGATTGATATCGGTCATATCAGCCAGGGTGTTGTGGATCATCGGGGACATTGTATGCCTGACCGGATTTCCTATAAGCCCGCAGACAAGAGTATTTCCGTCAGTGTAATTAAGCATAGGTCACCTCTTCCTTGTTATCACCCGTTCTTTTTCTTAAGGCGAAGTCTCACGACCACATCGGTTACTACCGCAAATATCACCAGGCATATAGCCAGAACCTGCGACACGGGAAGCCCGGTGGTGTGCATTATAAGCTGATCTGTTCTAAGGCCCTCGATCCAGGCCCTTCCAAGGCCGTAGCCGCCAAGATAAAGAAGTATCACCTCTCCGTCAAACTTCTTGTGCTTGGTGTACAACAGGATCAGAATGAATATCATGATATTCCAGAGGCTCTCATAAAGGAAGGTGGGGCTGACCTGAATGTAGTTGGTTCCCTCCACCATGTTAGCCTTCATAAGCTCTGTGATCTCGCCGCTTCTGACTGCTTCCACGGGAAGTCTCATGGCAAGAAGTCCGTTGGTGTATTCTCCAAACGCCTCTCTGTTGGTGAAATTCCCCCATCTTCCCATGATCTGGCCGAAGATCAGTCCCGGCATGATGGTGTCTCCAAAGAGGAAAAAGCTCTTTTTCTTAAGTCTGGTATAGATGAAAAGTGTAAGGAAACCGGCTGCTACGCCGCCATAAATGGCCAGACCCCCGTTCCTTATATTAAATATGCTAATGGGATCACTCTTGTAGTAGTCCCAGGCAAAGAACACGTAATAGAGCCTTGCTCCAATGATTGAAAATATGATGATATATATGGCTACATCCCAGTAATCATCGCTTTTCTGGTCTGTCCAGCCTGCAACCCTTGTTATGATCAAAAGAGCTGTCAGAAAGCCAAGGCCTATGATTACGCCGTACAAAGCGACGGTAAAGCCGAATACGGTAAAGTTCTTGGGTACGTTGGTAAGATAGACATTGATATTGGGAAAAGCAATGTCCATAGCCCCCATTATGTCAGGCATTTAAGTTCCTCCCCTATAGTTGTTTCCATGCAGACTCGAAACCGCCTTGCGGTCTTCATCGCAGACTCTAAACCGCAAGGCGGTTTCTCGTTGAGGCGCTGCGCGCCTCATATCACTTAGAATACAAGTACCTGTTTTCATGCAAGCATGAACAGGTACTTGTATTCTAAGTGCTGCGATGCTTTGCAGTATCACACGTTAAATCTGAACAAGATTACGTCTCCGTCCTGAACCACGTACTCTTTTCCCTCCATGCGCACAAGGCCCTTCTCTCTTGCTGCTGCAAGTGAACCTTCGCGAAGAAGATCCTGATAGTTGATGACTTCAGCTTTGATGAAGCCTCTCTCAAAGTCTGTGTGGATCTTGCCTGCTGCCTGAGGCGCCTTTGTGCCGATCTTGATGGTCCAGGCTCTGGTCTCATCCTCTCCCGATGTAAGGAAGCTCATAAGACCAAGGGTCTTGTAGCTTGCAGCGATGAGCTTATCAAGGCCTGACTCTGTTAGTCCCATGCTCTCAAGAAACTCTGCCTTCTCATCGGCTTCAAGCTCAGAGATCTCTGCTTCAATCTGAGCACTGATAACAAATACTTCGCTTCCTGTCTTGGCTGCCAGCTCTCTTACCGCACCCACATAAGGGTTTGATGCACCGTCATCCGCAAGATCGTCATCCTTAACGTTTGCAGCATATATAACCGGCTTCCAGGTAAGAAGGTCCAGGCTGTTAACAAATGCTCTGTCATCCTCGTTATCAAGTTCCATTGCACTTGCCATCTTGTTATCTTCAAGGGTTGCCTTGATCTTCTCGAGAATCTCAAGCTCTTTTGCTGCGGTCTTATCCATACGGGCGAGTTTTGCAACCTTTGCGATTCTTCTCTCTAAAACCTCAAGATCCGCAAAAATAAGCTCAAGGTTAATGGTCTCTATATCTCTTGCGGGGTCCACGCTTCCGTCTACATGAATAACGTTTGGATCCTCGAAGCATCTTACAACATGGACGATGGCATCTGTCTCCCTGATGTTTGCCAGGAACTGGTTTCCAAGGCCCTCACCCTTTGATGCTCCCTTTACCAGGCCGGCGATATCAACAAACTCGATAGTAGCGGGAGTTACA
>ODAI011824216.1_pt1 | contig 12572 bp, 11 predicted proteins | sample 1539321 | NCBI WGS metagenome assembly ODAI01 (sample SAMN02144231, study PRJEB22623) | gut metagenome | biome: sheep rumen | host: Ovis aries | place: New Zealand
TAGAATTTAGGATTGTGTGAGATATTACGAGATATGGTGAGATATATCTGTATATTTGCAAAAATGACAAAAATAGCGGTGAATTTTATCGTAAAAATGACAAAAAAACTTTATAAAATTGAAAAAAAACTGTAATTTTGTGCGCTGTAAATGCAAATGCTCTAAGGACTTTGGGGACTTAAGGGACTTTTTACGAACACGAATTTACCGAATCTCAAGAATCTTTGCTATAAGGACATTGGGCAAATTCGGTGGAACACGCATAAAAGCAATGAAAAATCATCGGACATATTGGACAAACTTGCCGCGAGAGGAGAAAGCCAACACTCTGACGCACTTCTTTTCCATGCTTGCGACGATAGTTGTCGCCGTACCGCTGTTGCAGTTGGCAGCCCACAGCCAGCAATTAGCCTTCGGCTATCAGATATTGGGCACGGCTTTGTTTGTTGGCGGCATGTTCCTAATGTTCGCTTCATCGACTTTATACCACGCTGTGACTAATCCTGTTTACAAGGCCCGGCTGCGGATTTTCGACCATATATCGATATACGTTATGATTGCCGGTTCCTACTCTCTTATCTGCCTGTCGGTGGTTGGCGGCTGGATTGGCTGGAGTTTATTCTGTTTTCAATGGGCGTGCGTGATAGCCGGAGCAATCGGCAAATTCATCGCCCTCGGCAAACATCCCAAACTGTCACTCACTCTGTATCTTGCAATGGGCTGGGCAGTGCTGGGGGTGTTCTACCATATTTGGCATATCATGCCACATTCGGCGTTTGCGTGGATACTTGCAGAGGGATTTTTTTACACAACTGGTGCTTATTTCTTTTACAACGACAACAGGCACGCTTATTATCATGCCGTTTGGCACGTGTTCATCATGCTCGGAGCGTTATCACACACCATAGCAACATGGTTAATCCTGAGATAAGACATCGCGCCTGCACCTTCATGCTGACGGTAGAAAAACGACAGAGATAATAGCATCGAGATTGTAGAATGTCACTTTCCTCGTCTGTGTCTTGCCTTCTATTGCCCCATGTTGAGTGGTATGTCGGAATTTCCGACATACCACATCTGACTGTAATTCTCCGCTTACAACGGTTTCGCCGTCGAGTTGCGTATTTGTAATTGTTTAGAATGCATTCTTGTTTTTCTATTAATAGTTCGTTAAAAATTTGATGTTAGCACCGACTTTAATGAATTTATATTCTGTTGCGACTATTCGCATGTAAGTTATTTATTTCAAAAAACTTAACTCATATACCATTGGGCGCATTTTGTCTGCTAAAACTTTGTAGAGAGCGTTGAATTCATCGAGTTGGTTCTTGCCGTATTCTTTTGCTAAAGCCTTAATCTGATCCCAGCCACAATCCCAATTCATAATCTGGTATTCAGGATTGCTACCGTTAAACAACTCTCTATACTTAAACGTAGAGCGAACTATTTCACATGCCTTATCCATAACGGCTTGTGCTTCCGGTGATAGAGTGATTGTTTGGAGTTTCTGATATACAAAACGATCCTTTGCCGTCCTTGCGTCATTATAACATTCGTCCAACTGATTATCACTTGCCAACTGTAAAATCTCTTCTTTGCTCATCCAGAAGAATTCGTTGTAAATGTTCCAATTCTTCCCCTTAAACTCTATTTGGCGCAAAGAAGCCTGATTGCTTTTGCTTTCAAATAAAGAGTAAACAATACTATCACTTACAAATTCTTTCCATTTTGGATGACTTTCATTTGGAGCGAGATACTCGTCAGCCCAATTCATCCAGTTTTTAACAACTAGCCTACGGGCTGAAAACAATGTCATAACACGTTCATAGTTCTCCGGCATTATTGATAGACCGTTAGCATTAGAAGAATCACAACTTGTAAAAATGGCAACCTTTTGTTGATTCTGGTCGACATTATTACCCATATTGGAATAGCACCCCAAGGCATTTCGGTTAATTTTCGTATTACAGTTGTTACCCTCTTTGACAGATAATGCACTTGAGAAAGTAGGCTTTGCTTCTACACTAATTCCCTTTATCTGTTGCTTTATCCATTCTTTTGCAGAAGCTTTTCCGTCAATATTGTAAACCTCCTTATATCCTATAGATTGAATTTCTCCTTCAACTTCGTCTATCAACTCGAAAGAAAAACTTTCCTTGTTGGTTGTTTCGCCCGATTTCCAAATTGAGAATGAAATACCCCAACTATCTGAAACATCGGCAAAATGGCTTGCTTTAAATTGGCAAGCATTTTCAAAAGCGAATTCTTTTAAGAAATGTTTTCTAAACACAGCCCAAGCAGGTCCTGTTAAGAATAAAAGCGGAGAGTATAAACCTATATGGCAGTTGGTCAAATGGAAGACCTGCTTAATTCGCATTATGCGGTATAAAAATTGTGCGTATAAGTTTTTACTGGCATTATCCATGCCCTCACGTACCATATTTTTCTTAACTGCCGTATCGCACGAACCAGCTCCTTTTGTGCTATTATTACCCGCACCAAAATTACTACTTGAAGTGGCATATGGTGGATTAAGGAAAAACACTATCGGCTTATTTTGTTTTAAAGCCTCATAAAGACCTTGCGGTATTTTTGATTGATACTGCACAATATCATCCGGACTTGGAATATAGTCATTCAAGAAGTCAAACTGGAATTTAGTCGCTTCCGGATTATAGTTCGCACCCATATCTAATTCGCTTTGGAAAAGCGTTGAGCAGTACAATTCTCCAAAATGGTAATCTCGCGTGAGGTTGCCGGTTCCCCAACAATTATCCCAAACAACATATTTCTCTTTCCAATCTTCGTCTAATTCTCGTTCAAGCATACGATGCGCATAATCCACAAAGAGTGTCGGTGTCCAGAAATCACCTTTCATTCTTCTGTCTGCATCCTCAATCAGACGGTCAGCGATACTGGTCATTCTTGTTTTCTCTTGTGGTGTATAGTTCCTGTCGAAATAACCGAAGAACGACTTGAAATTACTGCCGTCCATATTTATGTTCGTACCATTGCACACAAGGATGTTCGGCTTGGTCGGATGCTGATAGTAGTTGGTGGAATCATTAAGCACGCCCATGAAAATTCCGACCAAATCATGTCCATTCAGCTTGTTCTTGCCCTTTAGGACATTCTTGCAGAAATAGTCAAAGATATTGGAGATATTGTGCTCGGTTACTCGAACATAGCGCTGGATGTTATAAGCCAGATCTTGGATTTTCTCGGCTACAACCTTGAAACTGAAATTCTCGTCGATATTAAAGACAAACGGATTGATGTCTGCATCATTGGCGATTTTAACTACCACTTCGGGGTAATTGATATGCGCTTGTGAAGGAGCAGAATCCCAATCTACATCCTCGTCCAGATATTTCAACAAAGGATTAGTTTGCAGCGCAAAGCATTCGTTTTTATCTCCTACGAGGCAAACATTAGGAATGATCTTTCCGTCCAATTCAAACCTCTTTAGATACCATATCACTTGTATCAGCACTTTAGCTTTGCCGGATTTGTCATTAAGCAACTCATCCAACTTGTACTCTATAATCAAGCGGAATTTATTACCGTTAACGACAGGCTCCATGTATCCGTCGCATTTGAACGGATAGGTATAATCGGTGTTTGGGAAGTATAGCGTCAAACCATTCTTGTAAGGAGTTTCGACGCCTCTTTCGTCAATCACGTCTTTGATTGCATCGTAGAATTTGCTTTTGCTCATATTTAAATATTACGACAAGATTATTCTTGATTTTTTGACTATTGATGAACACATGAAATATTTGCGTATTTTTGTGCCATGAGGGCACGATTAACTCTGTTTTAATTTTCCAGACGGGTTTGGAGTATTATATCAGCACTTGCCAATAGCCTTCCTTACGACCATTGACTCGGCGAATGAAACTTTGCTTCTGCAGTTTTGCCGTGTGTTGCAGTACGTTCGATTCAGATGTCTGCACAGCAACAGCAATCTCCGAGATAGTGATTTGTGGGTTGTTGCGCATTAAGTCAACTATCTTTCCTGCAGTTTTTCCGAGTTTCTTTCCTATAGTTTTTTCTACAGCCTTTCCTATAGTTTTTGTATCTGTTTCTTGGCTTGCCAAGAAGGCATCCATCTCGGATTGAAGGTTTGTGTTGTGCAGACGCATCATTACATTCGGGAATATGGATTCGTCCTGCTGTTCGCGCGTGTTGTTAAGTGCTTGGATATATTCGGCTTTCTGCTCTTTGAGCACCTTGGTAGGGATAAGCCCGAACTCAAATTGAAGCATGTTCATTACCAAACGCGACATACGACCGTTACCGTCTGCCCACGGATGAATGGACACAAGTCGGTAGTGCGCCACAAACGAGAGACGATAGGCTGCAAGGATGTCGTTCTTGGGCATGACTGCCCGTTCAGTATTGAGCCAACGGCAGAAGTCCGACAAGGCTTGCAGTACTTTCTCTTGAGCCAGATAAGAGCGTCCGCCGAAACCTGCTGTTACATTGAGTTTGCGCAACTCGCCTTGGGCAGCAGAAAACGAGCCAAGCGGCGTATTGTATGTGCTGCCGGTATTCTTCATCACAATAGCCGACAAACGACAGAGCATATCAATACTATATGGTGCATGTCGATCAGCAAGTCGTTGCGCCTCGTCGTATGCCGCTTTCAGGTCAAGGTTCATCATCTGCTCTTGGAGCGTACGTCCGGGAGCCGTGATGCCTTCGTCGAAGAGCAGTTGGTTCTCAATCTCCGTGACAGTAGAACCTTCGATGGCCGTGGAGTGCGTGATAATAGAATACAAGTAGAATTTCTTGTAGTCTATCTGCTGGTCAATGCCCAAGGCTCGGTAGCGTTCTATGGTTTGCAGTATATCTGTCATAGTTTTACTCGCCATAACTTTCTATGTGTGGTTTATTCCATATTGCAAATATAGTGTTTTTTTTAGATATTAGAAAAGGACAAAGACATTTACGACAAGCGAGCCGCTTGCGTACCACGGAGGACAAGGACAAGGTTACAAAGGACTAAGTAACAAGGGACAAGGTTACATTGGACAACTCACCCGCTGCAAGATTTATGCGGCGGGTGAGTTGCTGTTCTGAATGATGTTAACAATAATGTTATCAGAGGATGGTTTTGACGGTTTCGAGCATCCCCTTGTTTGCTATTGAGTGCAGGAAACCTTCTACCATGTCGGTCAGTCCGGGTATTTCGTTGAGGTTGCACTTCGACTCTTTCCAAATCACGTCCGTGGCTCCCAGTACGCCTTCAGCCACTTTACGCATATCGCCCGTTGCCCAGAGTTCTTTGAGCAGGTCCATAATTTCTTGCGCGTCATTAGGTACTATGTCTGCGCCGTCAGCTCGTTTGCCGCCTTTGTAGTATGTGATGATTGCAGCGAGTCCCAGCACTAGTCCTTTAGGCAGTTCGCCTTTACGTTCAAGGTAGGTCTTGAGACCTGGCAGGTCGCGTGTTTCAAATTTCGGGAAACTGTTGAGCATAATGCTTGTTACGGCGTGATCTACAAACGGGTTATTGAAACGGTCAAGTACGTCAGCCGCGAATTTCTTGAGCTCGTCCATAGGCAGGTTGAGGGTTTGCATGAGTTCGTCATACATAACTTTGTGAATGTATTTGCCTACTACTTCGTGTTGGCAGGCGTCACGAACTATATTTATGCCGCTGAGGTATGCCACAGGCGAGAGCACGGTATGTGGACCGTTGAGCAGTGTAACTTTTCTCTCATGATACGGAGCCTCGCTTGGGACAAAGAGTACGTGCAGACCGGCTTTGTCGGCGGGGAATTCTTTTGCGAGGGCTTCAAGAGTGATGTTTTCTGCAGCTTCGATAACCCAGAGATGGAATATCTCAGCTTGTACTACGAGGTTGTCCTCATAACCAAGGCGTTCTTGTATGTCTTTGATTTCGTGACGCGGGAAACCGGGCACAATTCGGTCAACAAGGGTAGCACATACATAGCAGTATTTTGTGAACCATTCTCTGAAGTCCTCACCAAGACCCCAAAGGTCTATGTATTGGTAGATACATTCTTTGAGTTTGTGTCCGTTGAGGAATATAAGCTCGCAGGGGAATATAATCCATCCTTTGTCAGGTGCTCCGTTGAAAGTTTTGAAACGGTGATAGAGCAGTTGTGTCAATTTTCCCGGGTATGAACTTGCCGGCGCATCGTCAAGTTTGCATGCAGGGTCGAAAGCAATACCGGCTTCTGTGGTGTTGGATATCACGAAGCGTATTTCGGGTTGCTCGGCAAGTTTCATGAAATCGTTATGCTGCGTGTAAGGGTTCATGGCGCGGCTTATGACATCTATCATTTCAAGGCTGTTGACTGCCTTGCCGTCTTGAATGCCCTGAAGGTTAACATGATAGAGGTCGTCTTGACCATTGAGCATATCTACCATGCCGCGGTCAATTGGCTGAACAACGACAACGCTTCCGTTGAAGTCGGTTTTCTTGTCCATGTTCCATACGATCCAATCTACGAAAGCGCGAAGAAAATTACCTTCACCAAATTGAATAATGCGTTCGGGACGCTGAGCCTTAACGGCTGTTTGTTTGTTAAGTGGTTGCATAGTATTTAATTAGTTATTAGATTTTCAAGAATGATGTCTTTGAGTGCAAATTTAGCAATTTTCTTTTAGATATCAACTATGAAGTGGTAATGAATTATAAAAAAATCTTAGTCTGTGTTCTAATAATTTTTGAATATGTTCCAAATTTATTTTATTATTTGTTCGTAGACGTGGTATGTTTCAATGACTTTCTCGACATAGTTTACGGCAGCTGTTCCTCTGTAATATCCGTATTTGCATACCGGGTCATTATAGTATTCCGGTTCTGATTTAAGTAATAGATATTTTTTGACGTGCTGCCAATTCTTGTCATCTTGTCCGTATTTCCTCGCCAGTGCTTTTGCATCGAATATGTGTGCCGGTCCGGCATTGTAACTTGCGAGAATAAAATTAATCCTGTTTTCCGTTTGGCTGATAGCTGCATATTTGTCGTTTAGGAATTTGATGTATTGCACTCCGGCTTTGATGGATTCTTCAGGGTCGTAGCAGTTTTCATCTGTGAGCCCATAGCGTTTAGCCGTCACGGGTACTAACTGCATAAGTCCGCAAGCCCCCATTGGTGATGTCGTGTTGGGATTAAAACGCGATTCGTGGTAGCAGAGTGCTGCCAGCAGTCGCCAGTCCCAATTGATTTCCGGCGCGTATTTTCTGAATAGATTGTCATAGGGTGATATGGTACCATTGACGAGTTTTGCGCTGAATGGTCGGTGTGGCACTATGGTCCGTACGAAGTATTTGCGTCGCAATGCGTTAATATGCTTACTTTTGAGTGTTGCAAGCCAACGCTCTATGGCGCTGTTGAGTTCTTCAGCTTCTGTGTTTGTGACCCAACCTGTAGCAATACTGACACTGATGGGAGCAGACGTGGTGATGTTATGGTATTTTTTGCGAAAGAGTTGGTATGTGTTTTTGTATATGACTGTTGCGTCAATTTTTTTGCTGTTAACATCGGCTACAAGTTCTTCTTCGCGCATTGTGTCAGGGGTGAGTACTATACGTATCTGACCTCCGGTTTCCTCGTTGAGGTTCTTGATATGCTGTTCGAAAATACTATTTCTGGCAACGTGAATTTTAGTGTCTGCTACGTTTTGAACGGATGAGATTGGTTGCGCTGATTTGTGTTGCAGTAGTACGAGTTGGCTTTTTTCGTGTATTGGCCAGAATTTGAGCCCTTTGTCTATGCGTAGTGGTGCAAGGTTATATGCGATAATGTCCACCTGCCCGTTTTGAAGCATATGGAGCATCTCCGAATGTGTGCGGGCGAGGATGTATTGTGGTGTTAACTGTAGGTAGTCTGCCAACTCTTGCGCCAGTTCGTAATCATAACCTACTTCTTGGTCACGGTAGTAGAAGTAGGAAGTCGGACCTGTCATAGTGGCGATGCGAAGAGTGTCTCGCGCTACTATTTCAACCAAATCAGGGCACAGACGCGGATGTTTATTGCTCGAGTTGTTATTGCATGTACACAGCAATACCATGACTATGAATATGGTAATGATGTGTGCCGCCTTATGCATTATTTTTCTCCGCGAAGTTTTTGTTTGATGAATGACGTGAGTATTTCTATCGCTTTGTGGTTATGTCCTCCTTGTGGGATTATGATGTCAGCGACGCGTTTGCAAGGTTCTATGAATTGTTCGTGCATAGGCTTGAGTACTCGGGTGTAGCGTTGCATGACGGCTTCGGCTGTGCGCCCTCGCTCACGTATATCTCTGTTTATGACACGAATAAGTCTGTCGTCCGGGTCGGCATCAACAAAAACCTTGATATCCATTTGTTCGCGGAGTTTGCTGTCACATAGGGCAAGTATTCCTTCAACAATAACGACTTCTTTGGGTTCAACGTGTATGGTCTCAGGCTGTCTTGTGCAAGTGAGGTATGAGTATGTAGGTTGTTCTATTGCTTTGCCTTCTTTGAGCATTTTGAGATGGTGTTCAAGGAGCGACCACTCGAATGCATCGGGGTGATCAAAGTTGATGTTCTGGCGTTCTTCAATAGGTATGTGGCTTGAGTCTTTATAATATGAGTCTTGTGGAATAACGGCGACTTCGCCTTTGGGTAGTCGCTCAAGTAATTTGCGCACAACAGTGGTTTTTCCGGAACCTGTGCCGCCGGCAATACCGATGATGAACATAATCGAGAAGTATTTAATGGTTATGCAAATTTACGATTTTTTATTTGAAAAATTATGGCTTTTACCATATTTTTTTTGGACATTGTGTTTACATAAAAAAAGACATGCTTCAGCATGTCTTTTTTTTATTTTGAAATGTCAATTATTAGTCGTCAATGCCAACAAAGTTGAATTTTTTGTCGAAAATGAGTTCTAAACCACTATTGAGTTCAGCTTTCCATCTGCGGTCGTCAGTGCCCCATTCTTTGATGAATTGTTTGGGAAATTTGGCAGTCACATAGTCGCGAATAGCTTGTGGTATGAGTTGTTCGGGTACTGGCTCTAATTGGCAATCAACGTTTTTCAGTTCTCCATTTTTGTCAAATTCAATTTTTGCACCGCTTGCGAAATGAATGTTGTATTCTGTTTGGAACCCCTCTTTTTCCATGCTGACATAACTAATTTCATCGTTGGCGAAGGCTTGATTTACGACAACTTGTGCATTAACGGGGATTTGTTCAAAACTGATGAGTTGTTCCGTCTTGGCGCATGCGCTGTTCATCATAGTAATGGCGACGAGCGCGGTGAATAATAGTTTTTTCATAGGTGATATAATGATTTATGATGTATTGATATTCATTTTGTTACAAATACTGTGCCAATGTTTTTGTCAAATGTGAGTTTTTTAGTATTTTTGCTCATTAAATTCTAATTTGTTTATGGAGCAAAAAGTTATTTTAATTACCGGTGCAAGCAGTGGGATGGGATATCATGCCGCTCGTATGCTGGTTCAGAAGGGACATCGCGTGTATGGCGCGGCGCGACGTGTGGATAAATTATCTGAACTTGAGCAATATGGTGTTGTTCCTCTTCACATGGATATCACACGTGAAGAAGATATATCAAGAGCTGTAGAATCAATTATTGTCAAAGAGCAGCGTATTGATATTCTAATTAATAATGCGGGCTATGGTTATTTTGGCGCTATTGAGGATGTGTCTATCGAAGATGCAAAGCATCAGTTTGAGGTTAATATCTTTGGTTTGGCGCGTCTTACTCAATTGGTTTTGCCTTATATGCGTTGTCAGCGTAGCGGTCGAATTATTAATACCGCGAGCATAGCCGGGCATGTGACATTCCTGTTCGGAGCATGGTATAATGCCACGAAATATGCCCTTGAGGCATTTTCTGACGCTCTGCGTATGGAGGTTAAACCTTTTGGAATAGATGTGGTGATTATTGAGCCGGGTGCGATAGGAACCGATTGGGGGCATATAGCTGCCGAACATTTGAAAGAATCGTCGCAAGGCGGTGCATATCAACAAGACGCTATGCGGGTTGCACAAGCGCTTGATAGGATGTACAACTCATCCTTGCTTACAAAGCCTGAAAAAATAAGTCGAATAATGGTCAACGCTGCACTTACGCGTTGCCCGAGACCTCGATATCTTGTTGGATTGGGAGCCAAGCCTATGCGGCTATTGCACGCTGTGTTGCCCACGCGATTGTGGGATTTGATTGTGAGACACTATATGCTCAAATTGTAATGAAATGATTTTTTTTACCTCGCTCGGAGCAGCGGCTAACTTATTTTGTCATTAGACCATTTTGCGATTTTACGATTTGTTCCTTGTTTAGTACCTATATCCAAATCCCCATTCGATACACTCAGCTTTCTGTAAATGAGTTTTTAAGGCTACGGAAATTATGTAGTGTTTTTTTATGCAGTATTTAGCGACAGCTTTGGTATAAAACCATCCGTCCTGATGATTGCTGGGATCGCTGTATTTGTAAAATATGCCTCTTTTCAGCGGTTTGCCGTTATTGTTCTTGACTTGGTCAAAGGGTTCTAAGTTTTTGATGTTATCGTATAGATAAATGCCGGCATAAATTCCTGCTGAAAAGTTGCCAAACACAAATTCGGGTTGCAAAGAAATGCCCATTCGCACTTTGTTCTTGAAATCGTTAGAAGATATGTATGTTTTTTTGTAATTGGTAGTAGATTCTGCCCCTACGTTGATTGCGCCATATACCCCGTCGTAGAACACATCGGCGCCAAGTCCAAGTCGAAAGATACGGCAAGGCTGGTAGAATGCCGCAACGCTTAATGCCGCAATGCCATATTTTTTGCGATCCTGATAGTAAAGCTGTCTCACACCACCAGCGGCTATTATTTCAAATGTCCATTTTCTGTATTCACGCTCTATATCTGGTTTGCGTTCCGGTTCGGTATATTGCTCACTATTAGGTTGATAGCGTAATCCGAGCTCGGCGCTGAATATGTTTATTCCGCCATTAGGCGCCAAGATAGAACCATTCGACAGGTGTTTCCAACCGCCAGCAAACTCAATGCCCCAACCACCGCGTATAGGAAACTCGAACCCAATCAAGGCTGAAAAATATGCATTTAAGATTGACCCAAAGGTTTCGTTGGCATCATCAGGCATAGAAAGCCAACGCTGAGCTTCAGACACGGTATTGCTGTAGCGTTTTGTAACAAAGCCCAACCCGACGCCAGGGCGCACTGTGAGGCGAAAATGTGACTTGCTTACAAGCGGTATATTAAAATATGGATATAGAGTTATTGCCTGTCCTAATTTCTTGTTTTGACCGAAGTCCATGAAGCCAGCGGCGACACCGATAGATGTGTTGTTCCATGTTTGCTGCCATGCGAATCGCCCCATCGGCAGAAATTCTACGGCAACTTCGCCACCCACCATCGGACCATGAGAGCCAAGTTTGCTGATAGCGGGTACATTCATAATATACCCGCTTTGACCACTAAAGCGCATCGTGATTGGCGTTGAAGAAAAAAGCCTATAGGACACCAAAAGAAGAAGAAATATTAAAAAGCGTTTCATAATACTGCAAAATTAGTGTTTTTTTATTTCAGAGGAATGATAAAAGCAAAAAAAATACTACCTTTGCTATATGATTCTATAAACATACTAGTCGTGTACACCATATTTCGCCAAGAGTTTCGCTCCTATTTTACCTCCGTAACGGGTTATATTGCCATTGGATTGTTTGTGCTTGCCGTGTCATTGTTTTTGTGGGTCATTCCCGGCTCATATAATGTTTTTGATAGCGGATATGCAAATCTAGATGGTATGTTTGCGATAGCCCCATGGTTGTTTATGCTATTATGTCCGGCAATCACTATGCGTCTAATAGCTGAAGAACGTCAGCGCGGCACTTGGGATTTGTTATTTAGTCGTCCCCTAACACTGAATAGTATTGTAATAGGTAAATATGTGGCAGCATGGACCGTATGCTTAATAGCGTTGTTGCCCTGTCTGCTGCATTATGTGGTATTATATTATATAGCCCAGCCTATTGGAAATGTGGATGGAGGTGCATTCGCCGGTGCTATGCTCGGATTAGTTTTTTTGGCAGCGACTTTTTGTGCTATTGGCTTATTCGCGTCCGCGCTGTCAAGCAGTCAGATAACAGCGTTCATCATAGCTTCGGTATTGTGTTTTATTCTTTACTATGGCTTTGATCTGATTGCTTCAATGATAGATTTCGGAGTTATCGCAAAAAGAGTTTCGGCAATAGGTTTCAACGAACATTTTAAATCCATCAGTCGAGGCGTTATTGACAGTGCTGATGTAGTGTATTTTATGGCGGTAACAATTTTTTTTATCATCAGCACGGAAATTGTTTTGAGTAGAAGAAAATAGTGCTTTTATGCGCAAAAAAACACAAAAAACTAAAAAATGTTGCATAAAATTTTATTAATCAAATAAAAAAGCGTATATTTGCACACTCAAACAGAAAATCAAAATATTTTGTTTAACAATAAAGATATTTTCAAAAATGACAAAAGCAGAAATTGTTAGCGAAATCGCTAAAGGAACAGGTCTCGAAAAGGCTGAAACTCTCA
>ODAI010344591.1_pt1 | contig 12571 bp, 10 predicted proteins | sample 1539321 | NCBI WGS metagenome assembly ODAI01 (sample SAMN02144231, study PRJEB22623) | gut metagenome | biome: sheep rumen | host: Ovis aries | place: New Zealand
ACATGTCCCCGGAAAAAACAGATTTGATCTCTTTTCCCGTTGTGACGGGAAAATCAGAGGAAGATTCCCCCGGCGGGGGCGCGACGCGTCGTAAACGTGCCGGTGGCACGTTTACAGCCAAAGCGGGGAGCAAGCTGTGCTTGCGACCTGGGCCGGAGGCTGTCTGCGCAGCAGACAAAAGGGGGGCGGGGTTCCCCCTCTGAACTCCCCCTTATTATCCCCTATTATAATATGACTGTGCAGTCACTCTGACGACAGGTAAAGGAGACGCTATGGAACTGTTGGAACAGCGCATTGCGCGCGACGGTAAAATCCTCCCCGGCGGCATTCTGAAGGTGGACGGCTTTTTAAACCACCAGATCGACCCGCAGCTGCTCTATGAGATGGCGCTGGAGTTCAAACGCCTCTACGAGGGCGAGCGCATCACCAAGGTGCTGACGATCGAGGCCTCCGGCATCGCCATCGCCAGCATGACGGGCTTTGTCCTGGGCTGCCCGCTGCTGTTTGCCAAGAAGAGCAAGAGCAAAAACATCGCCGACGACGTCTATGCCGTCGAGGTCGAATCCTTCACCCACGGCAATACGAACACCGTGGTCTGCTCTAAGGAGTATCTGCACGCCGAGGATCGCGTGCTGATCGTGGACGATTTTCTCGCCACCGGTGCGGCCCTGGTCGGGCTCCGCGCCCTGGTCGAGCAGGCGGGCGCCACAGCCGTCGGCGCCGGCATCGCGATCGAAAAGGTCTTTCAGGGCGGCGGCGACAAGCTCCGTGCCGAAGGTCTGCGCGTTGAGTCCCTGGCGAAGATCGCCGCCATGGACGATTTGCACATTGAATTTGAGCACTGAGCCCTTCCCGGCTGTCGCTTTTGCCGACAGTCGGGCGTTTTTTGTCAATAGGTATTTTGTACAAAAATTTAAAGCACAAAATGTCGAAATTACACAAAAACAGGCTTGACAAATCACAAAACTGCTGATAGACTATAGCCATAATCAAACAGCGACTTCGATATAAGCAAATGATGTGGATTTGAAGTTTCTACCCGGACACCGTAAATGACCGGACTATCGAAAACAGTCGTACAGGCGCAATTTACTGCTCGTCGGCCGCGCCGGCCGCTGTGGGCAATAAACGTTTCCGGCGTCTGCCTGCCGTCACTGTTTTCCTTATTTCCGTCGGTCTTGCGGGCAGTCCGCAAACCGGCGTTTTTTGCACCCCATACGGTCTATCCCGCAACTGCGGTTTAGATAAATCATTCTATTATTAAGGAGAGTCCTGAATGAAAAAGATCATCGCAATGGTTCTGGCCCTCGTCATGGTTTTCGCCCTGACGGCTGTTGCCTCCGCCGATGACGCCAAGACCGAGGTCAAGGTCGGCTTCATCACCCTGCACGACGAGCAGTCCACCTACGACAAGAACTTCATCGACGCTGCCAAGGAAGCCTGCGAGAAGCTGGGCGTTGAGTACAAGGTCCAGACCGGCGTTCCCGAAGGCCAGGAGTGCTATGACACCGCCATGGATATGGTCGACGACGGCTTCAACATCGTGTTTGCCGACAGCTTCGGTCACGAGAGCTTCCTGCTGCAGGCCGCGCAGGAGTGCCCCGAGGTCGAGTTCTGCCACGCCACCGGCACGATGGCCCACACCGCCGGACAGGCCAACTTCCACAACGCTTTCGCCTCCATCTATGAAGGCCGCTACCTGGCCGGCATCGCTGCCGGTATGAAGCTCAACGAGATGATCGAGTCCGGCAAGATCACCCCCGAGCAGGCCGTCATGGGCTATGTCGGCGCCTACACCTATGCCGAGGTTATCTCCGGCTACACCTCCTTCTACCTGGGTGCCAAGTCCGTCTGCCCCACCGTCACGATGAAGGTCACCTTCACCGGTTCCTGGTATGACATGCAGAAAGAGCTCGACGCTGCGCAGGATCTGATCGACAAGGGCTGTGTCCTCGTCAGCCAGCACGCCGACTCCCTGGGCGCCCCCTCCACCTGCGAGGCCGCCGGTGTCCCCAACATCTCCTACAACGGCTCCACCATCGACGCTGCCCCCAACACCTACATCGTTTCCTCCAAGATCAACTGGGTCCCCTACTTTGAGTACATGATCACCTGCGTCCAGAACGGCGAGCCCATCGCCACCGACTGGACCGGCGACCTGTCCACCGGCTCTGTCGAGCTGGCTGAGCTGAACGAGGCTGTTGCCGCTCCCGGCACCGCCGAGGCGATCGAGGCCGCCAAGGCCGAGCTCGAGGCTGGCACGCTGCACGTCTTCGCCACCGAGAACTACACCGTGAACGGCGAGCACGAGACCGAGCACATGGCCGATGTTGACACCGACGCTGCTTACACCCCCGACACCAACGTCATCGCCGACGGCTACTTCCACGAGTCCGAGTTCCGCAGCGCTCCTTACTTCGATCTCCAGATCGACGGCATCGAGCTGCTCGACACCGCGTTCTAATTTAGACTTCATTCTTCCCGGCCTCCGGGCCGGGAAGAATGTCCTCAGTATGTGCTGCAAAGAGCAGCGTGGAGGCAATAGTCACTGCGTTGCTCTTTACAGCACATTCTTATTCAGTGAGGAGTGAGGAGTTAGGAGTGAGGAGTTACTTGTATACTCCAACTCCTAACTCATAATTCCTAACTCCTAACTCCTAACTCCTAACTCCTAACTCCTAACTCCTAACTCCTAACTCCTAATTCCTAACTCCTAATTCCTAACTCACTTAAGGGGGAAACGGCTTTGGACAACAAAACGCCCGCCGTGAAAATGCGGAATATCACCAAGACCTTCGGCAGCGTCGTCGCCAACGACAAGGTCTGGCTGGACATCTACCGCGGCGAGATCCTGGCGCTGCTGGGCGAAAACGGCAGCGGCAAGACCACGCTCATGAACATGCTCTCAGGTATCTACTTCCCGGACAAGGGCGATATCAGCATCGACGGCAAGGAAGTCGTCATCCGCTCGCCGAAGGACGCCTTTGATCTCGGTATCGGCATGATCCACCAGCACTTCAAGCTGGTCGACGTGCTCTCGGCGGCCGAGAACATCGTGCTCGGCCTGCCCGGCAAGCTCGATCTGAAGGCCGCCACCGCGAAGATCCGCCAGATCTGCGACGCCTACGGCTTTGAGGTCGACCCGAAGCAGAAGATCTACGATATGTCGGTCTCGCAGAAGCAGACCGTCGAGATCGTCAAGGTGCTCTACCGCGGCGCCGATATCCTGATCCTCGACGAGCCCACCGCCGTGCTGACCCCGCAGGAGACCGACAAGCTCTTCGCCGTGCTGCGCAACATGCGCGACGACGGCAAGGCCGTGGTCATCATCACCCACAAGATGCACGAGGTCGAGGCCCTGTCCGACCGCGTGGCTGTGCTGCGCCAGGGGCAGTTCATCGGCGATATGCCGACGAAGACGACCAATGCCCAGGAGATGACCAACATGATGGTCGGCCATCCCGTGGTGCTGAATATCGACCGGCCCGATCCCGTCGATCCCAAGCCCCGCATCGAGGTCAAAAACCTGACTGTCCGCAATATCGACGGCATTGTCAAGCTCGACGACGTCAGCTTTACGGCCAACTCCGGCGAGATTCTCGGCATTGCCGGCATCTCCGGCTGCGGCCAGAAGGAACTGCTCGAGGCGATCGCCGGACTGCAGCGCGTTGAGAGCGGCTCGATCTCGTATATCGAAGACGACGGCAGCCGCGAGGAGCTGATCGGCAAGGACCCGCTGGCGATCCAGCAGATGGGCGTCAGCCTGTCGTTCGTGCCGGAAGACCGTCTCGGCATGGGTCTGGTCGGCAACATGGACCTGGCGGACAACATGATGCTCCGCTCGTTCCGCCGCGGCCGCGGCATCTTTACCGACCGCAAATCGCCCCATAAGCTGGCCGAGACCGTGGTGCACGACCTCGAGGTCGTCACTCCGAGCGTCGAGACCCCGGTCCGCCGCCTCTCGGGCGGCAACGTGCAGAAGGTGCTGGTCGGCCGCGAGATCGCCGAGGCGCCGAAGGTGCTGCTGACGGCCTACGCCGTGCGCGGCCTGGACATCAACTCCTCCTACACGATCTACGACCTGCTGAACAAGCAGAAGCAGGCCGGTGTGGCCGTCGTGTACGTGGGCGAGGATCTCGACGTGCTGCTGGAGCTGGCCGACCGCATTCTCGTGCTCTGCGGCGGCAAGGTGAGCGGCATTGTCCCCGGCCGCGGCGCCAAAAAGCGCGACGTCGGATTGATGATGACCCGTCTGGGAGGAAAAACCGATGAATAAGCAAACACGCGAACCGCTGATCCATATCACCAAGCGCGGCGCTCTGCCCTGGTATCGCACGCTCGGCATCCGCGCGGCCGCCATATTGCTGGCTGTGATTTTCTCCGGTCTCATCACGATGCTGCTGACCGGTGAAAACCCGCTGAAAATCTATGTCACGATCTTTAACGGCTCCTTCGGCAGCGCGCGCCGTGTCTGGGTGCTGCTGCAGAACACCGCCATTCTGCTGATGGTCGCTCTGGCCGTCACCCCGGCCTTCCGCATGCGCTGCTGGAATCTCGGCGGCGACGGACAGATCCTGGCCGGCGGTCTTGCCACCGCGGCCTGCATGATCCTGCTGGGCGACAAGCTCCCCGGCTGGCTGCTGATCGTCGTCATGCTGGCCGCGAGCGTCGTCGCGGGCGCCGTCTGGGCCGTGATCCCGGCCTGGTTCAAGGCCCGCTTCAACACCAACGAGACGCTCTTCACGCTGATGATGAACTATATCGCCACGCAGATCGTCGCCTTCTTCATCGTCGTCTGGGAGGTCCCCAAGGGCGCCGGACAGATCGGCATCATCAACCAGATCTCGAAGGCCGGCTGGCTGCCCCAGGTCGGGCCTTCGAAGTATCTGCTGAACGTCATCATCGCTGTGGTTTTCACGGTGCTGATGTACCTCTATCTCAACTACTCCAAGCACGGCTATGAGATCGCCGTCGTCGGCGAGTCCGAGCGCACGGCGCGCTATGTCGGCATCAAGGTCGATCGCATCATCGTCCGCACGATGCTGCTCTCCGGCGCGCTCTGCGGCCTGGCCGGGCTGCTGCTCGTGGCCGGCACCGACCACACGCTCACCACCACGATCACCGGCGGCCGCGGCTTTACGGCGGTCATGGTCTCGTGGATGGCGCACTTTAACCCGATCGTCATGGTCTTTACAAGCTTCCTGCTGGTGTTCCTCAGCAAGGGCGGCAGCGAAGTCGCCTCGGGCTTCGGTCTCAGCGCCTCCTTCGGTGATATACTGACCGGCATCATCCTGTTTTTCATCATCGGCAGCGAGTTCTTCATCACCTATAAGGTCAACTTCCGCAAGCATGCCGGAAAGGAGAACGGAAAATGATTGATCTGATCGCTTTTATCCCGCGCGCTGTGATCCAGGGCATCCCGCTGCTCTTTGGCAGCACCGGCGAGACGCTGACCGAGAAATCCGGCAACCTCAACCTCGGTATTCCCGGCATCATGTACGTCGGCGCCATCTCCGGCGTCATCGGCTCGTTCTTCTATGAGCAGGCCGGCGCCCCGAGCCCCTTCCTGACGGTGCTGATCCCGCTGCTGTGCTCGATGACCGGGTCGCTGCTGATGGGCCTGCTGTATTGCTTCCTGACGGTCACACTGCGCGCCAACCAGAACGTCACGGGTCTCGCGCTGACGACCTTCGGCGTCGGCATCGGCAACTTCTTCGGCGGCTCGCTGATCAAGCTGGCCAATTCCGCCGTGCCCGTGATCGTCCTGTCGAAGACGAGCGCGTATTTCAGCGCCACGCCAGCCGGCGGCGCCACCGACTGGTTCAGCCGCCTGTTTTTAAGCTATGGATTCCTGGCCTACGCCGCTGTGATCATCGCGCTGACCGCGTCCTACATCCTCAACCGCACGCGCATCGGCCTGCACCTGCGCGCTGTCGGTGAGAGCCCCACCACGGCCGACGCCGCGGGCATCAGCGTCACCAGGTACAAATACGTCTCGACCTGCATCGGCAGTGTGATTGCGGGCCTGGGCGGCCTGTATTACATCATGGACTACGCCAAGGGCATCTGGTCGAGTGACGCCTTCGGCGACCGCGGCTGGCTCGCCATCGCGCTCGTCATCTTCTCAGTCTGGCGCCCCACGCTCGGCATCTTCGCCTCGTTCCTGTTCGGCGGGCTGTACATCCTGAATGTGTATATCCCCACCGGTACCAACCTCGCGATCAAGGAGCTCTACAAGATGCTGCCCTATGTGGTGACCGTGCTTGTGCTGGTCATCACCTCGGTCCGCAACAAGCGCGAAAATCAGCCGCCCGCCTCGCTGGGTCTGCCGTATTTCCGCGAAGAGAGATAAACCGTATATCCGTTAAAACGCCGCTGTTCGGTATTCCGGACAGCGGCGTTTTTATCTCTACGCTCCGTTTTATTTCACTTTTTCTGATTAAGCCGCGGAGGTATAATCTACCACCATCAGCTCCTGCATCAAGGATTTGGCCATGTCAACAATCTGCTCAATCTGCTCCACAACATCCCCGGTACAGAAAACCTCATCGCATTCTTTGCATTTATAGCAGGGAATGTTGCGAATCACCAGCAGGCCGCCGTTTTCCAACTCAATCGCCTCAGCGTTGCGACTCTCAAAGGTCGCGCGACCGCATTTCATACATTTCATTTCAGCGCCTCCTTCTTGTCTTCATATCCGGTCCCCAATATACTATATCCCAAAACACTGATAATTCAAGATGAAAAATCCCGGCTGCCATCAGGCAGCCGGGATGATTTTTTGTATTTCTTCTTATCAGAACTTGCCAAGGGAGCCGGAGTTCTCGCTGTTGGGCATGTACTCCTCGCGCTTGTCGGGCAGGATCGCGTTGAGGACGATGCCGACGATCGAGGCAACCGCGATGCCGGAGAGGGCGATGTTCATGTTGCCGATTGCGAAGGAGATCGAGCCGTTCGCGGAGAAGTTCACGCCGAGCGCCAGGCCGAGGATGACGGCCGCGACGATGACGTTGCGGGACTTCTGGAAGTCGGTGTGGTTCTCAACCATGTTGCGGACACCGACAGCGGAGATCATGCCGTAGAGGATGATCGACACACCGCCGATCGTGGCGGCGGGCATGGCGGAGATCAGCGCCGCGAACTTCGGGCAGAAGGAGAGGATGATGGCGAAGTAGGCCGCGATGCGCACGACCAGGGGATCATAGACCTTGGTGAGGACGAGGACACCGGTGTTCTCGCCGTAGGTGGTGTTGGCGGGGGCGCCGAAGAGGGCGGCGATCGTGGTGCCAATGCCGTCGCCGATCAGGGTGCGGTGCAGACCGGGATCCTCGATCAGGTTTCTTTCAATGGCGCCGCTGATGGCGGAGATGTCACCGACATGCTCCATCATCGTCGCGAAAGCGATGGGGACGATCATGATGATGGACGAGACGACCAGGCCGCCGTTGACATTGCCGGAGGAGAGGAGGCCGAACACGGTGTCCTTCATCTGGACCGGGAGGCCGATCCAGGCGGCAGCCTTGACGCCGCTGAAGTCCACGTTGCCGGTGATGCCCGCGACCAGATAGGAGACCAGAACGCCCATCAGGATCGGGATGATTTTGATCATGCCCTTGCCCCAGATGTTGCAGATGATGACCACAACGATCGCAACCAGCGCGATCCACCAGTTGGTGGAGCAGTTATTGATGGCGGAGGGAGCCAGGATCAGGCCGATGGCGATGATGATCGGGCCGGTGACCACGGGCGGGAAGAAGCGCATGACGTTTTTCGAGCCGAAGGCCTTGCAGACCGCGGAGAGCACGAGGTACAGCAGACCCGCGCAGGCGACGCCGATGCAGGCGTAGGGCAGCGCTTCGCTCTGGGAGAGACCCGCTTCGGCGCCGGAGGCGACGACCGCGGCATAGCCGCCGAGGAAGGCGAAGGAGGAGCCGAGGAACACAGGAACCTTCTTGCCGGTGACCAGGTGCATGAACAGCGTGGCGAGGCCGGCGAAGAGCAGCGTGGCGGAGACGCTCAGCCCGGTCAGGATCGGGACCAGCACGGTGGCGCCGAACATGGCGAACAGGTGCTGTACGCCGAGCACCAGCAGCTTCGGCGTGCCGAGGGTGCGGGCATCGTAAATCGGGCCGTCAACGGCCGCTTTTTTTTCATTGCTCATTTTCATCTTTACCTTTCTAAATAAAATTAATGAAAATATATGGAAAGAGCGCTTATTCGCTCAAATCCATCAGATATACGCCCGTCTCGCCGTCAAATTCCGGCAGACGGACCTCCACCAGCTCGCTGCGCGAGGTGGGGATATTCTTGCCCACATAGTCGGGGCGGATCGGCAGCTCGCGGTGTCCGCGGTCCACGAGGACGGCCAGCTGGATCGAACGCGGCCGGCCGAGCGAGAAGATCGCCTCGATGGCGGCGCGGGCCGTGCGGCCGGTGTAGATCACGTCGTCGCAGAGCACGACGTCGCGGTCGGTCACCGCGAAGGGCAGATCGGCGCGCTTGGTCTCGGGCTGGGGGGACAGGCGGCTGAGATCGTCGCGGTAGAAGCGGATGTCCAGGCTGCCGCAGGGGATCTCCTTGTCCTCGATCTTCCGGATGTTCTCGCGGATGCGGCGGGCGATCGGCTCGCCCCGGCGGCGGACGCCGACCAGAACAATATTGTCAACCCCGCGGTTGTGCTCGTTGATCTCATGGGAGATGCGCATCAGCGCCCGGCCGAGGGCCGCCTCATCCATGATCTGCGCTTTCAGCTTCACATCCTCACCTCCGGACAACAAAAAAATCCTGCGGGCAATTGCCGGCAAGATTGCAACACAAGCGCGGATGTACAGCGATACATCCACAACCCTATGAGCGATTTTGCCGACCTCTCTGTGCCGAGCTTAAAAATCTTTTGTTCCTGCGCATTATATACGATGCCGTCGGAAAATGCAAGCACTTTTTTCGAAAAATAGAAATCTGCATCGACTTTACTCATCAAGCCCGGTCAGGAGGCCAATGGCTTCCCCTTGAGTAAACGATGATTAAATGCGGCGAGAGCAGCTGACGAGGAAATCTTCGTCAGATCAAGGCACAAAAACGCGGGAATACTTTGTGTATTCCAAGTTTTTGTAACGCGGATATGGCGAATGATTTGCCGTCAGATGCCGAAGCCGTATTAATCAGCGGTTACTTGAGGGGAAGCGGTCACGGCACGAGTCACGCCCGCGCCGTGACTGATGAGGTGTCAACAGCCGTTTTTCTGTGCCTCAATTTCGCAGCGCTTCACCTCATCCGTCATCCGGCTTGCGGGAGACGCCGGATGCCACCTTCCCCTCGAGGGGAAGGCATTCTGGCTCAAATCGATACCCTCAAAAAAATCTCTCCGGCGCGAGGCCGGAGAGATTTTGGTTTGAAACAGGATTGTGGCAAGCGGATCAGAACTCGAGGTTCTTCTCGGTCTCCTTGGAGAAGACGTGGGCCACGTTGCCGTTGAAGTTGAAGGACACGCTGTCGCCCTGGCGGAAGTTGCCCTCCAGGTCGATGGTCGGGACGATGACGATGACGTCCTTGCCCTCGGCGGAGAGGTGCAGATGCACGCTGGAGCCCATCATTTCGCTGACGTCGACCTTGGCCTTGATGCCGCTCTGGCCGATGTTGGTGTGCTCGGGACGGACGCCCAGGGTGATATCCTGGCTCTGCACGTCGTTCTTCAGCAGGCGCTCTTCCTTGTCGGCAGAGAGCTCAACCTTGTAGCCGCCGAGCTCGACGAAGAACTTGTTGCCCTCGCGGATCAGCTTGGCGTCGAAGAAGTTCATCTGCGGCATGCCGATGAAGCCGGCGACGAACAGGTTGGCGGGATGGTTGAAGACTTCCTGCGGAGTGCCGATCTGCTGGATGTAGCCGTCGCGCATGATGACGATGCGGTCGCCCAGGGTCATGGCCTCGGTCTGGTCGTGGGTAACGTAGATGAAGGTGGTGTCGATGCGCTTGCGCAACTTGATGATCTCGGCACGCATCTCGTTACGCAGCTTGGCGTCGAGGTTACTAAGGGGCTCGTCCATCAGCATGACCTTCGGGTCACGCACGATGGCGCGGCCGATGGCGACACGCTGGCGCTGGCCGCCGGACAGCGCTTTGGGCTTACGGTCGAGATACTGGGTGATGTCCAGGATCTGGGCAGCTTCACGAACCTTCTTGTCGATCTCGTCCTTGGGAGCATGACGCAGCTTCAGCGAGAAGGCCATGTTATCATAAACGGTCATGTGGGGGTACAGCGCGTAGTTCTGGAAAACCATGGCGATATCGCGGTCTTTGGGGGCGACGTCGTTGACGACCTTGCCGTCGATCACGAGCTCGCCGCCGGAGATCTCTTCAAGACCGGCTACCATGCGCAGCGTAGTGGATTTGCCGCAGCCGGAAGGGCCGACCAGAACGATGAACTCCTTGTCCTTGATGTCCAGATTGAATTCCTGAACAGCAACAACGCCCTCGTCCGTGATCTGAAGGTTGGCTTTCTTCTTCTCGGGTTCCTCAGCCTTTTTCTTCTTGCTCTTCTTCTGCTCGCCGCTGATGAAGGGGTATACCTTTTTGATGTTTTTCAGTTGAACAGTTGCCATACTTCCGGCTCCGCCCGTCCGGCCTCCGCCTGAGACAGACTCACGGCCGCCGTTTGGCGCGCCGCATTTACGACAGGTCTCCACACTGCCGCACCCCGAGCCTGGGGCTTGATCGTTTCCTCCTTTAATATGCTATGGCCGCCTCGGAAGGTGGAGAGGTCGGTCCATGCAGATGATATGGATATATCAATATCCTTGGCCATTATATCGTGTTGCTTCCCGCTTTGCAATCCAAAATACAGGCACGGTTTTTATGCGATTTGCACAAGAACTCGACGGCTTTTCGCCAGTTCGACCCATTTTTTGGCGGCGGGGGTTCTATTCGGCGGCGGCCAGGCGTATACTGGGGGCAGCATGAAAAAGGGGGAAATGCTATGCGAGTGTTACAGGAGGGCAGCACAGGCCCGGCAGTCGCGCTGCTGCAGCTGGCGCTGGAGCGCGCGGGCTATGGTACATTGGAGACCGACGGTCTCTTTGGCCCCGAGACAGCCGCCGCACTGCGGCGCTTTCAGCAGGCAAACGGTCTCGAGACAGACGGCATCGCCGGGGAGGCGACACACGCCGCCCTGCTGCCCTGGTACCGGGGCTATCTGCTGCACACGCTGTGCGAGGGCGACACCTTCTACCGTCTGGCCGAGCGCTACGGCAGCCGGGTGGACGCGATCCGCGCGGCCAATCCGGAGCTGGTGCCCGAGGAGCTGCCGATCGGCCGCGAGGTCGTTGTGCCGCTGCCCTTTCCGATAGTGCCCACGACGGTCCCCTGGTTTTCCGATCTGACGCAATACTGCGTTGAGGGGCTCTGTGCCCGCTACCCGTTTTTCCGCTGCGGGCAGATCGGCAGCAGCGTACTTGGGAAGCCGCTGTGGCGCATGACACTCGGCAGCGGCAACAACCGGGTGCTGTACAATGCGGCGCACCATGCGAACGAGTGGATCACGACGCCGCTGCTGTTGAAATTTGCTGAGGAGCTCGGCGAGGCCGCCGTATACGGGCGGCTGATCGGCGGCTATGCCGCCGCCGAGATCCTTGAATACGCCTCGATCACGCTGATCCCGGCCGTGAACCCCGACGGCATCGACCTCGTGACCGGCGAGCTGCAGTCCGGTCCCGCCTATGAAGAGGCCCGGCGCATTGCGAATGCCTGGCCGCGCATCCGTTTTCCCGAGGGCTGGACGGCGAATATCCGGGGCGTCGATCTGAATCTGCAGTACCCGGCCGGTTGGGAGCAGGCCCGCGAGAACAAGGCCGCGCTGGGCTACACCTCCCCCGCTCCGACAAGCTTTGTCGGCAACGCGCCGCTGACCGAGCCCGAGAGCCGCGCCATGTACGACGAGACCAACCGCCTCTCCCCGCGCCTGACGCTCTCCTACCACAGCCAGGGCGAGGTGATCTACTGGCAGTTTGGAGACTTCGCGCCGCCGCAGGCACGCACGATCGTGCGGCTCTTCGAGCGCGTCTCGGGCTATGAGGCGGCGCAGGTGCCCTTCGTGTCGGGCTTTGCCGGGTACAAGGACTACTTTCTGCAGGACTTCCGCCGCCCCGGCTATACGGTCGAGGTCGGCCGCGGCGTCAATCCCCTGCCGATCGAACAGTTTGACGGGATCTACCGCGCGAATCTCGGCATTCTGACGCTCGCGGCGCTTGTGACCTGATGAAGGATTGACCTTTCCCGACGAAAGAGGTATACTTTCTTTATATAAACATACTTGGAGGTATACCATGAATCCTTATCTGGATATTGCCCCGGAGGTGCAGCGCGCGCTGGCCGAGGGAAAGCCCGTCGTCGCGCTTGAGAGCACGATCATCTCCCACGGCATGCCCTACCCGAAAAATGTCGAGACCGCGCTGCTGGTCGAGCAGACTATCCGTGAAAACGGCGCCGTCCCCGCCACGATCGCCGTCATCGGCGGCCGTCTGAAGGCCGGACTGAGCCGCGAGGAGATCGAATATCTCGGCAAGACCGGCCGCGGCGT
>ODAI012704737.1_pt1 | contig 12571 bp, 5 predicted proteins | sample 1539321 | NCBI WGS metagenome assembly ODAI01 (sample SAMN02144231, study PRJEB22623) | gut metagenome | biome: sheep rumen | host: Ovis aries | place: New Zealand
GCCTCCGGCCTGGTCACCGGCTTTGAGGACAGCAGCTTCCGTCCCAAGAACACCGCTACCCGCGCCCAGGTGGCCCAGATCCTCATGCGTCTGGACCAGCTCCGCCAGGGTGAGGAGCTCCCCGAGGACCCCATGCCCGCCCAGAGCTTCGACGGCGAAGCCAGCGAGGACATGAGCGTCTCCGTCAACGCCCCCCAGGGCGCCCTGCCGGAGAACACCAATATGACCGTCAGCCGCGTCACCGACGAGGCTCGTTTGGCTGCCATCGAGGAGAAGATCAACGGCCGGGTCTACGCCGCTGCCGATATCAGCTTCTCCAAGGACGAGGCTGAGATCGAGCCCGCCGCCGAGGTGGAGGTGCAGATCTCCCTGGACGGCCTGGAGAACCTGAAGAACCCCACCGTATATCACGTGAATGCAGACGGCAGCGTGGATTACGTTGCTGCCGAGGTCGTTTCTGCCACTCGCGGCAGCGAGAAGGTGCTTCGCTTCTATGCCTCCGAGTTCTCTGTCTATGCCATCGGCGATAACGGCTCCACGGTGAAGACCCTGACTGTGAACTTCTACGACCAGGCTGGCGAAATCGTCAGTGGTCAGGTTATCCGCCTGGATCAGCTGGATGAATACATCGAAAAGGGTATGGAATTCGTCCATGACCCCGGCGTGCCCACTATCACCGACACCCAGAGCTTCGAGGGCTGGGCCGACAAGCAGGCCTATACCGAAGAAGACACCGGCTATACCGTGGCTGACATCAACGAGAAGATCAAGACTGAGAAGGCCACGCTTGCTGCTGCCACCGGGGACCAGACCTGGAACTACTACGCCAAGGTTTATGATGTTGTCTTCGTCACCTTCCATGACCAGGACGGTGTTGTGATCCGCCTGGAGTCCATCCATCTGGACAACGGCCACGGCGACTACGAAGTCAACCTGTCTTACACCCCGTTCAAGGGCGGCTGGGCGCACATTGGCTGGACTCCCACCATCAACAACACTGGCGACACGCCTACTTATCCCGACAGCCCCGTGGTGTACGAGAACGGCGACACCATCGATCTGACCGCCAGCATCGACCTGTACCCCTACCTAAAGCAGGGCTACTGGCTGATGTTCGATAACTACATCGAGCAGGACAACGACGCCACCTCCGCTTCTTTCACTACTCCCAGGTACTACGGGAAAGACGAGTCTGCAGTGCTTCCCACCGATTACGGTGACGCCAACCACGACGGCGTGGACCACGATGCCGAGCCTTACCGTGTCGGGGATACCTTCGGCGGCTGGTATACGGACAAGAATTTTACCACGGCCTACACTGCCAGACAGCTGACCGCGGACACCACCGTTTACGCCAAGTGGACCCCCCGGACGGACACCCCGTACATGGTGGTCATCTGGACCCAGCGGGCGGACGACCCTGTGGACAGCAATGACCTGAACAACAATTACGATTTCTACAAGGCCATCGAGACCCGCAAGGGCACCACCGGCGCCACCGCCAACTTCCTCACCGCCGACACCACCCTGGGCGGCGCCACCGGCAGCGAGCTGGGCTACTACTTCACCTATAACCAGGCCGCCTCCGACACCGCCGGCAAAACCATCAAGGGCGACGGCACCACCGTTCTGAACGTGTACTACAACCGCCGGACCATCACCATCAATTTCTGGACCGGCTCTGGCATGACTACCCGCTGGAGCGGTCAGGGCTACGTTGAGGCGGAAAACGGCGCGTACTATTATTATACAGCCCCCTATGAGACCGGGTATTATCTCTGCGGAACCGGTCCTAACACTTCGTCACATCCGAATACTGGCAGTGGCCGCAGTGTCTCTGGATATTATTGGGGCTATAAGAGCTCCTCTTCGAGCGGTTATACCGGCTATTCATCCTCCGAATACGACGGCATTTCCCCTGTCTCCCCTACCGATGCGGTAAACGCATATTCTTCAGGCGATACTGCCTATGTTGTCAGAAGCACTAAAGGCTACTACTACGAAAGATATACTATCAATTCATCCTACTATTACTATCCCATCTACTATTCCTACACCGCTCCCTATTCCACCGGCTACTACAGAGTTGGCCAGGGCCCCACTCCCACCGCGACCGGCACCCACAACCTGACCACCCTTCCCAACCCCCTGATCGGTCTTTACCAGGCGCCTCTGACGAACTGGCCCAGCGACCCGGCCACCGGCTATGAGTGGGCTTATGATGACGCCGAAGATAATGGCCATTACGGCATTACCCTCCGCGACTGCTACGATATTCCCGACAATACGCACACCACCGAGTGGAACATTTACGCGGAAGCAACAGAATATACGGCGTATAAAACCATCCACTGGATGTGTGAGGATCTGAACGGAAGTTTTGCTGAGAAGACCACCACGCAGCTCGGCTACTCTTCCTCCAAATCGCAAACCCAGTATTATGACGACGGTAAATTCCTGGGCTTTAAGGCCTACGGTCACAATTTGTCCGCCAACAGCACCGAGACGAGCGGCGGTTTTGTTGAATACACATCTGGCACCGGAATTTCCACAAATGACGCCGGGCAGAACGCCTACATTTACTTCACCCGCATGGTCTATGATCTTAGCTACATGTCCCAGGGCCATACGGTTAAAACCCAGAGCGGCGTAAAATATCAACAGCCTTTGGCGGACTTTGCCGCCTACGAGCCCACCAACGGCCCCGCCGGTTACTACTTCGACGGCTGGTACAAGGACCCCGGCTGCACCGAGGAATTCGACTGGACCGACGACATGCCCAATAACAACGTGGCGGTCTATGCCAAGTGGACCAAGATGCGTTTCCGTGTGACTCTGGACTACACCGGCGGCGACAGCAGCGCCGAGGTGGTATTCCCCGCCAACCAGGTCTCCACCTTCCGCGTGTATTATGGCGAGAAGGTCGGCGACACCGCCATCATTGCCGCCACCCGCGAGGGCTACACCCTGCTGGGCTGGTACCTGGATCCTCAGGGCAACCACCCCTTCAACTTCTCCGAGGCCATCACCGATCAGACCTACAATATGGATCTGACCTATATCTACGGCACCGGCCGCACCGGCACAGACGAGGTCACCGGCACCCCGTATAACGACGACGAACTGAATGATGACGGCACGCCTAAGTACGCTAACGTAGTCGGCAAGGTCACCATTTACGCTCTGTGGCGTAAGAACCCCATCGGCTCCGACGGCGTCCGTGTCCGTTACGACGCCATCAAGGACGATGGTTACTTCCCTGTCAACGGCGAAAAGACCGATCCCCGTGTGATCATCCGGGACGACCCCAATATCTACACGGACCACGCCAAGGCCTTTGCCCAGGTTGCTTCTACCCCCGAGGATGACGAAAACTATCGCTTCCTCTACTGGGTGGTCATGCAGCCGGTCAAGGACGACCAGGGCAACGTCGTCATGGAAAACGGCGAGCCCAAGCTGGAGCCTACCACCATCAAGGTCTACCCCGGCCAGACCTTCACTGTGGACTACAATTACACCGTGCAGGTCGAGGCCGTCAAGGTCAAGTGGATCTTCAAGGACGCCGACGGTGACGAGGACCTGACCGATACCACCACCGTCACCAAGGGCGCAGTCCCCACCCACTCCAAGCCCTCCGGCTATGTCAGCGGCGGCTCCTATTACCCCGTTGTCGGCTGGACCGACGGAACCACTACGTATTATTACGACGGCGATAACCACACCGGCACCAATATCGAGCTTCCTGCTGTGAGCGAAAACACCACCCTCACCGCGGTCTACGGTGAGCCTGAAGCGGTGTCTCAGCACCAGTTCACCGTCACCTGGAAGAACTGGGACGGTACCACGCTTGCAACGGAGACCTATACTGCGGGTCAGACGCCCAGCTATCCCAATGCCAACCCCTCCCGCCCGGATGATGCGGACTACAGCTACACCTTCTCCGGCTGGACGCCCGCTGTCACTGTGGTCTCCGGCGACGCGACCTACACCGCGACCTATACCGCAGACGACAGGCAGTATCAGATCACGTTCTACGCCAACAGCGCCTCCGGCGGCAGCTTCACTGACGGCACAACGAAAACTGTAACCGCCACCAAGGGCACATTGTACAAAGACATCTTCCCCGACGATCCCACCAACAGCACAAGCGGCCGGTATTTCTTCGGCTGGTTCACCGCTGCCAACGGCGGCACGGAGATTGAGGGAACGGAAGAGTTTGACGGCACGATGACGAACGTGTACGCCCACTGGTATACTGCGTCGTGGAACTCTGTGTCCAGTATTGAGGACGGCGAATGGTATCGACTTGTTCATAACACCAGCTATGCCATTGGCTATAACGGCACAGGCTCGGCACTGACCCGTGTCAGCACTACAACAAGCACTACCAACCCGCTTACAAGGCAGGTCTGGATCGCAAAAGCATCTTCTACATCCGGGCGTTATTACTTCAACAGCTATTACGCTGTTTATGAGGAGAACACCAATGCCTATATCTATACCGGTTCCGACTACGGTGATACGGCCACGGCGGAAACCAGTAACGCAGATGCCTTTGTATATTCCAACGGTTATTTGCAGTATGGTACGACTGGCTATTATCTCTGCTATAATAATGGAGAATACTATCTCAGCAAGAACAGCACTTACCGCGTCTCCTTCACACTGAAAAAATACGTATATTCGGATATCAACGCCGGTACCAACAGCATTGTGAATCCTGTGCAGTCCAGTGAATCGCTTGCGCCCGTCTCAACCTGGTCGATCGTATCGAATGCTGTTATTGACGCCGGAAAGACCGCCGCTCCCGCCGCATCCCGCGACAACACCAAGCTCTGGGAGGAGACGACCTCCATCGTTCCCAACGAAGAGTATCTGATTGGTATTGTAAACAATGGGAATGTATATCTGGTTGTTAACTACTCCCCGCTCGGCAATCACTACTACGTGCAGGACGGCCCGAACTACGACAGCACGTACGGTGATTACAACTCTTATCTTGAGGGTTATACGGCGCTTGCTGTGATTGATTCTCAAGGTCGTGTTACCGGTATCAACGATACGACCGCCTCCGGCCTGAGCAACTGTGTTTGGAAGTTTTCTTCTGCCACAGGCGGCAAGGTTACCAGCGCCGCAGATTCCACAAGATATCTGTACGGCAATCTTGATGTAGGCACATATAACAGTAGCGACAACTATATACGCTCCTGCTTCCCATACACTACAGCTACCACATGGACATGGAATGCCACCAATTCCTATTTGTACGCAAAGGTTACAGCTTCCGGTTATACAGCCTATAATGTTATCCCAGACTATTATTCCGAGAGCGGCACGAATGTGGTGTATGGACATTTGTATAATAACACGCTTCCAACCGATGGTAGTGTTGTCCACAAGCTCTACAGGAAGGTTACTCCTACCAACCCCCAGTACGTCATCACCTGGAGCTACAAGGACGCCAACGGCGCTGACGCCTCCACTTCCTCCCCGGTTCAGGAGGGTGTAACTCCCACCGCGCCCAGCGTTCCTGAGACCTATACGCTGAACGGCACGACCTACCGCTTCACCGGCTGGGACAAGACGATTGTTGCTGCCACTGAAGCGACTACCTATACTGCCCAGTATGAGGTCCAGAGCTACACCATCACCTGGAGCTATAAGGACAGCACCGGCGCCGATACCAGCACCACTACTACCGTTGCCCCCGGCGCGACTCCTGCCCCCGGCTTTACCCCCGCCAGCTACACCGCTGGCGGCGAGGAGTACCGCTTCACCGGCTGGACGCCTGAGATCGTGGCAGCCACCGGCCCCGCCACCTACACCGCCCAGTACACCAGCGCCTCCTATACCATTACCTGGCACACCAAGGTCGACGGCGGAACGTGGACCACGACCACCACCACGGTGGCCGAGGGCCAGGTCCCCAGCTACAATTCTCACCCCATCTGGACCGACGGTAACGGGGACGACTGGCAGTTCAGCGGCTGGAGCACCTCCGAGAACGGCGAGATTTCCGCTCCCGTGGCCGCCACCGCCGACGCGGACTACTACGCCCAGTACACCAAGGTTGGCGTCTACACCTACACCATGTATCTGTACGCCGTCTACGGTCTGTACAACAAGTTCGGTACCCACGTCACCTGGTTCGGCAATAACGATCCCACTGAGGCCACCGCTGGCGTTCAGATCGAGCGTGACAAGGGCATGCAGGTCAACGTTGGTTATCCCATCCCCAAGCCCGATGCTTTTGTAAACGGCGTGAAGGATTACGCCGGCGACAGCACCCAGTCTAACCCCACGACAACGACCCTGACCTACGAGGATCACGTGTTCCTGGGCTGGGCTCGTCTGGAAGCCGATCCCAACGACACTGCGAACGACGGTTCCGCCCATCCCGACCTCACCGAAAACGATCTGTATCTGAAGTGGGACGCTGCCTCCGGAAAGTATTACCTGAACACCAATGCCGGCAATGCCGGAGCCCCCGTATGGAGTACTGACCTCTATACCAATATCGCTGCTGACGAACTGCCGCCGTACCACGATATGTACGCGGTCTGGTCCGGCTACGCCTACGTCTTCCACTCCTCCAGCGGTAAGATTGAGGCGATCGAGATCACCAAGACCAAGTCCGGCACCTCCGTCACCACGGACACCGTCAACCTGGTCGAAATGGTCCCCGCCGACTACCTCTACGGCGGTTACTACACCACCTACGGCGGCGCCAACGACATCACTGCCGAGCAGATGCGGACCTATAAGGACAGCGCGCTGAGCAAGCGCAGTGCTTCCGATAAGATGGTGCAGACGACTGCCGAGACTTACGACGGATCTGCCGTCAAGACTCAGAACCAGAGCACCAGCGTCCGCTTCTGGACCCGTGCCAAAGCCTACGGTGTAGGCGACCAGGCCAACGCGCCCTCCGGTGATCGCGTGATCCCTACTGCCGGTACCGTCTACTACCTGAAGGAGGTTCCCGAGGCCTATCTGGCGGCCAAGTACATTTACACCTACGATACCCTGGCCGACAACGTGATCCGGGACTTCTATATGCTGACCCTGGTGGACGATAACCTCTACCGCGACGTGGGCTTCCGCACGAACCCCGGCGCCCAGACCGTGGAGGAAGCCTCTGCCGCCGGTCTGATCTCCAGGCAGTCCCTCACCGGCTACTTCAGCATCACCCAGCAGGGCAGCAGCGACGGAAGCACCCCGCCCGTTACCGCTACCGTGGACGCCTCCAGCTTCGGCCTGAGCTCCGGCTTCGTGGCCTTCCGCAAGGACAGCGCCCTGGTCACCCCCAGCGGCAGCTTCACCCTGATGCCCGGCTGGACCACCCTGGACGGCGTGGACGTGAACTCCCGCGGCACCCTGAAGCTGAACGTGAACGCCGATAAGACCTCCATCACCGCCGAGCTGCTGGGCTCCCTGCCCATTTCCTACAGCACGATTTACCTTGACACCTCCGCTCCCGTTCTGAATGAGGCGGATCACACCGTTTGGGAGACTGCCGACGCTGTGACCAAGCTATACTTCTTCGGCGCTTCGGGAGAAGCCTGGGTAACGGCGACAAAGCTGGATACGAACCTCTATTCCTGCGAGATTCCCAGCGGAAACTGGAGCGGCGTGATCGCCGTGCGCTGCGCGGCCGGTTCCGAGAACACCCACACCTGGGACAACAAATGGGATCAAACCGCAAACATTACTCTTGACCGCAGCCAGAATCTGATTACGATTGACAACTATATCATCTGGGACAACGGCAAAAAGACCTACAGAGCCGGATATACCGGAGTGTACAATCCGTAATCGCTGCGAAGCAATCAATTAACACAATCCTCCCGGGGAGGCCCGCCTCCCTGGGAGGCCCACAAACCGCCATGCAGGAGATGGTTCAATGAAACGGAAAACCCTTGCAGTTCTGCTTACGGTCCTGCTGCTGCTCAGCGCCCTGGCGGGCTGCACCGAGAAGGAGCGGGATCAGACCGAGACCTACCGGACGCCGGAGCTCAGCACCGGAGCCGAGCAGCAGTCGGAGCGCGCCACAGACGCCGCGCCCCATACCCCCGACGAGAACGGGGACCCTCCGGCGTCGGGGCAAAACAGCGCCGACAACAGCGAAGCCGGCCAGACGGAGCCCGGCAGCCCCGGGGGAACGGCTGAGACGGCCCCGGATCCCGAGGACGAAGGCCTGGAGATCGAAAGCGGCTATACCGTGGTAGTGGACGAAGGCATCGGCATCGGCGGAAATTGATACAGAAGGAGGAATGTCAGTATGGATTACGAGATTGTATTCTGGGAATTGACCTCGCAGCAGGTTGAGCTGCTTACGGCTTATTTCAATGAAAATGGTTATGAGGTTCCAAGCTTTACGGAGTATAACGGAATGTTCTACCTGGAGCAGTCGGCGGAATATGAGTTCATGTTCCAGGATTTTGACTTCGAGGACGGAATCATCGGCAACGACTTCGGCACCCACACCTGGACACAGTCCACGGTTCCCAACGTACTCTGGCCCTGATGAAACACAAGCCTGACGCCGCGCAGAGTCTCGGACGCAGACCCCAATGGGCCTGCGCCGGGGCTTTGCGCGTCTATCCGAGAATATGGCCATGAGCAAGCTGATTGAGCTCTCCCTGGCGGGGCTGCGCTTTTCCTGCCGCCTGCGCTATGAGCAGACCGCGGCTTATTTCCCGCCGCCCGACCCCGCGGCGCGGCCCGTGGAGGGCGGCGCCCTGTGCCTGTCGGAAGAGGATTGGAGCGCCTACCTTGCCGACGGGATGATCCCCTGCGCCAACACGGAGTTCAGCCTCCTCAGCGCGGCCTGCTCCGACGCCCTGATGGCCTGTGACAGAATGATCCTTCACGCCGTCGCCCTGCGCTGGGCAGACCGGGCCTGGCTCATCGCCGCCCCCAGCGGCGTGGGCAAGTCCACCCAGGCGAAAACCCTCCGGGCCCTCCGCCCCGGCGCCTTCGGCGTCATCTGCGGCGACCGCCCCGTCCTGGAATTCCGCCTCCCCGCGTCCACGGCCCACCCCCCCGTAGGGGGCGGCGTCCCCGACGCCCCGCGTCCCGCACCTGCCTACCCCGCAGCGGCGGTCATCGACCGCCACACCCCCGCGTCCTCCGACCACCCGCAAACATCCTCCATCCTGGTCCACCCCAGCCCCTGGAACGGCAAGGAAAACTGGCACGGCGCGGCCTCCGCACCCCTGGGGGGCGTGATCCTCCTCCAACGGGGCGAGGAAAACGACCTGCGCCCCCTGCGGCCCCGGGAGGCGGCGGTCCGCCTCTATACCCAGGTGGTCCAGAACTGCGCGGACCCGGACAAAATGCGCAAGGCCGCCGAACTGATTGACCGCCTTTTGAACAGCGTTCCCCTCTGGCAGCTCAGCACAAACCGGGTCCCGGATTCCACCCTGCTGCTGCTGGACCGTGTATTTATCTGAGAATCGCGGGACGGAGCCCGCCCCGGCAGAGCGCCGCGGCCTGTCGCCTCCGCTCCGCAGCAAAGGGGGAGTACCCATGGAATATACGCCGCGCCCCGGGATCGTCTGCCTGTCGCTCTGCGGCATGAAGGTGCTGACGCCCTCCCGCGTCGCAAGCCGGGACTGCAAATCCATCCTTCCGCTGAATTTCTTCGGCGCCATCGTCTGGAACGCCATCGAGAAGGACGAGCCCGTCGAGAAGGTCCTGGAGCTCTCCCGGATTTTCTCCAAAAAAACCGACCCGGAGCTCCTGGACAGGATCCAGGATTACTGCGAAATGCTGCGGGAACAGGGCTTCGTCCTCCCGAAAGCCCCCGCCGACCCTGCGCCCGCCGAGGCCTCCGGGACCGTCGCCCGCCGGGCAGGGGAGGCGAGCCGATGACCCGGGATCAGAAAAACCTGCTGCGCCTGCTGCGGGCCGCGCTGCGGGGGGAAAAGCCCTCGGCCCCGGAGCTTGACGGGACGGCTTGGGAGCCGCTCCTGCGGCTGGCGGATCGCCACAAGCTCCTGCCCGTGATCCTGGACGCCGCCTGGTCAACGCCCTCCCTCAGACAAGCCCTGCGCCCTGCCGCGTCCGTTGACAGTCCCTATGTAGCGGCGGTCATCGACCGCCACACCCCCGCGTCCCCCGACCACCCCCCCGTAGCGGCGGTCATCGACCGCCACACAAACCACGCCCCCGAACCCCGTCATTCTGAGCGAAGCGAAGAATCCGTCCCCCCCGCCCCCGACTGGAAACACCGCGTTATGGAGCAAATCAACCGCCAGGTGGTCCAGGAAAACGAGTTTCTGAATCTGGTGCTGGCGCTCCAGGCGCGGGGCTTGGAGCCGGTGACCGTGAAGGGCCCGGGTCTGCGGGCCCTCTGGCCCAGGCCGCTGCTGCGGCCCTCCACGGACGACGACATTCTGGTGTCAGACGAGACGGTGATGGACTTTCACCGGGCTTTTTTGGAGCTGGGCCTCACGCCGGACGATCCGGAGCTGGACCCCCGGCAGGGCCAGGAGCTCTGCTACCACAAGCCCGGCTCGCCCCTGTTCATCGAGATGCACCGCCGCCTCTTTGACCCGGAATCGGAGGTCTTCGCGGCCTTCAACGAGCCCTTTGCCGAGGCCCTGCGCCGCACGGTGCCGATTCAGATCCAGGACGTGACCCTGCAAACCCTGGCCCCCACGGATCATCTGCTCTTTCTGATCCTCCACGCCTTCAAGCACTTCCTCTACAGCGGCATCGGCCTGCGGGTGGGGGCGGATATCTGCCTCTTTGCCCGGCATTACGCCGCGGAGTTGGATATGGACTATGTCAAGGCCCAATGTGTCGCCTTCCGCTGCGAGCGCTTCGCTGCCGCCCTGTTCCGGGTGGGGGAGAAGCGGCTGGGCATCCCCGCCCCCGCGGCCTTCGCCGCAGTGGAGGCGGATGAGACGGCCCTTTTGGAGGACATGCTGGAGGCGGGGCTCTACGGGGAGAACATCGACCGGCTCCACAGCGCCAATATCACCCTGGCCGCCGCGGCCCGGGGCAGCGGCGGGAAGGGGAGGGCCGGAGGCCTGAGAAGCACCCTCTTCCCCTCGGCCGCCCATCTGTCCGGCCACTATCCCTGGCTGAAAAAGCATCCCTGGCTGCTGCCTGCGGCCTGGGCTCACCGGGGGGCGGACTATCTGCTGCACCGGAAAAAATACGGCAGGGAGAGCCCTGCCGCCCGCCCCCACTCCCTGGCGGAAAAAGCACGCCGGCCGGCTGCCGGCGCCGGGGCCCGCCGGGGGGGCGGACTACCTGCTGCCCGGAAAAAAATAGGGCGGGCAGACCCCGGCCGCCAGCCTGCGCATCGGCCGCGAGCTGGTCCGCCTGCAGGAGCAGTTCGGAGTCATCGGCGCGGGGCCGGACGCCGAACAATAAGTATGATACCGTCTGTCCGGACGCCGCTTTTGCGGCGTCTTTTTTTGCGCGTATTCCTGGCCTTTGATTTCGGATTGCCACAATATCTTGTGCTTTTATACAGATACACATAGATTAAATACAGACGGATTCGTTAGTTCTTCACACAATCTACAAAACGATGTTGGAATTATTGTTCAACATGCCGGAACATTGTAAAACATAAATTAAACAGGAAAAAAATACTTGAAAATAGTGATGAATAGGTGTAAAATTGATAAGAGAATTATGAATGAGAAGTATAAGTAAAACAAAACATGAGCATATAATGAAAGGGGAAAACAAAATGAAACACAAGCTCACTCGAATCACCGCTCTGATGCTTGCTGTCATCATGTCCTTCTCCATGCTGCTGGTGCCGGTTCAGGCGGCGTCCTTCACAGACGTACCGGAAAAGGCCTGGTACAAGGCGGCAGTGGACTACGTGTCCGAGAAGGGCTGGATGAACGGCGTCGGAGAGATGACCTTCGCGCCCACCATGGACGTGACCCGCGCCATGTTCGTGACGCTGCTGGCAGCCTACGCCGATGAAGACGTGGACAACAACAGCGCCGCCTTCACGGATACCGGGGCAGGGAAGTGGTACACCGGCTCCGCGGCCTGGGCCGCCGGGCTGGAAATCGTCAAGGGCATCGGGGACGGCCGCTTCGCGCCCAACCGTGCCATCACCCGGCAGGATCTGTGCGTGATGCTCTATAAGTATCTGCGGGTATCCGGGATCGAGCTCAAGGCTGACGCGGATCGTACTTACGCGGACTTCGCCGGCGTCTCCGCCTACGCCAAGGAGGCTGTGAGCTTCTGCGCCGCCTCCGGCCTGGTCACCGGCTTTGAGGACGGCAGCTTCCGTCCCAAGAATACCGCCACCCGCGCCCAGGTGGCCCAGATCCTCATGCGTCTGGATCAGCTGCGCCAGGGCCAGGAGCTCCCCGAGGACCCCATGCCCGCCCAGAGCTTCGAGCCCGTGGAGGCCGGTGAGATGACCGTCTCCGTGGAGGCCCCCCAGGACGCTCTGCCGGAGAACACCAATATGACCGTCCGCCCCGACACCGACGAGGCTCGTTTGGCTGCCATCCGGAGCAAGGTCATCGGCAAGCTCTACGCCGCCGCTGACATCAGCTTCTCCAAGGACGACGAGGAGATCGAGCCC
>ODAI012262831.1_pt1 | contig 12570 bp, 5 predicted proteins | sample 1539321 | NCBI WGS metagenome assembly ODAI01 (sample SAMN02144231, study PRJEB22623) | gut metagenome | biome: sheep rumen | host: Ovis aries | place: New Zealand
CAGATGAAGGACGGCGTAGGCGGCTACGATGTGGTCGTATCCTACGAGTTCAACGGTACGAAGTTCTCGACGACCTTCCATACCATTCAGATGGCCGGCCCTCACGCGATCGAAGCCGATTCTCCGATGCTGCGCGGTGACTTCATGATCCGCCTGGCGAAATACTTCGGATGGCCGCACTACAATGCCGTCATGGATGACGGTACCGATATCGACGACGAAGGCAATATCCTGGAGACCGAGCGCGTCCGCAATTTCTACGACGTAACGGGCCGCAATGACTATGTGAAGCCCATCGAGTCCGCTCTGGATATGGGGATCCTGCACGCTGAATCTCCGGAGGACTGCTTCTATCCGCTGTCCGAGATGACTCGTGAGGATGCGGCGGTAATCCTGGTATCCGCCTTCAAGATGGCTCCGATCGAAGGAGATTTCATCGCGGGATTCGAGGATGCTGGCGATATCGATCCGGACTGCTATCAGGCACTGAACACGCTGGTAGGCCGCGGCTTCATGCGCGGACGTTCCAACGACACCCTGAATCCGAAGGACGGCATCACCGATTCCGAAGCGCGTATCATCATCGAAAATATCGACAAGAGGATCGTAGGTCCCGTGTGGTCCATGCCTGTCAGCAATCGGAAGTTCGTCCGTGTGCGTCCTGAATGGTTCACTCCCACCGAAGGCGCTACCGTACACTGGAGAACCCGCGGCTTCAACATCTCCCACGAGCAGATGATCGGCCTGTTCATCCAGGACCGCGGCGTCGGCGTAACCCTGTCCGATGAATGGGGCCCCTGGTATGACTATGTACCCGGCTATTCCACCGATCCCATGTTCGGTCTGAACAACAACTACGACCTTCCCTATGATAAGGTATCCTTCTGCGTAGAGGTAGAGTGCTATGCCACGAAGCCCGGCATGGAGGACAGCCCGGTTACCCGCTTTATCTGGAAGGTGGAGCGCCCCGCATGGCACGATTTCGCCTTTGACAAACTGCATGAAGGCGGCGAGAATTTCCCGACCGTTTACCGGTTCTTCGACAACTTCCAGGCGGCTGCCTACTATATCGAGGGAAGCGAGAGCGGTATCCTGTACGACGGCCTGATGCCCACTCACACCACCACGACCCTGTATGACAGAGTCAAGGAAATCGCCACGAAGCCTTTCATCTTCGTACTGGGCCACAACCATCCGGACCACAACGGCACCATGCCTGACTGCTATCTGAATGGGGTAGAGTGCTATACGGCAGAGCGCTGCGGCAACAAGGGCGCAGGGTTCAAGAAGGAAACATACAACAAAGAATACACCAGCGCCAATGTCGTGATCGATGAGACCGTGGAGGGAACATACGACGATGTCAAGACCGTCGGTGAGGGCCATGTCTTTGATCTGGGCAACTGCAAGTTCGAAACCGTCCGTCTGCCCGGCCATGAGGATGCCATGCTTATGCTCTATGACCGCGAGAACGGCCTGCTGTTTGCTTCCGATATCTATGCCGTTAACCGTTACTGGGTAGCCGATCAGTTCGGCGCTACCGGCGTGAAACAGGATCTGGTACTGTCCCTGCATCAGCAGCTGATGGATATCTACACCAGAGACGGTGCGGCTGTCCGCGAACTCTACACCGGCCACAACCGTATCGGCATGGGCGGCGACTACCTGACGATCTGGGAGAACTGCCTGCAGAAGTTCATCGACAACGGCTCTGACGGCGTGGAAGATGACCGCCGCGGCGACGGTGCTATCGTAGCCAGAGACGGCAACATGTACGAGACCATGAACTGGACCGCCTTCTCTGAGAGCGGCAAGATGATCCTGGCCGAATACCGGGGCACCTACGATGGGAAGACCTTCACCAGAATCGAAGTGGACAACCGCGGAACCGAGAACCCTCTGGTCGACGCGAACTTCACCCGTCCGCTGGCCGAGATGGCTACGCTGTCGAATATCCGCTTCCGCGATGCCGAGCTGGTAGGCCATGACTTCAACTTCAAGAAGGGCATGGAGGGCACCGTAAACTTCATGACCGGCGAAGTGATGGATCCGATGGCAGTCAATGCCGACGGCGAGCTGAAGTACATCATCCCGAACAAGTTCGTACCTTACGAGTATGAGTACGAGGTAAAGGTTCCCGCAGGACAGACCTCGGTTACCTTCACCCCTGTATCCACTTCGACCCGCGCCAGCCTGACGGTGAACGGCCAGCCTCACGCAACGAGATGCCCGATCACGGTAGACGCCGCAGCTCCGGCTGTGATTGAAGTCACCGCTCCCGACGGGAAGACGAAGGAAACCTACACCTTCACCTTCATCGAGGCATAACCTGCAGACAGGGAATGCACCATGAGATAAGAGAGGTCCTCTGCAGAAAGGAAAGTCCTTTCCGCAGAGGACCTTTTTTTCATTTTCTTTTTAACTTTTTTTATAATGCAAAAAGTTCCAGAATCGTGTATAATTTCTTTGTTGCCGTAAAACTCCGGATGGCTGGCAGTTCCGGAGAGCAGATCCCTCGCAGGGTATGGATCCACGGGCAGAAGGAGGAGGCGGAATGCAGCTGGGAAACGGGCGGGAACAGAAGGTCGCCCTGACAAACAGTCTTCTTGCAAAAATCATACTGACATTTTCTGTACTGCTGATTCTGATTCTTTCGGCGGTTTATTTTTCGTTTAATACCTATTTTGCCCGCAGCTACAGGGACAACCGGTGCTTTTTTAATCAGATGTCTATGGAAACGACGGCAGAGGCCGTGGAGGATTTCATGCACCGGCTCCGGCAGGATATGGAGCGGGTGTTCGAGAAACCCTCCATCAATCATCTGACCGCGGCCGGGCGGGACTATGCGGACGCGGACCGGATCGCGGCCACCCAGGAGCTGAAGCAGTGGAAGGAATCGGTGGCGGAGGGGCGGGAAGCGGCTCTCCTGGTTCCGGACAGCGGACTCGTTGTCCGTTCGGACCGTTCCGTGATCCCGCTGGAGGGGTATGAAGGACGGGAGAGAATGGAGCAGCTTCTGGAGGACGGGGATTCGGTAGGCCTGGCAGTGGTGCAGGATGAGGCACTGTTCCTGTCCGCCGGCTACCCGGAGGCCAGGCCGCTGGCGATTCTGCAGGCCGAGGTCGATACGGGGATTCTCTACGATATTGTACAGAACAGGACAGATCATGCCACGTCGTGGCCGCTGTACATCTATGACCGGAACCGCAGTCCGGTGTTTGCCGGAGAGCTGGAGTACCCTTCTTTTCCTTCGGAGGAGCTCCTGACGGAATCGGAGGGGACGGGGTGGCAGTGCTTCCTTCTCCGGGACGACTCCTCGGTTCTGGTGATGAAACACTATTCCCCGGAACTGGGATGGTACTTCATCTCCTGTCTTCCGGAAAACGGGATGACGGTCCCGGGGATTCAGATTCTCAGCCGGATCATCCCCGTCCTGCTTTTTCTGCTGGTTCTGATCAGCGTGGTGCTGCTGGTCATGATCTTCCAGGTGTATTCTCCGCTGCGGAGGCTGATGCGCATCGTGGAGGACGGCACCTCCCGCCGGCCTCCGGACTGGGACGGGAAGGGCTCCGAACTGGAATACATCCAGGGAATTGTGGAGCAGGACAAGAAAGAAAAGGAACAGATGAAGACGCTGCTGGACGCTTCCTCCGGTGAGATCGCGGGCAAGATGATCGGCATGCTCGTGCGGAAGCATACCGAGCAGAGCGAGGACTGGTACGGGATTCTGCAGCAGATGGAGCACTCCATCACGGAGCCGGGCAAATTCGTCCTGCTGCTGTACGGGTGCAGAGTTCTGAAGGCGGATGCGGGATCCTCCGCCAGATACCATGCGAGAGATACGATCATGGATTACTGGAAAAAACGGTGTGACGCCTATCCGTTTACCGTCGGTGAGGATGCCCAGGGAATCGTACTCCGCTATCCTTCACAGACACTTCCCTCCTCGATCCGGAGGGATCTGACGCTGTTTGATTCGTTCCTGAAGGCCAATCCGCCCAGAACCTACCGTCTGGCGTGGGGTTGGGGGCCGGCTGTGCCCGATTTCCGCCAGATCTGCGACACCTGGGAGGAAGCGGAGCAGGCGATGAAGCGTGAGCGCGAGGAGGCGCTGAATGAGATTCCCGAACTGGAGCTGTCTGCGGACAGAGCCGGAAGCGATCAGATCCGCTACGTGGAGCTGGCCAAGGAGTACATCGCGGACCACTACAGTGACAGCTCTCTGTCGCTGGATATGGTCAGCGAAGAACTGGGGATCAGCAGTCCCTACCTGTCGAGTCTGATGACGAAATATCTGTCGGTGGGCTTTGCGGAATACCTGAGCCGCTACCGCATGAGCCAGGCCAGGAGGCTGCTGGAGAACAGTGAACTGTCGATTACCGAGGTGGGAGAGAGGACCGGTTTCAGCTCGATCCAGAACTTCGGCCGCGTCTTCAAGAAGTACAACGGAGAATCGGCGGGAAGCTACCGGAAGAAGATGAAGGAGCAGCAGCCGGAAGACAGCGAAGACGGCGAAACCGGCAAAGACAGCGAAAACGGCAAAGACAGCGAAACCGGCAAAGGCGGCGAAACCGGCAAAGACGGCGAAACCGGCGAAAATGGCAAAGATGGTGAAAACGGCGAAAACGGCGAAGAGGGGGAGGAAAACGAATGAAATACGGAAAAGCAGCCCTGCTGGGGGCCGGAATACTCTCTCTGATGCTGTCGCTCTCCGGCTGCCGGAAAACAGGACCCGCTGAAGAGGCCCGCCTCTTCGATACCCCGGAGACGGTACAGGCGGAACCGGAACCGGTCGTCATCTATCTGACCCACGCTTCCGATGCCGAGAGCTTCACCAATCAGGCGTCGGAACTGTTCCGGAAGATTCTGGAGGAGCGGTCGGAGGGGCGATTCCGGGTGGAGATCTTCCCGGGGAATACCCTGGGAACCCTGACGGAGGCAAACGCTTCCCTGAAGAACGGAACCACGCAGATGAGAGTGGGGCCGGGGCCCGGAAGTATGGAGCTGATTCTGCGCTACCGGGCGCTGACCGGCATGGACCTTCAGGAGCTGACGATTGCGCTGGAACATGAGGAGCTGAAAAAGGTGATCGACCAGGTATGCCGGCAGTACGGTGTGCGGGTGGCGGGATACCTGCCGCTGACCTGCCGCGTACTCACCAGCAACCGGCCCATAAGCAGGGCAGAAGATCTGCAGGGGCTGGTGATGAGAGTGTCGGGACTGGAACTGTCCCGTGTCTACTGGAACACTCTGGGGGCGGAGACGGTATACTACCCCTTCTCCGAGGTGTATGGCGCACTGCAGTCAGGTATGGTGGAAGCCAACGCGGAAACGACGCTGCAGGATGTGATCAGCGCGCGGCTGTACGACCATCAGAAATATGTATCGGACATTCAGCAGGAGATCTATATCGAGCCGGTATATGTCAGCCTGGCCTTTTACGAATCGCTGACGGAGGAAGAGCAGCAGCTGCTGGACAGTGCGGTGACGGAGATGGTGGAGGAGAGCCGGAGCATCCTGGCGGAGGAACTGGAGAAGGACCGGGAAATCCTGGAGGACAGCGGCGTGACCTGGATTGATCTGACGCCGGAGGAACAGCAGAACATGATGAATCACGTCAGGGAGCCGCTGCGGGAAGCGGTCCGGTCATTTGCCGGAGAAGCCCTGACGGACCGGATTCTGAACACGCTGGACCGGATCCGCGGGACCTGGGAAGAGCCCTGATGAGGGGGGAAAACCGGGAAGACCCTGCCCGCTGCAGAGAAAAGGATTGAACATATTTTATAGATTGAATGAATCTTAAAACAATCATATAAAAAGCAGGAAAAAAATACAAATTAGGGCTTGCAATTTGGCAGAGAATCAGGCATTCTAAGATACAGGAAACTGCGGACTACGGAAATCTTCTTTTTGAAAATTCCGGATGCCGCGTGGTATTGCACATCAAAAAAGGAGGAGATTTAGATGAAGAAACTGCATCTGAGCCGGTTCATTTCCATGCTGGCGCTTTCGGCTGCGGTAACGGCCTCTGCTCTGATTGCGGCTCCCTGCGTGCAGGCTGCCGAAGTGGGGGATTTCGATCAGTTTGAGACTGCCCTGGAGACAGACTTTACCCAGGCAGCCCAGCTGCCTCTTACCGGATGGTATGAGAAGAACTTCGCAGACGGGCGTTCCGTCAAGGTTTACTTCTCAGAGGAAACCGAGATACGTTCGTATTTCACGATCGTAGCCGTTCCGGACGGCGTAGACACGTTTAACTTCGTGGAAGCCCAGGGATGGACGAATGTGGCAGATGCCCAGGGCGAAGCACTGTTTGTACTGGAACCCGGTGAAGCGGGCTGGGGAAGCCCGGAGGAAGAGGAAGCGTATGTTGCGGAAGCGATCGGATTCCTGTCCGGTACCCGCAATGCACATGATGTACCTGTATTCAGCACCTTTGGCGAGCACTACGTAGCCGGTTACGGCAAGGGCGGCGCCGCCATCGAGCGCTGGGCTGCACAGAATCCGATCCTTGTGATCGCACAGGCCTATATCGACGGCGAATCCGCGGGAACCGAGGCGCTGACCGCGGTGGCTTCCACGGAGTACGACGGAATGAGCAATAACGGCGACCTGACCGAAGTCCTGGACGATACGCTGGCCCAGGTCGGCATCGGCGGCCGGATGGCTCCGAAGGATGTTCCGGTTCCCACCTGCCTGATCAACTACACCGGCAGCGAAGATTACTGGAAGGCAGCCAATGACTGCACCGCGGAAGCGGTGGAAGGCGTGTTCCATCAGGATATCGAATCCGATGCCTATGCGACCTGGTACGCCAACCAGCAGCTGAAGGAAGCCGGAGCAGCATCCGGTATCTCCGAGGTGGTTGTAGCGGAAACTTCCCTGGATGCGGCGGCGATCTATGACTGGATGGATACCTGGACCCGTTACGATGTGACCTTCTCCTATGCGAATGCCCTGAACTACCGCCTGAACTATCAGGAGGCCCGCGTGGCAGCGCAGCAGGCGGCGAAGGCTGCTGTTGATTCCGAAGAGAAGATCACCATCGGCGAAGGCACCGAGATCTGGGGCGAAGCGAATATGGTGATCGACGGCCACGGCTTTATCAAGGCCGGCGTCATCGCTTTTGCGGATGACAACAACGACGGACAGAAGGATCCCCGTGAGTTCATCGCGTATATCCCGGACGGCTATGAAGAGGCTTCCCTGCCTCTGCTGATGATCTATCCCGGCAACAGCCAGACCGATACCATCTTCATGGATTCCACCATGTGGTGGCAGGTGGCGGAGAAGGAAGGCATCGTCCTGATGTTTGTCTGCGAGACCTACAACCAGGGCGGCGTGACCGTCAGCCACTATGACAATGCCGGCTTCTATCAGGCGCTGCTGGATGTGGCCAAAGAAGAACTGAACGGTCAGTATGCGAATATCGACTTTACCAGAATCTACGGTTCCGGCCAGTCCGCAGGCTCCAATATCACTCAGAGCTTCGCGATCACAAATCCGGAATTCTTCGCAGCGGTCGGCTCGACCTCCGGCGCTCCCTTCACTCTGGACGGAGCCGTGAACGGCACCATTCCCGTGATGATGATTACCGGACATACGGATGCCGGCGATATGGCAGCCACCTGGGATTCCGCTTCGCTGAAGGCGTGGGCGGAGTACTTCCAGAGCGTCAACGGCACGCCCGTCGGCTTCGCCGCGGATACGGCCACGGCTCACACCGAGCTGGACAGCCGTCATCCGGATCTGTACACCTGGGCGAATGGCCAGGGGATCCCGATGGTACAGTGGGCACAGTGCCTGCTTCGTCCTCACAACCCTTACCCGGGCGACATGCCTTTCCTGTGGGATTGGATGAAGCACTTCAGCTTTGAGGTAGCGGAAGACGGCACCGTAACCCGTCATTACTCCGAATCTGCCTTCGCAGAAGACGATGCCGTAGTGATCGTGGCACCCGCGGCTGAGGAAGTGACGCAGGATAAGATCACGAAGATTCAGGCGACCATCGGCCAGAACTTCTATGGCCACAAGGTCAGCACCATCGAGATCGCCTTTGATCCGGCGGTTACCCCGGCTTCCCTCATGGGGACAACCTTCACCGTATACGACCGCGGTTCGGCCAACCCCGACTTCGGCGAAGTGAAGATCGCGGAGACCCAGGTGGTCGGCAATAAGGTCGTTCTGAAAGTGGATCAGGGTACCGAGAAGACGGAAGACCGTGCCCGCAATGCCTTCGGTATGATGAACATGGCAGGCTGGTACATGGATTCCGAAGGAAATATGTACTGCGGACAGGAAGCCGGCGAGGACGTGCTGGGCAACCCGATTTATCCGAACGCAGCGGGCAAGACCTGCCAGGGCAGAAACCTGGATCTGATCCTGTGCCTGAACGGCGCTCCGATCACGGACGGCATCTTCTCCACCGACACCAAGGGCAATTTCCTGGAGGATACGGTATGGGAGCTGCCTGTATGGGCCAGCGGCATCGAGAACATGGAAGTGGAATCCGTAAACATCGGCTGGGAAGCTCCGGACTATGATCAGGTTACCGATAACGGTGAGGTTCCGGTAGAGGTGATCTGGCCGAAGGATTATGACCCGAACCGGGCAGAGCCTTATCCGGTTGTCAACTACTGCGCCGGCGGCGGCGTGTGCTACTGGCAGGTAGCCGCGGATCCGGAGAACGGCATCCTGGCAGACGCCAACAACTATATGTGCAACGTACTGTATGACACCATGTTCGTGGAGTGGGCGGAGCAGTTCCCCGAAGCGATCGTCATGAGCGTCAACAACCATTCCTACAATACCGAGAACGCCGCGCTGGAGATCAACAGCGTACTGGATTACGCGATTGCCAACTGGAATGCGGATCCGGAGAAGATCATGATCGTCGGCAACTCTCAGGGTACGATCATCGCCTCCGATGCGATCCGTCAGCGCCCTGACCTGTATGCGGCATTCCTGGAGTGCAACGGCAACTTCGGCGCAAACATCCAGGTGACCCAGACCAACGGTACGGCGAAGGGCAGCAGCTTCTGCAACTGGACCAACGAAGAAATCGGCCGCATGATCGACAACGGCGTATCCTGCTGGATGTTCAACGGCGAAACCGACGGGACCAATGCCGGTGTGGCACAGGATACCTACGAGGTGCTGGCTGAGCTGTACAGACAGGCCGGGAAGAGCGAAGAGTGGATCTACAACCACGTGAGAGTCTCCGGACTGCAGTCCTGGAAGTTCAAAGAGTGGGGCGAGACCGACCACTCCGTCACAAAGGTTGTCGCCTGGAATTATGTGGCAAATCCCTATGCCGACGTCTATGAGAACGCGCAGCCTCTGGCTCCTTCCGCAGGCTACAAGTTCACCGGCGCGGAAGAAGGCTACAGATACTACGGCTACACGACAGACTTCACCTACAATGTATATCCGGAAAGCGTAGCAGACTGGGCGAAGGCTCTGTTTGCCGGCGAGTACGAATAAACCCGTTTAACCTCCGGAGCAAACCGGAAACACGAGAAGGGCGGCGCATCTGCGCCGCCCTTTTTCGTCGGGGAAAACAGTTTTTCTCTCTCTTTGACTTCAGCCATGCGGATTCAGGGAACGAATTTGTAGCCGAGGCCCCAGACCGTCAGGAGGTGTTCCGGTGCCTTCGGATTGTCTTCGATTTTCCCCCGCAGGTGATTGATGTGCACGGTGACGGTATTCTCATCGATAAAATCGTCATTCCATACCTGCCGGTAGAGCTGCCCTTTGGAGAAGACCTGTCCGGGATGCTCCAGAAAATAAGCCATCAGCTTGGTTTCCTTGGAAGAGAGTGCGATTTCTTCACGGTTCTTGTACAGCCGCAGGCTTGTCGTCTCGAAGCGGAAGGGACCGGCGGACAGGACACCGGCGGAGGCGGTCTGGGTCTGCTTGTTGCGGCGGATCAGCGCTTTGACCTTGGCGCCCAGAATCACCGGATTGAAGGGCTTGGTCACATAGTCGTCGGCGCCGAGCTCCAGTCCGTAGAGGGTGTCGTAGTCTTCGTTTTTGCCGCTCACGATGATGATGGGGGTGTTGTTCCCCGCGGCACGGATCTTCTCGACGGCTTCAAATCCATCCATTCCGTCCATCGTGATATCCATCAGGATCAGGGAATAACTGCGGGTGCGCAGGAGGGCGAGAGCCTCTTCGGCATTTCCGGCGGTGTCTGAAGCCAGCTGATTGCTGTGCATGACCTTCGTCAGAAGCCGCCGGATACTGGGGTCATCGTCTACGATCAGTACGGAATCATTCTGGTTCAAGGTTGCCTCCTTTCCATCAACAGATATGGTACAGCCGTCAGGCGCTTTGCGGGACAGACCGGAAAGCGCCGCATTCTCCGGGGAGATGTTAAAAACAGTATATCCGTTTCCGGAGGAAAGTGCAAGATTCATCTTTTGTCCGGGCAGTCCCTTGCATTTTTCCGGGATTTCCTCCATACTTGAAGCGGACTGCAGGTGAGGGGGAAGACAGAGAACCGGCCGGGAGGAAATCCGGTTTACCGCAGGGCAGAAAGAGGGAGAGGCATATGAGCATACCGGAAAACAGGAATCTGCATAAAGAAGCTGCCGGACAGAGGCAGCGGATCCAGCCGATTGCCCTGCTCCTGATCGTGCTGATGGCGATGGCGGGGGGCGGGCTGATTGCGCTCTTCCGGAGCTACGAGGACGCGACGCTGGCCAGCCAGAAGGACCAGCTGATCAATATCTCCGAGAGCGTGGGGAACAATATCCGGATCTATCTGGAGAACTTCCAGCATACGGCGGACTCCATGGTGTCGGTGGATCAGTTCCGGGAGGCAGCGGGGCGCTTTGAAGAGGGAGAGGCATCCGCCATGCAGCAGTTTCTGGATCAGGCGAGAGCCAGACGATCGGAAGACATCTGCTGTCTGGCGTATGAGTCGGCAGACGGGCGGACCTGCTTCTCGGGAGCTGGCGCCGGATATGTGCCGCACAAGGCGATGGGGACGGATGAGAGCTTCCGGGACCTGGAGATTGACCGGGATGAGGAAGGTGCGTTTGTCTTCCGGATTTCCGCGGTGAGCGGGGGCGGGGGGAGGCTTCTGCTGTACCTTCCGCTGAACAGGGTATATGAGAAGACCGCTTCCCATATCCGCATGGGAGAAGACGGCTATGTCATGATCAAGGATTCGGACGGCATCATCCTGATGCATCCGGTGGAAGCGCAGATCGGCATCGACGTGCTGGCGGACCGGAAAAAGATGTATCCGGACTTTGACTATTCGGAGCTGGAAGTGCTGATCGCGCATCAGCTGGCGGGAGAGAGCGGAGTGGAGGTGTATCACTCCTACTGGTGGGCGGATACTCCGCCGACCAGGGTGCGGAAGGTCTCTTCCTATCTGCCCATCCGGCTCGGAAGCGATTTCCTGAGCGTCAGCGCCGTAATTGACTACAGTGAGATTGCCGAACCGGTGCAGAGCGTGGGAATCCGGATTCTTCTGATGACGATTCTGCTGGTGCTGGTTACGCTGCTCTTCATCCTGACGCTGTGGAGAACGCTATCCCTGCAGCGGACCATGGAGCGGGAGAATGACCGCCTGCGGCAGATCAACGAGAATCTGGAACAGCTCCGGAGGCAGGAAGAGGTGCTCGCACAGCAGCAGCGGCTGCAGCTGATCGGAACCATGACCAGCGGGATCGCACACGAGTTCAACAATCTGCTGACGCCGATCATGGGATATTCCGCCATGATTCTCTCCGGGATGAAGGGGGAGGGCGAGAACTACGAGGATATGCGGGAAATCTACGGCTCAGCCGAGAAGGCAAAGGAAATCATCGATCAGATCACGCAGTTTTCCCGGAAAAATGCCGAGAAGATGTTCGAGCCGATCCATATCGGCGAGGCGGTGAAGAAGGCGCTGGTGATCACGGAAGCGGCGAAGCCGAAGCAGGTCAGCATGGTGAGCCGGCTGGAGATGGAGAGAGATATCTGCCTGGGGAATCCGGTGCAGATCTATCAGATGGTGGTGAATCTCTGCAACAACGCGATTCAGGCGATGGGGGAGGCCGGCGGAACGCTGACAATCGTAAGTGAAGCGATGCAGCCGGTGGACAACAGGGATGAATATTTTCGCGGCAAGGAACAGAAGTGGTTCTACCGCCTGTCTGTCCGGGATACGGGCTGCGGGATGGATGAAGCCACCATACAGCAGATTTTCGTGCCGTTCTTTACGACCAAGAAGCCCGGAGAAGGGACAGGGCTGGGACTGGCGATCGTTCAGAGGCTGGTGGAGGCCCACGGTGGGTATATCTGTGTGCACAGCCGGGAAGGAGAGGGCGCGGAATTTGTAATCTACCTGCCCCTTGCCGAGAGGGACGCGGAAGCCGTGGAGCCCTACAGCGATCAGGTCTGAGGACAGACGTAATCCATGAGGAACAATAAAAAAATGACGGAAACCGGCAGATGCGTGCCGGTTTCCGTCGTTTTCTTACGACATTTTAAGAAGTATATTAAGGGATTTTAAGGTTTGAAAATATCCTGTTAATCCGGATTGTTTATAATCTTTTTATAGAATTTTTCCGGCCG
>ODAI013018590.1_pt1 | contig 12570 bp, 9 predicted proteins | sample 1539321 | NCBI WGS metagenome assembly ODAI01 (sample SAMN02144231, study PRJEB22623) | gut metagenome | biome: sheep rumen | host: Ovis aries | place: New Zealand
CTCCGAGAATGCCTTCGCCATTATACATGTAAAGCACATGATAAATGACTACCAAAACTACCGTTACCCATCTGATATTGTCTAAGTAATGTTTTCTCATATATTTCTCACTTTTGCAATTATTTTTAACATGATTATAATTGCAGGGCATACCCATGTCTACCAACCAAACCGAACATTTAAATGTCTGAAATGTTAAAGCTGGTTGCGAAAAGAAAAGGAAATCCCGGAGCATCAGACGGAAGCAGCGCAGAAAAAAGGTACTCCGGCGCTGACCCTGCCGCCCTTCTCCGGCATCCTGTTTTCCGCTATCTGTAAAGAAGGCGTGATCTAGAGCTTCATCCGCATGCGGATCGGCGCGAAATCAATACTGCAGCGTCCCTCGGAAATGTGAACGGGGATCTGGTCGGAGAACGACCAGGTCTCCGGCTCCAGGTCCTCCCTGGAAAAATCATACACCAGGACCTTCTGCCCTTCCGGGTCGACGATCCAGTATTCTCTCACACCTGCATGCTGATATTTATAGGTCTTCAGAAGCATATCCTTAGACCTCGTGGAGGGAGAAAGAATCTCGACCACGAGGTCAGGCGCACCGTCGATATACCGGCTGCTTAAATCAAACTCCCGGCAGAGCACAAAAAGATCCGGCTGCAGCATCGTTTTATCGTCCATATCCAGCCGGACATCGCAGGGGGACAAAAAGACCAGACAGGGATGACCTTGGGCATCCGCGCACTGTCGAAACTGCAGATGCAAGTCTCCGAGTATGATCTGGTGCAGCGCCGACGGCGCGGCCATATCAAAAATCTCCCCGTCGATCAGTTCTACCCGACGCTCCTCCGGGATAGCATAGTAATCCTCCAGGGTATACTCGCCCTTCCGCTTAGCCTGGTAAGGCGCGGCTGCTTCGCGAAGCGCAGCCGGCCGGGCGCTTCTCCCCGCTTCGTAGCGGACAGGTTCATCGCCTGCGGATGCAAACGCCCGCTCCAGGGCCTGGATGGTCCTGCGGCGGGGCGCACCGGTCTGCCCGGAGAAAATCTTCTGCACTGTACTGAAGGGAACCCCGGAAAGCTGTGCGATCATCTCATTGGAAAGGCCCAGCTCGATTTTTCTGGCCTTCATCTCTTCGATCGTCATGGTATACCTCCTCCTGATGTTTCATGCATCGGAACAGTATCGAACTCCATTTCCCCTGTAACGGTATGCCATATATATACCATATATATTCCTTTTTGTCAACATGGAAAACCAGTTATCCGGACCCTATGAAAATCCTCGTCAGTATTGTAAAATAGCGAAAAAGAGCAGTTGATCTGTCAACACTGTGAGGTATCGCTATGAAAACTTTGGCTGTCAACAACATCCGTGCACTGGTCTCCTGCGACGGCAATGATACGGTATATGAAAACGTTTCTCTGCTGTGCAGGGACGGGCTGATCGCCTATATCGGACCGGAAAAGCAAAAAGCCGGGACCGTGATCGACGGCACCGGCATGCTCTGCTACCCCGGGCTGGTCAACGCGCATCATCATCTGTACCAGGTCTTTTCCCGTAACCTCAAAGAGGTCCAGAATATGGAACTCTTTGACTGGCTGAAGACCCTCTACGAGATCTGGAAGAACCTGAACGCCGACACGGTTTACCTTTCCTCCCTGACCGGCATCGGCGAGCTGATGAAAAACGGCTGTACGACCGTCTTTGATCACCACTATGTATTTCCTGCAGGATCCGGCGATCTGATCGGGGCTCAGGCGGCGGCCGCAGACATTCTGGGCGTGCGCATGCACTTTTCCCGGGGATCCATGGACCTGTCCGTCAAGGACGGCGGCCTGCCCCCGGACAGCGTCGTCCAGACCGTGGATGAGATCATGAAAGACAGCGCAGACCTGATCGGACGCTGGCACGATCCGTCCTTCCGGTCAAGACACCGGGTCGCACTCGCGCCCTGCTCACCCTTCTCCGTCTCGGAAGACCTGCTGCGCGAATCCGCCATTCTGGCGCGGGAAAAGGGCGTGCGCCTGCATACCCACCTGTGCGAGACCCTCGATGAGGAAAAATATATGCTGGAGCGCGAGGGGATGCGTCCCCTCGCCTACATGGAAAAGCTCGGCTGGGTCGGCAGCGATGTCTGGTACGCCCACGGCATCCACTTTAACGACGAAGAACTGCGTCTTCTGGCCGAAACCGGCACCGGCGTATGCCACTGCCCTGTCTCAAACATGAAGCTCTCCTCCGGCATCGCGAGGATTCCCGAGATGCTGGAAATGGGCATCCCGGTCGGCCTTGGCGTAGACGGCTCGGCCTCCAACGACGGCTCTGATCTGCTCGAGGAGATCCGCGTCGGCTATCTCCTGCACCGCTTAAACTCCAGCCGGAAAGCGCCGACGGGCTATGACATGCTCAAGATCGCGACTATGGGATCCGCAAAGCTCCTGGGCAGAGAAAACGAGATCGGATCACTGGAGACCGGAAAATGCGCGGACTTCTTCCTGGTCGATTCAAACCGGGTGGAACTGGTCGGAGCCAGCTCTGATCCCGCCTCCCTCATCGGCACAGTAGGCCTGCGCGCGCCGGTGGACTACACCGTCATCGACGGAAAAATCACCGTCGACCACGGCAGAATCACCGCCATCGACGAAGAGACCATAACGGCCTGCGCCCGCCTGGAGCTTGGACGGTATCTGGGCTAGTAATGGCTGCAGTTGCTTAGAACAATACGTACGGAAAAGGCCTCTTATGACGAAAGCACCCGGCATACTCAAAAAAATTCGTATGCCTGGGTGCTTTCCGTCATTTCGAGGCCTTAATAACGTAATATGGTCGCCGCTAAACCGCGGCAAAATTCGCGTGTGCAAGGGACCTTCAGCCCTATGAGGATGTGCTGCAGAATTAAACGAAGCACAGGCCTCGCCATGACGGAAGGCATCCGAAGCAAACAATAGAAGCCGACTGAGCCTGTCAAGATGCCTGCGCGCGCGGAGACGACCACGCTTTTATAGGAGTCGGAGCGCGTCGCAGATGGCATCGCAGACAGGTGAAGGCAGGCGAACTGGTTTGCGAGGAGCCTTCCGCCATAAGAGTCTTATAAGTAAAAAAAGAGGAGATACTCGCCATTTTCAGTGCGAATATCTCCTCTTCCGTTTTTTCACCAGTCTTCGATCTTCTCAGCCCTTGATGCCTCTTGCCTCGAAGGCCGCCAGCAGCTCGTCCATATCCGGTTTGATGCTCATCGGCTCGCCGGCCGCCCGGATGGCGTTGGCGACGTCCTTGAGTCCGTTTCCGGTCACGATGGATACCACCGAGGCGTTCTCTTCGATCAGCCCCATCTCCACCGCTTTTTTCACGCCGGCTGTTCCCGTCGCGCCGGCCGGCTCCGCAAAGACGCCGGCATGGGCGCCGAGCAGGCGCATGGCCGCCATGATCTCTTCGTCGCTGACATTCACGATGACGCCGTTTGATTCGCTGATCGCGCGCAGCGCCTTCACCGGATTTCTCGGCACGCCCACGGCGATGGAATCCGCCAGCGTGTTCTCCTCCTGGGGCACCCAGTCCATCGTCCCCGCTGCCGCTGCGGTGTTGATCGGGCAGCAGCCCGAGGCCTGGACGCTGATCAGTCTGGGCAGACGGTCGATCAGCCCGGCGCCGTACAGGTCCTTAAATCCCTTCCAGACGCCGCCGATCGTGCAGCCGTCGCCGACGGAGACCGCCACATAGTCCGGCATGACAAAGCCGAGCTGCTCCGCGATCTCCAGGGACACGGTCTTTTTCCCCTCCATGAGGAAGGGGTTGATGGCCGCGTTGCGGTTGTACCAGCCCCAGCGGTCGATCGCCTCCGCGGAGATCCGGAAGGTATCTTCGTAGCTTCCCTCGACCAGGACCACCGTCGCGCCGAACATCATCAGCTGGGCGACCTTTCCCTTCGGCGCCCGGGAGGGCACGAAAATGTAGGTGGAAAGACCGGCAGCCGCCGCATTTCCGGCAAGGGAGCTGGCCGCGTTCCCGGTGGAGGAGCAGGCGATCGTCGTCCGTCCCGCCTCCTGGGCCTTGATCACGGCCATGGCCGACGCCCTGTCCTTTAAGGAGGCAGTGGGATTTTGCCCGTCGTCCTTGATCCAGAGGTTCGGCAGGCCGATCTTCCTGCCCAGCGCCTCCGCCCTGTAGAGGGGCGAACCGCCGGCCCGCAGGAGGGGCCTGCTGCCCTTCCCTTCCACGGGAAGGAACTCCATGTAGCGCCACATGCTTCGGTCCTGCCTTGCGGAGAAGGGGTTCTTCTCCGCGCTCTCCCGGATGAGGTCGTAGTCGTATTCAATATCCAGAATGCCGCCGCAGTGCGGACAGGTCGTGATATCCGGCTCAGCCGGAATGACTTTCCCGCACGCGGTGCATCTTGCTCCTGTTACGTTCCAAAGAGCCATTTTCTTCCTCCCCCGCCTTCCTGGCGGGCAGCCGCCTGGCGGATCAGAGTTCTTTCAGCAGTCCGGTCGCTTCGTTGAAGGCGCAGATCAGTTCATCCACCTTCTCCGCGTCAGCCTTGACGCTGTCCCAGGTGTGCTCCTGATCATACCAGAGCGCGTTCAGCTCCGCGGACGTCTTCCCCTGCTGTTCGACCCAGGTATAGTACTTGAGGTTATGCAGCCGTTTCCTGTCCGGATAGGTCAGCTCGAGCATGTTGTCGGTCTTTTCCCCGAGGATGTGGGTGTGGAAATCCACGGCGGCAGCCTCCCTGCTGTAGGCGCCCTCCGCCTCGTTCATCTCGGTTATCCTGGACTGGTACATGGATGCGGAATCCGTCATGACCGTCGCGATCACATCGTGCTCCGTCAGCTCGTAGTACTTCGCCATCTTGATCGCGCAGAGCATGTTGGCGATGCCGGAGATACCGAAGAGCGAAAGCACGTCGATGGTCTCCTGCGGGACGCCGGCGCTCTTCAGGTACGCGATGCCCTCGGGCTCGTTGAAGAGGCGCAGGACCTTCATTGCGTCCTCATCGTCGATGTCCACGACAAGATCCGTATTCTTCACGTTGTGGATCCACGGCACGTGCTTGTCGCCGATGCCCTCGATCCTGTGCTCGCCGAAGCCGTTGTTCAGCAGGGTCGGGCACTGCAGCGCCTCGCCAACGCCGAGCTTCGCGCCCGGCAGCACATCCTTGACCCGGTCGCCGGCGGCCATGGTCCCGGCGGAACCTGAGGTGAAGACTGCGCCGAAGAGGCGGTCCGAACCGCTGTTTTCCAGCTCGAAGGCTTCCAGGATGGCGTTGCCGGTCACATGATAGTGCCACATGTAGTTGCCCATCTCGGCAAACTGGTTGAAGATCATGCAGTCCGGCTCTTTTTCCAGCTCATGGGTCTTGTCGAAGATCTCCTTGACATTGGACTCCGTTCCCGGCGTCGCAATGATCTCGCTGGCCACCTTCTCCAGCCATGCGAAGCGCTCGCGGCTCATGCCCGCGGGAAGGATCGCCACGGAATGGCAGCCCAGCAGCTTGGAGTTGAACGCGCCGCCTCTGCAGTAGTTGCCCGTCGACGGCCAGACCGCCCGGTTGTGGGCAATGTCAAACTGGCCCGTGACCAGGCGCGGAGCCAGGCATCCGAAGGACGCCCCTACCTTATGGCAGCCCGTCGGGAAATACCTGCCCGCGAGAAGCAGGATCTTCGCCTTCACGCCGGTAAGCGAGGACGGAAGCACGATATAGTTCGGCGCGCCGAAAAGGCCGCCCGTCTCTTTGGGTTCATTTTTCCAGGTAATGCGGAACAGATTGAGCGGATTGATATCCCACATCCCCACGCCGCGAAGCTGCTCTTTGATCTTCTCCGGGATCTTGTCCGGATCCTTCATCTGCGCGATGGTGGGAATGATGATCTTCTGTTCTCTTGCCCGTTCTACGTTGCGCCGAAGTGCCTCCTCATGCACAGTCAGGTCGATCATACTTTCCTCCTTACAGTACGATATACTTCAGAACAAACACCACCGCCAGAACATACATCAGCGGGGAGATCTTCTTTCTGTCGCCTGCGAACAGATGCAGGACCACATAGGAGATGATGCCGAGCGCGATGCCCTCGGAGATCGAGTACAGGAAGGGCATGGCCGCGATGGAAATGAAGGCCGGGATAGCATCCAGCGGATTCTCCCAGTCAAGCTTCGTCACCTGCTGCATCATCAGGAAGCCTACCACGATCAGGGCCGGCGCCGTCGCGAAGGACGGGATGGCCAGGAAGATCGGGGAGAAGAACAGGGAGAGCACGAACAGCGCGCCCGTCGTGATGGCGGTCAGGCCGGTGCGTCCGCCCTCGGCAATACCGGAAGCGGACTCAACAAAGGTCGTGACCGTCGAGGTACCCAGGCATGCGCCGCAGGTGGTGGCGAGCGCGTCTGCCATCAGCGCGCCCTTGATGCCCGGAAGACGTCCCTCTTCATCCAGCAGGTTTGCCTTGGAGGCGCAGCCGATCAGCGTGCCCAGGGTATCAAAGATATCCACGAACAGGAACGCGAACATAATGACAAAGAAATTGACCGTGCCGATGACCGAGAAATCCATCTTCAGGAAGGTAGGCGCCAGAGAAGCCGGCGCGGCGATGAAGCCGGTGGGAATAAGGCTGTAGAAGCCTGCCTCGGGATTCGGAACATAAAGATGGGTCAGCTGGCAGATGATGCCCAGCAGCCATGTCACGATGATACCGATGAGAAGATTGCCCTTCACCCTGCGCACGACCAGGAAGGCCGTGATCAGAATGCCGACCAGAGCCAGCAGGACCGTGATGCCCTCGGAATTGAAGGTGTTGCTCTTGATCGCGTTGCTGAAGGAGAACATGCCGACAAGCGTCGCGCTGTCCACTGCGATATGCGCGTTCTGCAGGCCGATAAAGCAGATGAACAGGCCGATGCCGACCGATACGCCGATCTTCAGCGGGGAGGGAATGGCGTTAAAGATCGCTTCTCTGATGTTGGTCACGGAGAGAATGATAAAGATGATACCTTCGACAAATACCGCCGTCAGCGCCACTTCCCAGGTATAGCCCATGCCCAGGACGACCGTATAGGCAAAGTAGGCGTTGAGGCCCATGCCTGCCGACAGGGCGAAGGGAAGGTTGGCAAAGAGCGCCATACATACGCAGCCGATGGCGGACGCCAGTGCCGTCGCGGTAAAGACCGCGCCGGTATCCATTCCCGAGGCGCCGAGGATGTTGGGGTTGACCGCCAGGATGTACGCCATGGTCATGAAGATCGTGAGACCTGCCATCACCTCTGTCCTGACATCTGTTCCGTGTTCTTTGAGCTTGAAGAATTTTTCCATTGCAAATACCTCCTCTCATATATATGCGCTCTTTAACCGGGTCATTCCCGGATGAGTTCTTTCGGGATCAGATCATAGGCGAACATGACCTCCGAGTGATTGTCCAGGATCAGCTCCTGGCGGACGAGTTCTCCCGTCGCCCGGTCGGTCACGTTGCGGTAGATCTTCGATACCCGGTAATACTTTTCCCCCTCGCGGGCGAAATGGTGGTCCTGCTCCTCCAGGGCGTAGCTGAAGGGATATTCCCGCTCACTGCGCAGCTGCGCGCGCAGGGTCTCCCCCTCCACCCGGACAAGAAGCTGGACGGTCTGGTCCGTATCGTTGCGGAACCGGTAGTCGATATAGTTGTAGCTCACCGACGTGCCGGAGCTGAAGGGGACCCGCTTCCCCTCATCGGGTGCCAGGGCGTCCGAGTGGCCGTGGAATTCCGTCACGGTCAGCGGGCTGTGCAGCACGAGCACGTGGATGGTGTTGCCGAGATTGCACAGGCCTCCGCCGATGCCGGGCACCAGCGCATCGTCCCGGATGATTCGGCCCGCCTTGTAGCCCTTGCGCTCGGAGGTCCTGCCGATCGTGTGCCAGAAGGAGAAGACCTCGCCCGGCCGGATCAGCAGCCCGTCCAGTTTTTCGGCGGCAAGCCGGATGTTCACGGCCTTGTTCTCCTGCAGGACGGGATCGATCCCCGGGCCCCTCTTGATCAGCCCGGAGGTCTTTTCCCAGACCAGGTTGGGCAGCGGTTCGCTGCTCTTATTTCCGGCGAAGGGCACCTTCCGGATAAGATCCTTTATCCGACGCTGCCAGATGTTCTTCTCCACGGAGATCTTATAGGTGGTGGGGCTGATCTCGCAGAACAGCTTCCGCTTGTGCGGGGCTTTCCCACCGCTCTTTTCCGCGCTCTTTTCCGCGCTCTTTTCCGCGCTCTTCTCCGCATTCTCCGGTGCGGTCACGTGCAGTCCCTTTTTATCCGCGCCGCAAAGGCGCCACCAGATCAGGATGCCGTACTCCATGTACCGGTGCCAGCCGATCCACTTTTCCCCCGGGAGCCGGATGAATTTTACGAGGACGGCGGGCATCCCGGCCCGGTTCGCGCCGAGGACGTCCGTGAAGAGCTGATCACCCACGACCAGCGTCTCCCAGGGCTTTGTGCCCATCATCTCCGCAGCCCGCAGATATCCTGCGGGGTCCGGCTTTCCGGCGTCGCAGATATAGTCCGTATCGATGTTCGGAATGAAGCGCTGCACCCTCTCCTCATCATTGTTGGAAAGCAGGCAGGTCTTCAGGCCGATCTTATGCAGGCGGGCGAACAGCGCGTCCACCCGGGGCGTGGACCCCTCCCCGTGATGCACGAGGGTGTTGTCGATGTCAAAAATGACGCCGCGGAAGCCCTCGTCAGCCAGCTGCTGATAGTCGATCGCGAACACGCTCGCGGCGTATGCCCGCGGGAAATAGTCTCTGATCATGCGCGGCCCTCCATTTTTCCGTCTTCCATGAACGCGCACACCTTATCGATCTGCTCCGCGACGCTGCCGCCGAAGCATCCCGCAAAGAACGCGCTCCCGATGGTAAAAAACTGTGCGCCGGCCTCCCTGATCAGGGAAAGCCGCTCAAGGCTGTTGACGCTCCCGGCAATGCAGACCGGGCCGCCCGCCTCCGCCGCCATCCTTCTGATCAGCAAGTCTGCGTCCCCCGTGCAGCGGTAACCGAGAAGGTCGATACCGGCGGCGCCGCGCGCCAGGCAGCCGCGCGCCTCCTGCATCATCCCGTCGATTCCGCCCTCCAGCACGGAGGGACGGCCGGTCACCTTCCCGACAAAGGGGAAGTAGGCAAGGTTCGCCTCCCGGCAAAAGCCTGCGATCTTTTCGAAAAACATGGTGCCCATCAGCAGGTCAAACCCGCACTCGGCCGCAAGGCGCGCGCCGGCGAGGCCCTCCGCCTCCGTGTAGGCGACGACCTCCAGGGCGGTCTTTTTCCCGCAGGCCTTCATCCGCGCGCAGAGGCGCGCCATGTCTTCCCGGAGCAGGGGCTTCTCCTTAAATCCGAACCAGGCGGCCCGCGTACCCCGGCACTCTTCGAAGATCTGTTCCGCGTCCGGAACGGTCATGTCATTGTGTGTCAGCATCACGATCAGCTGCGGTCCCATCCGGTCCAAAACCCCCCTTTTCTTTTTCTTTTACTATACCATACAGGCCCCGTTCCTGTCTTCCTGCAGGGCGCACTTTTCCCTGATTTTACCGTGTTTTTACCGTCTGTTTCCCGCAGTCCTGCCCTCCTGCGCGGCGGCCGCGAAGGTATAGGTGACGGCCATGAGCGCAAGCAGGATCAGGACATAGAACGGGAAGAGCCCGAAGGAGATACTTTTCGCCAGGAAACCGAACAGCGGCGGCATCAGGCATGTGCCCACATAGGCGCTCGCCATCTGCACGCCCACCATGGCCTGGGAGTTCTCTTCCCCGAAAAGTGCCGGCGTCGAGTGGATGATGCAGGGATAGATCGGCGCGCAGCCGATTCCCATGACAACAAGGCCGGCCAGCGCCAGTGTCTGCCCCGCCGGAATAAGGACAAGCAGCGCCCCCAGCCCGACGAGGGTCTGTCCCGCCCGGATCAGCTGCCGGTCGCTGAACCGCATGGTCAGAAATCCGTTTGCCGCCCTGCCCGCCGTGATTCCGATAAAGAACATACTGGCAAAGCCGGCTGCCGTCACCTCCGGCACGCTCCTGTACACGACAAGATAGCTGCTGGCCCACAGGCCGACCGTCGATTCCACTGCGCAGTAGCAGAAAAACGCGGTCATGATCGCCTTTGCGCCCTTCAGCCGCACGACGTCTTTCAGCGGCATCGGCCCGCCGGTTCCCGCGCCCTCTTCCGCAGAAGCCCCTGCGCTGCCCTTCCACAGCGGCAGGCTGAAGATGATGCAGGCCGTCAGCGCGATCTGCAGAATGCCGACGATGCGGTAGCCCATGTTCCAGGAGCCGTAGCGGGTGATCGCCCGGCTCATGATATACGGCCCCGTCGAAGCGCCGATTCCCCACATGCAGTGCAGCCAGCTCATGTGCCGGCTGGCGAAATGCAGAGCCACATAATTGTTCAGGGCCGCGTCCACGCTGCCTGCGCCGAGCCCGTAGGGCACCGCCCAGAAGCAGAGCGCCGGAAACGACCGGGAAAAGGAGAACCCGAGCAGCGCGGCCGCCGTCATGCCGACGCTGGCCGCCGTCACCTTCCCCGCGCCCAGCCGCCTGGTCAGGCGGTCGCTCTGCAGGCTGGAGATGACGGTCCCGGCGGAAATGATCAGGGAGATGATCCCCGACCAGGAGATCGGCACGCCGATCTGCGGATAGATGACCGGCCAGGCGGATCCGAGCAGCGAATCCGGCAGGCCGAGTGAAATAAACGAGAGGTAGATGACCGCAAGAAGCAGCGAAGCCATGTCGATCTCCCTTCTCTTACTCGCCCTGGAAGAGCGGCGTCGAGAAATACCGCTCCGCCGTGTCGGGCAGAATGGTCACCACAGTTTTCCCTTCCCCGAGCTTTTCCGCCAGGTGGATGGCCGCGGCCACGTTGGTCCCGCTGGAGATCCCGCACATGATGCCTTCCCGGCAGGCAAGGTTCTTCGCGGTCTGGATGGCGTCCTGATCCGTCACGATGTGGATGTGGCTGTAGATCTGGCGGTTCAGGATGGGCGGGATAAGCCCGTCCCCGATGCCCATCTGCAGATGGGTGCCGACGCTGCCGCCGGAGAGAATAGCCGCGTGCTCCGGCTCCGCCGCCCAGATCTCGATGCGCGGATTCGCCTCCATCAGGGCTCTGCCGATGCCTGTGATCGTGCCGCCGGTGCCGATTCCGGAACAGAAGCCGTCGATCACGCAGCCGGCCTGGTCCAGGATCTCCCGGGCCGTCGACTGATACTGGGCCTCCACATTGTGGGGGTTCTCAAACTGCTGCGGGATGTAGACCTTCGGGTTCTTCTGCTGCAGGGCAAAGGCAAGATCCACGCAGCCCTGGATGGCCTTGCCGATATCGCCGTCATCATGGACCGTCAGGACCTGCGCCCCGTAGTGGCGGACCAGCTTGCGCCGCTCTTCGCTGACCGAATCCGGCATGATGATGATGGTCTGGTATCCCTTCACGGCGCCGATCAGGGCAAGTCCGATCCCCTGGTTGCCGCTGGTGGGCTCGACGATGACCGAGTCGGGGTGCAGAAGGCCTTCCCGCTCCGCCGCCTCGATCATATTGAGCGCCGTGCGGGGCTTGATCGACCCGCCGACGTTGAGTCCTTCAAATTTCACCAGAATCTGCGCGCTTCCCGGTCTGGTCATGTGGTTGAGCCGCAGGAGGGGCGTATTGCCGACTGCCTCCAGTATCGTATCGTAAACCATGTCTGTTCTCTCCTCTTCGCATTCCGATCCGCTTTACATCATTCACCGGCCACTGTTACGTCCGGGATCAGGACCGCCAGCGGGCCCTCGTAGGTGCTGTCCTCGCAGCGCTCCCGGGAGAAGATGAGTCTTCCCTGGGAAGCGAGGATGCTGCCATTGATTGATCCGCCGGACAGGGCCGTCATCTTCCCGTGCTCTCCCCGGAGCAGACCGAGCCGCAGCTCGCCGCCGAAATGGCCGTCCATCGGATCCATCTGGAAATCCGAAAAGCTGACCGCCTCCAGCGTACCCGGACGGCGAAGGTCGGCAAGGGGCTTCGTGCCGCAGTCCAGGGCAAGCTTTTCATATTCTCCGGTGGGCTCGATCTCCAGGTAGGAGGCGAACCTTGCGCCGCCGTGGATGGTGAGGAGCGTTCCCTCCTCCATCAGGGGACGGGGCCACATCGGGATTCCCTCATCGCTGAAGGGTCTGGTCGGCATCAGGGCGATGTTGAGCTTCTCCCCGTCCGTCACCTCCCCCTGCACCGCGTCGCCCGCCTTCCAGTCGGAGTACTGCGGGTAGATCATCGCGGAGGCGGAGCGCTGCTCGTAGAATTCCAGGAGCGTGCGCACGTTTTCACCGGTCAGGATAATATCGTATTTTCCGGCCTTGGGCGCCTCCTTGGCCTGGGCGCGCAGCCACGCGTCCCGGATGCCTTCCTCAAGCTTTGCCTTCAGGGCCGCCATGTCGGCGCGGGCAAAGGAGAACTGCCGGAACTGTTCCACATCCGCGGGGGAAGTGCACTGGGCAACGAATTCACCGCTCAGCCGGTCAAGGCCGTAGGCCACGTCGGTCCCCTCGGAATCGAGGATCCGCACATCCAGCCTGCGCACGAAGATCTCGGCGGAATTGATAAAGGCC
>ODAI014617914.1_pt1 | contig 12570 bp, 12 predicted proteins | sample 1539321 | NCBI WGS metagenome assembly ODAI01 (sample SAMN02144231, study PRJEB22623) | gut metagenome | biome: sheep rumen | host: Ovis aries | place: New Zealand
CCCACCACAAAAAGAGGAATTGCCATCTGTCATGGCGAACTATTGCAAGAGACTGCAGGGAGGCGCATGCCTCTTGCCGGGGGGCAGAACGATGCATGATATATGGAATCCGTGGCACGGCTGCGTCCGTATCAGCGAGGGTTGCGCCAACTGCTATATGTACACCCTTGACCGGTGGCGTGGGGCGGACGGCGCGAAAATCTATCGCACAAATAATTTCGACTATCCCTTGCAGCGCACCAAGAGCGGAGAGTACCGGGTGAAGAGCGGCGAACTCATCCGAGTCTGCATGACCTCCGATTTCTTTCTTCCGGAGGCCGATGCATGGAGGGCTGAGGCGTGGAACATCATGTATGCTCGACCGGATGTGAAATTCTTCCTGCTCACGAAACGCCCGGAACGAGTACGGGAGACTTTGCCGCCGGACTTTGGGGACGGCTGGGAGAACATCTTCTTCAATGTGACTTGCGAGAACCAGCGACGGGCAGACGATCGCATCCCCATACTGCTGGATTTGCCGTTCAAACACAAGGGCATCATGTGTGCGCCCTTCATCGGGAGAGTCAGTATCGAGCCGTATCTGGCAGACGGGCAAATCGAGCAGGTCATTTGCGGTGGCGAGAACTATGACGGTGCTCGCCCCTTGGACTTCGAGTGGGCAAAGAGCCTCCGGGCAGAATGTGTGCGCCACAATGTGACCTTCGCCTTTATCGAAACGGGGACGGTCTTCATCAAGGACGGCAAGACATACCAACTCCCGGATAAGCGGTTGCAGAGCAAGATGGCGCATAAATCCGGCATGAACTTCCAAGGAAGGCCCATAGAATTTCGTCTACGCACTCCCTTGGGGCTGCCGATACCTTCGGAGTATCTATATCAACCCCAATACGATGGAAGAAATTGTGACAAATGCGGCAGTCGGCTGATTTGCAACGGCTGCAGTCATTGCGGTGCTTGCGAGAAAGATACGGGAGGAATTTGATGTCATGTCCATAGAAAAAGTACGGTTGTTCTTCCGTTCTCACGGCATGGAAGAGCGCATCTTGGAATTTGCTGAATCCAGTGCTACGGTGGAGCTTGCCGCCCATGCGGTAGGATGTGAGCCTGCCCGTATCGCCAAAACCCTGTCCTTCGATTTGGCGGAAGAGCCGATACTCGTGGTGACAGCGGGGGATATGCGGATTGCCGGAGCAAAATTCAAGGCGGAGTTTCACGGCAAGCCCAGGATGCTGTCGGCGGATATGGTGGAAAGTGCCATCGGTCACGCTGTCGGTGGCGTTTGTCCCTTTGCCGTCAACGATGGAGTGAAAGTCTACCTCGATGTATCTCTGAAACGGTTTGACACGGTGTTCCCGGCCTGCGGAAGTGGGAATAGCGCCATTGAGCTTACCCCGGAGGAACTGGAGAAATATTCCGGGGCTGTGGGATGGGTGGACGTGTGCAAGTGAGGCATTGTATCGAGTATGTTTTCGGTGCGGACAATCCGTCTTCTATTCATAGTGAACCGAAAACGATTACAACAGGGTTGGCACAAGAATTATGTGCATACAAAGCTTATAGGGGAATGCGGTCATGGAACTTGACTATGCTGCCATAGGCAGAAGAATACGGGAGGCGCGGAAAGAAATGAGCCTTTCCCAAGAGGCGCTGGGGGGAGATGGTGGGACTGTCAACGTCCCATGTCTGCCACATGGAGGGAGGAAACACTAAGCCCAGCCTGAATTCTCTGGTGCTGGTCGCAAATGCCCTTCATGTGACGATGGACAGGCTTTTGTCCGACAACACGGATATACCTTATGACCCCTACAATGATAAATTCCTGTCCATGTTGCAGGACTGCTCTGAGCAGGAGAAGGAGTACCTTTTGCAGGCGATGATTCAGATTAAGGATGCGCTCAGGCGCAAGCTGTAAGGGTACAACGCTGTCTTGCCTTATACACTTCGCATATCGAGCAGGGAATGTCCATCATCTATTTTCGGAAGCGGCTGCGCAGGAGAGCAATCTCCTCGGCATATCCCTCGTTGTCATTGGGCGTTTCTAAGATGAAGGGCAGTTCCCGGAGTTTGGGATGCTTGGTCACAGCCGACAGAGCCGACAGACCAATGCATCCCTCGCCGATACGGGTATGGCGATCCTTATGGGAGCCGAGGGGATTCAGGCTGTCGTTGATGTGGATGGCTTTCAATCGGTCGATGCCGATGATGCGGTCAAACTCTGCAAGCACGCCGTCCAGATTGGTGGCGATGTCGTAGCCGCCGTCCCAGATATGGCATGTGTCGAGGCACACGCCCACCTTGTCCCGCAATGTCACCCTGTCCGTGATGGCGCAGAGTTCCTCGAACGTGCTCCCCACCTCAGAGCCTTTCCCTGCCATGGTTTCCAGCAGCACCATCGTGGTCTGCTCCGGGAACATGGCTCGGTTCAGATGCTCGGCTATAAGTTCGATGCCTTTCTCGGTGCCTTGCCCTACATGGCTGCCGGGGTGGAAGTTGTAATAGTTGCCGGGGATGGCCTCCATGCGGCGAAGGTCATCGGCGAGCATTTCCGATGCGAAGGCGAGGATGTTCGCCTTGGCAGCGCAGAGGTTCATGGTATAGGGAGCGTGCGCCACCAGCCGGACAAAATGATGTTCCCGATGGAAGGCAAGAAAAGCATCCACATCGACGGGGTCGATGTCCTTGGCCTTGCCGCCACGGGGATTACGGGTAAAGAAGGCAAAGGTGTCGGCTTTCATTGCCGCAGCCTCGTTGCCCATGGCAAGAAAGCCCTTTGCCGATGATAGATGGCATCCGATATGGAGCATAAAGATTCTCCCTTCGACTACAAATGTTTTCAACCATGTCGTAATTTTGGTCACAGGAAGGGGAGGGCTGACAATGAAGCACCCTCACGATATTCGGAGGACAGCGGGATGAGATACAACAAAACCGTAGAGGCGCGTTTCATCTCCCGTCCCAATCGTTTCATCGCCCAAGTAGAGGTTGCCGGAAAGATCGAAACCGTCCATGTGAAGAACACGGGGCGTTGCAAGGAACTTCTGCTCCCGGACTCGCGAGTGATTTTGTCAGAGGCGGACAATCCTGCCCGCAAGACACGCTATGACCTTATCGCCGTGGAAAAAGCCGGACTGGGGCTTGTCAACATCGACAGCCAGACTCCCAACAAAGTGATGGCTGAATGGTTGTCAGTGTAAGGCTATGACCTTGTTCAACCGGAGTACACATACGGGAAATCCCGCATTGACTTCTACATGGAGCGAGGAGAGCAGAAATATCTGTTGGAAGTCAAGGGCTGTACGCTGGAGCGTGACGGCATCGGATATTTTCCTGATGCGCCTACGGAACGGGGCATGAAACATATCCATGAGCTTATCCGTGCCAAACGGGAAGGCTACTGGTGCGGCATGGCTTTTGTCATTCAGATGCCAAAAGTAAAAGAGGTGCGTCCCAATGTGGAGACGCACCCTGAGTTTGGCGTGGCTTGGCAGGAGGCAGTTGAGGCTGGGGTAAGAATATGGTTTCTTGGGTGTGATGTTGTAGAGAATGCTTTGATGATTGATGGAAGGCGGGTACTTGCTCAAAATTGAGTAGTCAGAGGCGTGGGGGACGGATACCAAGCCCAATAGGGGCAAAAGCATGGCTGGATACCATAACGGTGTCCGGTCTATTTTATTTGTCCAGAGATTTGGGATTTGCCAGCGCATCAAAATCCGGCGTGTCAAAGAACTCACCTAAGGTGATGCCGAAGCCGTCGCATAGTTTCTTGATGGCCACCGTGCCAGGGTTTTTGCTCTCACCGAGCAGTATACTCTTGATGGTGGCCTGCGGTACTCCAGATATTTTGCTCAATTTGTTGGGGGTGATGCCCTGCTCACGGCAGAGCTGACGTATGCGGTGGGCAATAGTCTCCTGTGTGTCCACGATAATCCTCCTGACAGATTCCTTCATTGACGCATCCACTATACATCACAGAAAAAACATTTTCAAGTGATACTTCACTTATTGATAAATATATGGTATATAGTGATTACTCACTATATAACGCAATCAAGGATTCCTCTAAAATTGGAGTGTAGTTTGTTTTCTATTTGATTGGAGGAATCTATATGGACTTGAGCAACATTCGTAACTCTCAGCAGGACAGCAAGGCCGATGGCGCAGCGATCGGCATCACCTACGGCTACATCCGGGTTTCCACCGTCACTCAGCACGATGACCGTCAGCGGATTGCCATGGAGGAATTCGGCATTACGGCAGACCATATCTTTGCCGACAAGCAGAGTGGCAAGGACTTTGCCCGCCCTGCCTATATGGACATGATGGCGACCTTGAAGCCCGGCGATACTGTGGTGGTTCAGAGTCTCGACCGTCTTGGGCGTGATTATGAGGAAATGATTCGGCAACTGGACATCATCACCCACGAGAAGCGTGCCTTCATCGTGGTTCTGAACCTGCCCCTCCTCGATTCCCGCAACAAGTACGGCGATGACCTCACGGCTAAGCTGGTCTTGAACATTGTCATCCAGATTTTTTCGTATGTAGCCCAGATGGAGCGGGAGATGAACCATCGGCGCACCATGGAGGGCATCGCGGCGGCAAAGGCCAAAGGCGTGCGGTTTGGGCGTGCGCCCATCGACAAACCCGATGGCTACGAGAACATCCTTGCCCAGTGGGAGACGGGTGACATCTCGGAGTGCGAAGCCGCACGGCTCCTCAAAGTCTCGCGCCCCACATTCCACAAGTGGTCGCACGAGTAGGCCGCCCTAAAGGACTTCGCGTCGCAGAACACCCATGGGTTTTCTGCGGGGTAAAAATTTTGAAAAATTTTTGTGAAGTAAGAAGGGAAATCCACTATCTACGGCGAATAGATAAAGGTTAAATGCGAGTAATTAGACGCAAATCAAGGATTCTGGCGGGTGCAGAAAACCCATGGTTTTTCTGCAGTCGGAAGATTTTTCTTACGAGCGGAGGAAATCGTGTGAACACATATATAAAACGATGGCTTTGTCTGGCTGCCGCAGGCGCGGCCATCTATCTTGCGCCGATGACGGCAGCTTCCGCAAGCGGCGGGGCTATAGACGAGACAAATCTCACCTTGGAAGAAGCTATCGGCATGGCGCTTCAGTCGAACCGTGCCATTGAGCAAGCGGCGGACGACCGGGAGGCGGCGAAGTGGGAACTTTCCGAGGCGCGCCGGAATTTCGGCCCCAAGTTCACTTGGCAGATGTCGGGGATGCGTATTGGCGGGCGTTCCTACGACAGTGCCCGCCAAAACCATGATCTCTACGGTACGCCGCCCTACGACAGCGAATTTACCAACCAGTTCCAAGCCAGCCTGCCCGTATATAGCGGCGGGAAACTGGAGAACCAGAAAAGGGCCGCCGAAGCCGGGCTTTACGGCGCAGACCTCACGGCGGAGAACACGGCAGAGACCGTGGCCTATCGGACAAAAACGGCTTATTACCGCGTCATCCAGTGCCAAAATCTCATTGCCGCACATGAGGAAGCCGTCCGCAATTTGGAGGAACACTTAAATGTCGTGCGTACCCAATACGAAATCGGCACGGTGGCGCGGTCGGATCTCCTCGCCAGCGAGGTGCAGCTTTCCTCCGAAGAGCAAGCCCTCACCAGCGCCCAAGGCGACCTAAAAAACGCCATGGCGCAATTAGATAACCTCATTGGTCTGCCCGCCTATACACAGCTCCGCTTAACGGACATACGCGAAACGAGTTCCAATATGGCGGAGCTTTCCAATTGCATAGAGTATGCCTATCAGAATCGTCCGGACTATCTGGCGGCGCTTTATAACCTGCGCCGCGCCGAAGCCTTGAAAGAAGCGGCCAAGGCCGGCTACCGCCCGACGGCGGGGCTTGCCGTCACCAAGAACATCCAGGGCGAGGGTGCTACCTTCCGTCAGGATCACGGGGGGACATGGAGTGCCGGGGTGCAGATGGAATGGGACGTGTTCGACAACGGCATCACGGCGGCGCAAGTGAAGGAAGCAGAGGCTGCGCGCAAAAAGGCCGAGTCCCAAGCGAAGGAAGCGCGGGAAGCAGTAGAACTTTCTGTCGTGACTGCTTGGACGAACCTTATGACGGCGCGGCAGAACATCCTGACGGCCAAGACTGCCGCAGAAAAGGCGGAGGCGGATTTCGTCATTGCCCGGGTGCGCTATGAGGAAGGGGTGGATACGAACCTTTCCGTCATGGATGCCCAGGAGAAACTGACCGAGGCGCAGACGAACTATTACAACGCTATCGCCGCCGAAGCTACGAGCCGAGCCGAGCTTGACAAGGCCATGGGCGTGCCCACGGTGTTTCGCGCCAAGGACTATCATGCGTCGGCAAATCGGGGAGAATCCGCAGACACGGCTCTGAAACGTGCGGCCATAGACAAATGAGAGAAGGAACACCATGAAACGATATTTTATGATTGGGCTGGCGCTGGTTCTGCTGCTCGCCCTGTCCGCCATATTTTACGGGGCGTGGCTCAATGAAGAGGGCGAGTATAAAATCGCCGAGCGCATGGAAGATCGACGGCTGACCCTTTCCGGCGCCAAGGCCGAAACAAGGGAACTGCATCCCCGTATCACCATGAGCACTGTCAGCCTGACGGCTTCGGCTAAGACCGATGCCGTGGCGCTGATCGACGGGCGCATCACGGAGTGCCTGGCACCGAAGGGCAGCTTCGTCCATAAGGGCGACGTGATTTTTATCATCGAAAACGAGGATATTCCCCTGCAAATAAAAGAGGCGGATGCCGCCATTTTGCAAGCAGAATCGGAGCTGAAACGCGCCGAGAACAATTTTGCCCGCTATCGGCGGCTCAGGGAAAAGGATGCGACCTCGGCGGAACGCTACGACGAGGCGGAAACAGCCTACACCGCTGCCGTGGCCAAGCTCGATGCCGCCACGGCGCAGAAGGAAAAGCTCTTGGTGCAGAGTGCGCGCCGGGAGGTCATCGCGCCCATCGATGGCACGGTGCTGACCCTTTACCACGAGGTTGGCGCATACGTGGCGAGCGGCACTCCCTTGGCGCTGGTGGGGGATTTTGGCACGCTCTCCTTTGCCGGCCCCATGGAGGACAGGTTCGCCCGCCGCCTTGCCGTAGGCGACGAAGCCCGGCTCCTCTTCCGCAGGAAAGATTTGCAGAAGGTGTACGGCACGGAGTATGCAGCGGGGAACATGGGGACGAGCCAGGAATTTATCGCGCGGATTACAGAAATTACGCCGCCCCTTTCCGAGCCTGCCGCCATGCGCAGCGTCATCTGGCAGGTGGATAACAGCGCAGGGGTCCTGGAACCGCAGACTTACGGCGGCGTGAGCCTTGCTGCCAAGAAAGGCTACTTGGTGCTTGCTGTACCCCTCTCGGCCATGACGGACAGCACCAAGAGCGAGGTATTCGTGCTGAAAGATGACGGCACGGTTTCCCGCCGCACCGTGGAAACGGGGGCAAGCGACGGAAAATATATCGGTATCCTCTCCGGCCTTTCCGAAGGAGAAGTCGTTGTGACCAGCGGCACGGAGGGACTTACGGAGGGAATTAAGGTCGAGATTGAGCTAAGCGAAACGAACGGGGGAGGTGCGGCAAAGTGAGCGACCCGAAGATTTTCAACCAGTCCGCCCTTGACAAACTGCGCTCCCCGGAGCAGCTTGACACCATGATCCGCATCACCGGCCCCGTGGGATGGATGGCGCTGGTCTCTGTCCTGGTGCTGTGTTTTGCCATTGTGCTGTGGTCGATTTACGGTTCGTTTACGGAAAAAGCCGAGGGCTACGGGCTGATTATGGATTCGGCGGGGGTCGTGAACATCACCCATGCTGCCTCGGGCAAGATTACGGAGCTTTATGTGCAGACGGGAAGTTCCGTGCATAAGGGGCAAATCATTGCCCACATGGAGCAGCCGCTTGATGCGGCGGATACACGCATGGCGCAGTACGGCGCAAAATTGGCGGCAAATGATCGGGACGTGCAGGGGCGCGTCTATGAATACGATGCCAAGCGCTACCGGCAGACGGCGCAAGAAGATGCCATCTCGGAGTATGACGGCATTGTGGACGAAGTCATGGCGGCAGAAGGCGAACTGGTGGCAGCGGGCAGTCCCATCTGCACCGTGCGCCTCACTCAAAACCGCGACGAATTGTCGGGCGTGTTTTACGTTCCCGTGGATAAAGGCAAGCGCATCGAGCCGGGCATGAGCATACAGCTTGCGCCCAACGGCGTGGATGTCTCCCAGACGGGGAGTCTCCTTGGCGTGGTCAAGCAGGTGTCACAGTATCCAGTTTCCGCCGAAGGCGTGAAAAAAGGCTTGGGCAACAGTCAGCTCGCGCAATATGTTTTAGGTAAAGGCGGCGGCGCGGCTGTTGAAGTGCGTTTTGAATTGGTGAAGGACACTGCCTCCGAATCGGGCTACCTTTGGACTTCCGTGGTAGGACGGCACAAGCCCATCACGCCGGGTAGCTACTGCATCGGCTTTATCGTTATCGAGCGTGAGCCGCCCATTGAGAAAGTGTTCTACAAAATCAGCCAATTTTTGAGAAGTCGGTGAGTGCATGGGCATAAATTTATTTCAAAATAAGCATAGAACCAAAGTCCCAACCGTACTCCAGATGGAGGCGACGGAGTGCGGCGCGGCATCGCTTGCCATGGTGCTGGCCTATTACGGCAAGTGGCTGCCCCTTGAAAAGCTCCGTCAAGATTGCGGCGTGACCCGCGACGGCAGCAATGCTCAAAATATTCTCCGCGCCGCGAAAAACCACGGCTGCACCGCCAAAGGCTTTGCCGGCCGGCCCAACGTATTGAGGAAAAAGGAATTTCCCCTCATTCTCTTCTGGGAATTTAATCACTTTGTGGTGCTGGAGGGCATCAAGGACGACACGGTGTACCTGAATGATCCCGCCGTGGGGCAGCGCACCGTGACTTGGGAAGAGTTCATGGGTTCCTATACCGGCGTATATCTCGCCGTCCGTCCCGGCACAGGCTTCAAAAAGGAAGGGCATCGCTACAGCGTGGTTGAAGCCATTGCCGCCAAACTGAAGGACGACAAATGGGCAGTAATATTTGTCATGCTTTTAGGTCTGGCCATGATACTGCCGGGGCTGGCCGTCCCGGTGATGAACCAGATTTTCATCGACGATATATTTTCCCTGAAACATACCGACTGGGTGAACAAATTCATGGGGGCTATGGTTCTTGCCATGGTTCTCTCCGGCGTGATGACGGCCATGCGATCGACGGCGCTGACCTACTGGCAAAAGAAGCTGACCCTTGCCGATTCGTCGAGTTTCTTCTGGCACGTTTTGCGGCTGCCCGTGGCCTTTTTCCAGCAGCGTTTCGCAGCGGATGTGGCCTCAAGAATCCAGTACAACGAGATGAATGCCGAGGTACTCTCGAACCAGGCCGCCACGTCGCTTCTTGATTTGCTCGTTGCCGTCTTTTATCTTGCTCTCCTTTTCCAGTATAGCGTGCCTTTGACGATTATCGGTGTGTCCGTGAGTTTTGTCAATGTGGGCGTGTTTCTCTATATGCGCCGCCGTCTGACGGATCTTACCATGCGGATGCAGCAGGACGCGGGCAAGGCTTACGGCGTTTTGATGAACGGCATCATGATGATCGAGAGCATCAAGGCCAACGGCAGCGAAAGCGACCTCTTCAACAAGTGGGCGGGCTACCGCGCCAAGGTCTTGATGGCGACTCAGGAGCGGGATTTGTGGTCGCTTAAAGTGAAGCTCCTTCCGAGTTTTCTCATGGGCATAAACAGCGCCCTCATCATGACGGTGGGCGGCTTCTCCATCATGGAGGGCGTGATGACAGCCGGCGTTTATATGGCGGTAAACAACCTCATCGCCAAATTCCAAGAGCCGATGCAAAATCTCCTCACATTCGGAGCTATGCTCCAGAACACGGAAATGCAGATGCAACGGCTTGATGATGTGCGCCGCTACCAAATCGACACACTGAACTATCCCAAGCCAACGCAAAAGATAACCTTTAAGGGCAGCCGCCTCTCCGGCGAACTGACGATGAAGGACGTATCCTTTGGGTACAGTCCCCTTGATCCGCCGCTTTTGGAGCATTTTGACTTAACGATCAAGCCCGGACGCTGGGCGGCGGTGGTGGGCTCTTCCGGCAGCGGCAAATCCACTCTCGCCAAACTCACGGCCGGGTTGTATGAGGAATGGTCGGGGGAGGTTCGCTTTGACGGTGTGCTGCGCCGGGAGATTCCTCGCGCCGTCATCGTAAATTCCGTTTCCACGGTGGATCAGGATATTTTCCAAATCGAAGGCACGATACGGGAAAACATTTCCCTCTTTGACAGCGGTCTGCCGAAAGCCGACATCATGCAGGCGGCGCAGGATGCCTGCATCGAAGAGGATATTTTGCGCATGCAGGGCGGCTATGAGGCGCAGGTGGCCGAAGGCGGTCTGAACTTTTCCGGCGGTCAGCGGCAGAGAATGGAGATTGCCCGCGCTTTGGCGACGAATCCTTCTCTCCTTGTGCTTGATGAAGCGACCAGTGCCATCGACCCCATGACGGAGCAGAAAATATTGGAGAATATCAGGCGGCGGGGTTGCTCCTGCCTCATCGTGGCGCATCGTCTCTCTACCATACGGGACGCGGACGAGATCATCGTTTTAGAGCATGGCAAAGTTGCCGAGCGCGGAACCCACAGGGAGCTTATAAAGCATGACGGCGCATATCGCCGCTTGGTTGAGGAACGAGAACAGGAAAATGCCGACGAGCCGACTCTCGATTAACGGAAGGTGAGGATATTGATAAATCTTTCTGCGGGCGAGCGGCTTCGTCTGCCTGATGAGCCGAAACTTTGGCGGGTTGCGACGGGCAAGGCTGAAGTCTATGCCGTTACGCGCAAAAATATTTCCTTCCGCCAGATATTTTTGACGGAGCTTGCGGCAAATGATGTTGCGTTTCCCCCGATGGACGAATTCGGGGAGATAGACTTTCTCATCTATGCGGCGGAGGACGCTTCGATAGAGGAACTTTCCTTTGACGATTTAGCGGCGGAGGAACTTTGGCCGCTGATGAAAGTGTGGTTTTCCCGTCTGTTGCTCCTCCCTTGGGTACGCCTTATGGCGGATCGCGGCGATGAGATATTGAAAACCTGGTCGGACGGCTCGGTGCTTTCCGGCAAAGAACATTCCCATGAGGAACTTATCGAGGATTTTGAGGAAAACGAGAGCATCTTTTCCATGCTCTTGGGTACGCGCTTTCAAGCGCAGGACGAACTGCTGTCCCAAAGGATGAAACGCCGCGCCCAAAAGGATCGGCGTATCGTAGATGAAACGATTGCAGATCTTTTGGGAGAGGAAGTAGTGCCGGAAGCGGAGGAAACCGGCGGCGCAAAATTTGAGACGGCGGTGTTTTTGGTACGAGCCGCCGCCAAAGCCATGGGGCTGATGGCAACGGACATTCACATCGCGCCGGAGATGGTCAAAAAGCTTGACCAACTCTCCCTCATTCGCCGCTTGGCGAAAAAAGGCGGCATGGAACTGCGGCTGGTCAAATTGCAAAAAGACTGGCATACCGGCGACAGCGGCGTAATGATTGGTTACTATGGCGAAAACTCTGCGCCCGTACTCCTAAAGCCCGCCACGCCGGAAAGCTACCTTTTGGTGACGAAGGAAAATCCCGGCGGCATCCCCGTCACGGAGGAAGTAGCCGCCCGACTTTCTCCCGATGCCCTGCTGTTTTATCCGGGGCTCCCCGCCAAAATCCTCGGGAGGATTGACCTCATAAAATTCATGTTCCGCCAGAACTGGCGGCTTGATGCGAAAACCATCGTAGCCGTGAGCCTTTTGGCGGGACTTATCCCCATCATCACCCCGATTATCACCGAGACCATGTTCAGCGACATTATCCCCATTTTAGATCGCAAGGGGCTTGCCACCGTTACGCAGGTGGCAATGGTGGCAGGGTTTACGGCGGCGGCACTCGCCGCCGTGCGCTCCGTCGCGCTCTTGCGCTTTGTTCAAAAAGGGAGCATGGCTGCGGAGGCGGCGATGCTGTCACGCGTTCTCTCCCTTCCCGCCGGTTTTTTCCGCAAAATTTCTTCGGGCGAATTGGCGGGGCGCATGATGGGGCTGTCCCAACTGCAGATGCTTTTTACCGGGGAAACCGTGGGCGTAGTGTTCTCCTTTCTCTGCTCCTTTTGGAGCCTTGGTCTAATGTGTTGGTACAGCCCGAAGCTGACCGGCGTGGCGGTAGGTGTGTGGCTTGTTTATCTTATCGTCAGCTTTTTTATCCTTTCAAAACTTGTCAAGGCGGAGCGGCGCAAAACAACCGCCACCAACCAGACTTCCGGCATCCTCGCCCAAATTTTCACGGGACTGGTGAAATTTCGCGTAAAGGGCGCGGAAAGCCAAGCCTATCGGCTCTGGGGGAAAAAGTTTGCCGAGGAATGGCGGGCGGACTACGCTGCCCGTTGGCAGAAAAACTACGGCACCATACTGGCCGCCGTGCAACCGATTTTGCTCTCCTTGATCGTTTACTATGTTGCGTTAAAGGAACTGGCGGCGGGAGGGGCAGGCGCAGGGACGGGCGCGGCGGCGG
>ODAI011275574.1_pt1 | contig 12569 bp, 14 predicted proteins | sample 1539321 | NCBI WGS metagenome assembly ODAI01 (sample SAMN02144231, study PRJEB22623) | gut metagenome | biome: sheep rumen | host: Ovis aries | place: New Zealand
AAGATAGGGAAATAATTCCGTTCTTTCAGAATAAAAATCAATGTAAAACGAAAAGTTCCCCCCTAAAACGATACTCTGGAGCAGTCCTGACGGGGGAAAATAGCCTCCCGACGAAGCGGTTCAGTATCCCGGCGGAAGAAAAAAAGAATCAAAAAATGTCCGAAACGTTGCACAAAAGAAAAACAATGCATAGATTTACCACCGAAATGAAACTCATAGGCAAATCATATTGGTGGTGGCGCTTCTTTCTACTCCGCAGAGTCGTAAGAGGTTGACGCTCCGTATGCCTATCCGATAAAGAATTCTCAAACGAAATAGGATATCCAAGGGCCCTGCCGCTATGCGACGGGGCTCTTTTCAGGTTCAATCCGATTCCCGAAAACATATCGAAAGGTAAAACAACAATATTTTAATACAGCATAACTCCAGATGGAAACATTTCCAGCGAACGAAGAAGGTTACTACGGACAGTTCGGAGGCGCATACGTCCCCGAGATTCTTCACGCGAACGTTGAAGCCCTGCGGCCGCCGGAGGAGTCATCGGGAGCCGCTTCGTAACCCTTCTGGAAGAAAAGGGAGGTGACACCCTCGAGGCGATAAGGACTCTGAAGAAGGACATCGGTTTCAACTGAAAAGCGGAAAGAGAAAAATAATTGTTTTTCCCTTTTTCGGGGAAATTCGGTTCGATTTCGGAAGCGTTCCGCAAAGAATGGAAGAATTTTCCCGAAAACGCGGCCAAAACGCTTACGGATGCGTTATTTCAAGACCGTGTAACCTTTTCAAAAAAGCCTCCCACAAGTTGGTTTAGGTCTTGACAATGACTATATTTGTCAAGTTTACCCTTTTGGCAAAACCATAGCATATGTTCAAGATACTTTCCAAAACGATGCTCACCCCGAACATCTGCGCGATGGATGTCCAGGCACCCAGGGTCGCCGCAGCGGCCAAACCCGGACAGTTCCTCATCGTAAGGACAGGAGAGGAGGGTGAGAGAATCCCGCTGACGATCAGCGACTACGACAACGAAAAAGGATCGGTCACAATCGTGACCCAAGGCATCGGAGCCTCCACTTCCGCTATCCTCGACCTTGAGGTCGGAGACTGCTTCCAGGACGTGGCCGGCCCATTGGGCAACCCCTCTGACTTCATGGCCATGAGCAAGGAAGAGCTCGCCGGGGAAAGGTACGTCTTCCTCGCCGGAGGTGTCGGAACCGCTCCGGTATATCCCCAGGCCAAATGGCTGCATGAGAACGGAATTCCCGTCGATGTGATCATCGGCGCCAGGAACAAGGACCTTCTCATCTACACCGACAAGATGAAGGAAGTCTGCGACAACCTCTACCTCTGTACCGACGACGGTTCGTTCGGATTCCACGGTCTGGTGACCGCCCAGCTCGAAGCCGTCTGCGCTGAAAGGGGCTACACCCATATGGTCGCCATCGGTCCCATGATCATGATGAAATTCGCTACCCTGACCGCCAAGAAACTCGGTCTCAAGGCCACCGTCAGCCTCAACACCCTCATGGTGGACGGCACCGGAATGTGCGGAGCCTGCCGCGTGAGCATCGGAGGCAAGATGAAATTCGCCTGCGTCGACGGTCCGGAATTCAACGGATACGAAGTAGATTTCGATGAGGCGATGCGCCGCCAGAGGCAGTACCTGCCCCAGGAGAAGGAAGCGTTCGAGCGTTACAAATCCCAAAAAGCGAAGTAGAGATGGCACAGAGAATAGACCGCACCCCCGTCCGCGAGCAGGATCCCGCGGTGAGGGCACACAATTTTGAGGAAGTTTGTTACGGATTCTCGGTCGAGGAAGCGAGGAGGGAAGCTTCACGCTGCCTCCACTGCAAGAACCCCCGCTGCGTCACGGCCTGCCCCGTAAGCATAGACATCCCCGGATTCATCGCCGAGGTGAACAACGGGGACTTCAAGGCGGCAGCCGCCGTCATCGCAAAGGACTCTTCACTTCCCGCCGTTTGCGGAAGGGTATGTCCCCAGGAGACCCAGTGCGAAGGAAGCTGCGTCCTTGGTGTCAAGGGAGAGAGCGTAGCCATCGGAAAACTCGAAAGGTTCGTCGCGGACTACAACCGTGAGAACCCTTCGGAAGAGTCAGCAAAGGCTGATATCCCTTCCAACGGCAAGAAAGTCGCCGTCGTGGGAAGCGGCCCTGCCGGACTCGCCTGCGCAGGAGACCTCGCCAAGAAAGGATATGACGTCACCATCTTCGAAGCCCTCCACCGCCCCGGCGGAGTGCTCGAATACGGCATACCCGAATTCCGTCTTCCCAAGGACAAGGTCGTCAAGTACGAAATCGACCAGATCAGGAAGCTCGGCGTAAAGATCGAGACCGACGTCATCATAGGAAGGACTCTCACGATCGACTCCCTCTTCGACAAGGAAGGATTCCAGGCCGTCTTCATAGGAAGCGGAGCGGGACTCCCCCGTTTCATGAACATCCCGGGAGAGAACCTCAACGGAGTCTTCTCGGCCAATGAATTCCTGACGAGGAACAACCTCATGAAGGCGTTCCGCACGGGAGCCCCCACCCCCATCAGGGCAGGAGCGAAAGCCGTCGTCGTGGGAGGCGGAAACGTCGCCATGGACGCCGCCCGTACAGCACTCAGGCTCGGAGCCGACACCACCATCGTCTACCGCCGTACCGAAGTCGAACTTCCCGCCCGTAGGGAGGAAGTCCACCACGCCAAGGAGGAAGGCATCAAGTTCGAGATGCTCACCAACCCTGTCGAGATTCTCGGAGACGAAAACGGATGGGTAAGGGGAATCCGCTGCATAAAGATGGAACTGGGTGAGCCCGACGCCAGCGGCCGCCGCAGCCCCATTCCGATCCCCGGATCGGAATTCGACATCGAGACCGAGACCGTCATCATGGCCCTCGGAACATCTCCCAACCCCCTCATCGTCCGTACGACCGAAGGACTGGAGACAAACCGCAGGGGTTGCCTCGTGGCAACTGAAGAAGGAGCCACAACCCGTGAAGGAGTCTTCGCAGGAGGTGATGCCGTAAGCGGAGCCGCCACCGTCATCCTCGCCATGGGAGCCGGAAGAAAAGGCGCCGTCGCCATCGACAACTACCTCAGCTCCAAGTAGAAAGCTACAATTAAGCGCAATGGCCGCTTCCCTTTTCGGGGAGGCGGTCATTCCGTTTTATGCTTCTATTCGGAAGGCTTCTACTTGACATCGGGAAAGCCTTCGACCTCGGTGAAGCGGTGGATCTTTTTCCCGTCCTTTTCCACTGAAGAGAAGAACATCTTCTCGGGTCTCACCCAGGTGAGCTTCTCTCCGTAAAGGGCCCTGTATATCACCATCTTCTCCATCGTCTCCGAATCCAATGCGGTACCGGTCATTTCGTACTTTCCTCCCTTGAAATGGAGGAAGAATCTTCTTTCCCCCTCCTTTCTCGGATACTCCTTAATAAGTTTCCCGCAAAGCGGGGCGTAATACTTTTTCACCTCCTCCGGAGTCGGGGTATGGTTTCCCGGGAAATGGTATGAATTGTCATAATGCTCAAGGAAAAGCGGTTCGAATCCGGCCAGGGTGTCCTTTTCCCCGAAGATTCCCCAGACACTCCCCTTACGGTAGTCGCAGCAGTTGTCGAACTGGGTTTTCTCGATTTCCCGGAACTTCCCGATGAGGGCCTCATCCACCGAGAAGGACTGTTCTTTTTTTCTCGGGAACTTGGACTCGTGCGTCCCTATCCTTCCCGAGAGGAACTCCGACATCCTGAAATGCGGATTTCCCAAAAGCGCCGGTATCCCGAGAATCGGGGAAAGTATCTGCGCATAGAAAGCCCCGCAGCTGTTCCCGACCAGAAGATCGGGCTTCACGACATCGCACATCCCTTCAATGACGGAAAGCGCTTCCTCCGGATCATGAGGAATATCAGGTGGTATCACTATCGCCTTTCCCAGCAGGGCATCCTGAAGGGCACGTGCCTGAGGGCAGAAACCGGCTGAAAAGAATCCGTGGAGAAAAAGTATTGTCTTCATTTCATATAGAGTTTTTTGTTATTTCCGTACGGCCGTCCCCGGTGATGCTCAAGGTTTCCGGAAAAGATGAACGTCATAAATCGACGGATACGCATCCCCTTCCCTCACTTCATCGAAGACCGCCATATATTCCCCGTTCGAGTAGACAAGATGCTGAAGGATATCATCGCCCTTACCCGCCGCCGATAGGGAGTCAGCCCTTTGGCCGAAGTTGCAGTCGAGAAGGATTCCGCCGTGCCTCCTATCCCTGAAAAAGCACCCGCCGCCTCTTGGCACGAATTCATACAGCTCCGCGGAAACAAGGACGGTGTATTCCCCCAAATCCACACCTTCGGGACAGTCGGAAAGTTTCCAGAGGCGGGAATGCGTAATGTCGTATTCCTTCACTGCGTCGGAGACGTGATCGAGCACAAAGGAATACTTGTCCGAAACGGAGGAGAACTTCTCCTTCGGCATGTGCCTGAGGAGATACCGGTAAGCCTCCGAAGCCCTTTTCACCTTACTGCCCGTTTCTCCGTCCGTTGGAAGAATATCGGAAAGGGATGGAAGGCTCTCCAGAAGAGGATCGGCGTTCTTCTGAAGGATTCTCCGCTGGCTCCTTATCCCGAAATCCGCCGCCCTAAGGTAAGGCACGAACGTGAAAATGGCAGCCGCCCCGATGAAAAGAAGGAGCATTCTCCTGAACTTGTCCGTCCAAGGGAAAAAGAGCATGACGGAAAACACCGTGAGAAGGACGGCGACGACCAGAAGGTAGAACCTCGCCTCGGTGAAGCCGTACTCTCCGATCCGGCGGAAAGTGCCGATCCACAAAAGGACCAGAGGTGCAGGAACAAGATACGGAAGGGCGGAGAAGAATTTCCCGAAATGGGGCTTTTCCAGAATTTCCCTGAGGAAGGCCGTCAGAAGGGCGACTGCAGTATATGCGCCCACCATGTAGGCGACTCCCCCGTCGGGAAGTTCCCACCTGAGGACTATCCTCGCTATATATACATAGAGGATGACGGTATAAAGGATTACGGCGGGAGAAAGGACGTAGTCGACAGAAGCCTTCACTATCCAGCTTTTCAGTTTCTCACCTATCCCTTCACCGCTGACGAAGGTGCAGCAAAGAATCGGGATGACAAGGAAAGCGACGAAAGAGAGCGAATACTCGAACCAGGGTTCTCCCATACGTACGGAGAAAAGGAATCCCACCGAAGAAATCAAGGCGAGGATGATTCCCATAATGAGTCCTCCGAGGCCGAAACCCGCCACGGCACCCGCCGCCGTATCGACCCCCTGGGAAGCCATCTCGGGGTCGGGACGTTTCCCTTCGCCGAGAAGAAGAAGCCCCAGGGCGATGAGATAACCGACCGGAGCCGACATCTCGGAAAAGGAATCCGACAGCAGAAGGATCGGCACCCAGAGGATCCAAACGAGCGGAAGGGCAATCCTTAGGAAGCGCTTTCCCCTGAAAAGCCTGTGCAGAGAGAAAAGCAGCACAAAATGAGGGAAGAACCAGAGGCTGAGATTGAAGATGACGTCTCCGTCCACCTCGTTTTCGAGCCAAGGACGGAAAGCCACGCACAGCCAATATACCGCTCCAAGGGATATCTCCCACGGGAAATCCCTGAAAGTCTTCGCTATCCGTCCGGAAAGGGCGGAGAATCTTTCACCCAATGATGCCATACCAAAAAGAATATCGTTGTCGGAATTACAACCCAATATACTCCTCTTTTTTCTATTTTTGCACATTGCAAAAGAAAAAAAAGCATGATCGAAGATTTTCTCCGTCCACTCATCTGCCCCAGATTCCTTTCGGACGAAAAGTACCGTAAGGGGCATATCGCCATTCTGGCCGTCAGCGAAGGCACCTCCGTTATGGGCCTCCACACCCCCGAAATGAAATCCGCAGCGAAAGAGATAGTGAAAAAAGGAAAGGCCGACGAAGTCCTTGACGGTCTTCGTGACCAGATGGCTTCCCGCGGAAGGCAGTCCCTCTTCCACGAAGAGAGGATGGTCTGGGGTCTCATCCTCGACTACATGAAAGTTCCGCTCGAAGAAAGGCTCCGTCGGATCGGGGAATTCCTCCCCTCGATAGACAACTGGGCGATCTGCGACAATTTCTGCTGCAATTCCCGTTGGGCCAAAAAGGAAGACAAGGAAAGGTTGTGGGAATGGATCCTTTCTCTTCTTCACACCAAAAGGACCGACCCCTGTTACGAATTCACCGTAAGGACCGGCCTTATCCTCTCGATGTGCCATTTCCTTGAAAAGGACACTATCCAAAGGACCCTTTCCACTTTGGACAGCCTTTCCTTCAAAGAAGGCGAGCCCTACTACATAAGGATGGGAGCCGCCTGGCTTATGGCGACATCTCTCGCCAAGGACATGGAAACGACAAGGGCTTTCGCATCCTCTTCTGGCCTTCCATCCGACATTCTGAAGCTTTACGCGAGGAAAGCCAGGGAATCAAGGATAACGAAGGAAGTGTCACCATTCTAGTTCTTTTTCGTATTTTTCCACTGAAATAGTCAACGATATCCGTTAACAAATCCCCGCAAGCTCCGTCTTATATACGGAAAGGCCAGAGCGCGCATGGCTTCTTTCCCACCAAAAGACAAACAAAGAATCATGAAAAAGATATTGTTGACAGCGGCCATACTCCTGATTCTTCCTTTTTCAGGGGAATGCCGTCAGAAAGAAAAGGCGGTCTCTTCAGGAAAGATCACCTCAATCATAACCGAGTTCAGAGGACAGGAAGGCGTGGAAACGGTCCGTCTCGGAAAGATAGGGACAGCGGCTCTCAAGGGAGCTATAAGGCTTTCGGCATCGGATGATCCCGAGGCCCGGGAAATCCTCCAGAGCATAAGCGGCATGAAGTCCCTTGTCGTATTCGACTTCGAAGACGCTTCTTCCTCCGTAAAGGAAAGGATCAATTCAAGGCTCGAAAGGGCCATGGAAGGAGTTGAACTCCTGATGGAAGTGAAGGACGGTTCCGACACTATGCAAATGTATGGAGTCCTCTCGGAAGACGGGAAGAAGATATCGGATTTCATCATGCACTCCCCTTCCGACTGCGCCCTCATTTGCCTTTTCGGCTCAATCTCAACGGAGATCCTTTCCTTGGCGGAGAATGACTGAGAGCAGCTTCATAAAAGTCTTTCTGCCTCTCGGCGAATCCGTCTACAGGGTGGCTTTCCATATCCTGGAAAACGAGGAAAAGGCCAAGGACACGGTGCAGGAAGTGTTCTTAAGGCTCTGGAAAAACAGAGACTCCCTTGACGGAATACTGAACCCGAAGGCCTACGTGCTGATGATGACAAGGAACCTGTGCCTTGACTCCCTAAGGGACAGGAAAACAGTTCCCCTCGAAAGCGGGTCAGCCCTTGACAAGGAACCCTTTCCTTCCGCCGAAGAAGTTTTCACCGGGAAAGAAAGACTTGAAGGGATACTCGCAGCGGTAAAATCCCTTCCCGAAAAGCAGAGGCAGGTCCTCACTCTGAGGACGATCGAAGGTCTCTCCTACGAAGAGATCTCCAAAAGAACAGGAATGAGCGGACTCACATCCAGAGTCCTTCTGTCAAGAGCCCGCAACACTTTAAGAAAATTCAGGAAATGAAAACGATCGACAAGATAGAGAACCTCTCCCTGGAGGAGCTTGAGAAGATAGCCGGGGATACTTCCATCAAGGTGCCGGAAGACCTTTCCCGCAGCATAACGGAAGCCATCGCCGCACAGAAGGAGATGGAAAAGAAAAAGCCGGGGCTTCCCTTCACCGCCATCACATCTGCAGCCGCCGCAGCCGCGATAGCCGCTGCCGTAGCGATACCCGCTCTCCGGAAAAACGGGATAAAGGACACCTATGATGACCCCATGCTCGCTTACGCCCAGGTCGAGCAAACCCTGAAACTCATTTCCTCAAAAATGTCCTCATCATTGGAGAAGGCCAAAGAGGCATCAAGTCATATGGAAAAGCCTTCCCAGATTATAGACAGGATCAATTCAGACAAATGACACGAAAATGAAAAAGATATTCACCATAGCCGTCCTCCTGCTTTCGATATGCGGAGCGGCACTCGCCCAGAGCGGCAAAAGCATCTACCAGAAATATTCCGACAAGAACGGGGTAAGTGCGGTTTACATTTCTCCGGCCATGTTCAGGATGATCGGCAAAATCCCCGACCTCAGCGTTGAAGGGGAAAATGTGAACCTCGCCAAGGCGATAAAGTCCCTGAGCGGACTTTATCTGATCGACAGCGAAAACGCTTCAATCAACTCGGAGCTCAAATCCGAAGTCGAGAAGTTCATTTCCGGAGGGCAATACGAACTCCTCATGGAAGCGAAGGATGACGGGGAAACCGTGAGGATGTACACCATGGGAGACGACAAGACCGTGACAGGATTCGTGATGCTGGCGGTGGAAGGAAGCGAAGTCACTTTCATATGCATCGACGGGGAGATGTCAAGGGAGGAGATGGAAAACCTTCTCGCAAGCCAGATGTGACGCCCTTCAGCGAGCCCCAAAGATATAATTGAAACCGGAGACCCCACTCAATCGGGACCTCCGGTTTTTTACGCTTATCCGGGCTAGGGATTACTTCATCAGGAACGGATAGTTGGGTTCCTTCAGGGCGAGGCATGTTCCCCTTGCCACAGCCTTGAGCGGGTCTTCGGCCACGTGGAACGGGATATTCACCTTCTTTGTGAACCTCTCGGCGATTCCGCGGAGAAGTGAACCTCCACCCGCGAGCCAGATTCCGTTCACGACGATGTTCGAGTACAGCTCCGGCGGAGTCCTCTGGAGTACACGGAGGATTTCGCTCTCAATCTTGTCGACGGTCTTGTCGATGCAGGAAGCGATCTCCTGATAGGTGATGTCAGCCTCGAGGGGAAGACCGGTGAGGATGTTCCTTCCCTTCACCCTGTAGGGCTCAACCGCCTGGTCACCCAGATCCACGAGAACCGATCCGACGTTGAACTTGATCTGCTCGGCGGTCGTTCTTCCCACGTGGATATTGTGCTGCTGGGACATGTAGTCGATGATGTCGTTGGTGATTTCGTTTCCGGCGACATGGATACTTGCCGACTCTACAATACCACCGAGGGAGATGACGGCGATTTCGGAAGTTCCGCCTCCGATGTCGACGATCATGTTGCCGTTCGGGGCGGTGACGTCAAGACCGATACCGAGGGCCGAAGCCATGGGCTCGTAGACCATCACCACTTCGTGGGCACCCGCATGGGAAGCGGAGTCACGGATGGAACGCATGTCCACGGGTGTACTTCCGCCGGGGATACCGATAAGGGTTTTGAGGCTCGGGGAGAAGATGGTTTTCTTCTTTCCGATAGCCTTGCGTATGAAGCCGGTGAGCATCTGCTCAGCCGCGTCGTAGTCCGCGATGACGCCGTTCATGAGTGGACGGATCGTCGAAATCTTGGGAGGCGTGTGCTCCTCCATCTGCTGGGCGACATGACCGAGGGCCATCAGTTTGCCGGACTTCGTCTCGACCGCGATGATACTCGGTTCATCGAGGACGACCTGATCGTCCTTGAAGATGACCGTGTTGGCCGTTCCCAGGTCAATTGCCAATTCCTGTCTGAATAATGCCATGATATTTTTCTCTCTGGCGGGCTCCCCTGCGGGAATACCCGTGATTTACAATAATTTCTTCACAAGTGAGGGACAGAGGGCGTTCCTAGTCCCAATATTCAATCTCCCTTTCAATCTCGTCGGCCAGGGCGCCCGTATGGTCCCAGACCTTCTTCGATATCCAGTTGCCTTCCTTGTCCAGTTCGTATGTGTACTCCAGGACATCGTCTTCCGGATAGATCGACCAGGCCGGTCTTCCGGCGTGGTCGTACGAATGCATGACCGTCTCGATCACCGGATCCTCGCACGGACCAGAAATCCTCGTCAGGGATTCCTCAAGGAGGGTCCCGTCGGGATAATGCGCGTATGAATCCACCGCCGAGATTCTCCCGTCGGATTCATGACGGACGCTTTTCACGAGAAGATCATCCTTGTAAGTTTCCTCGAATCTCCAGTTCATCTTTTCGGAAGAGGAGTTCACTTCCTCCACGTCAACGGTGCAATGCTGACCGTCCTCGCTCCAATTGTAGACACTGGTGTTTGTGGCTTCGCCTTCGTTGAAGACCATCTTCACATTCGCTATCCTCCCCTTGTCGTCATACTCCATGAACGTGTCGAGGATGTCTTCCTCTCCGGTAACCGTATGTTTGCACCGCAAAAGCCCGTCCTCCCTGTAGGAGAAGGTGCATTCGGTTATGGCATCGGGACCGTAAGTATCTTCATACTCAAGGAGCCCATTCTTCGAGTAACGGCTCTCCCGTTCCCATCTCGGCCAGATATCATCTTTCCTCAGTTTGGCCTTCTCTGAGGAGACTCGGATCTGCTTCATAACACACACAAGGTCCGGATTCAGGTGATCTTTCCCCTTCCGCGGTGTCCTTATCCGGTCAACGCCACCGCCAAGGAAACTTATTCCCGTTGGCGGACATGTGCCCCCCTACGGGAATTCATCTGCAATATAGAATATTTATTTGGGATGGAAAATTTTTTTGCGGAAAATTCCCGAAAAATCAGAAAAAACGCCGGAACACAATGTAAAGCCCCCCCACGGAGTGAATCCCATGACGGCGGGCATCCTATGAAGCGAAGGCGGAGAAATTTCCCGCTCCGCTAGAAGCTGAAGGTATAACCTATTCCGAGAAATGATATCTTCCTATTCACTATAGGCCTTCTCCGGAGACGAGCCCGGAAGGGCACAACTTCATTTGTTCCTGTAAAAGTCCCCCGCCATTCCTTTCCGGATGACGGGGGACAATATTTATTTGTGGAGGAGAAAGTGACGGGAGAACGCTATCCCCTATCCTGTCTATCAGATTTCAGGAGAAAGGACATTGTAGCCCCCAGCTGAAAGGGCCGAGAGGGCCTTCCCGAAGTTCTCCTTTTTAGTGAAGATGTAATCCGTATCGAAAGTGGAGACGGCTAATATCCCTATCCCCTCTCCGGCCAGTATACGGGAGATTTCCGCAAGAATCCCCACCAGGGAGAAGTCGAGATCCCCTTTCACCCTGAATGCCCTCCATCCGTCTTCCCTGTCGGTGACATCGGAAGGTACCGCTGAAGTCGGACAGACAAGGGAGCGTTCCGAAGGGGTACTCCCCGTAAAGATGAAAGGATCATCCATCCTTACGGGCGAATAATCCTTCACTTTGCATACCGAGAATTCGGCTGACAGCACTTCCAGATCCATCACCGGTAAATCAAATCTGGTAGAAGCCGACTTTCTTGTAGACCTTGCGGAGAGTCTTGTTGGCGATGTAGGAGGCCTTCTGAGCTCCCTGGATGTAGACGTCGTTGAGATAAGCCTTGTCCTTCATGAGCCTTTCAGCCTCTTCACGTATGGGACGCAGGTGCTCGACGACGACATCTCCCACGGCAGGCTTGAAGACACCGTATCCCTTGCCCTCGAATTCCTTCTCGATCTCGGGAATGGTCTTTCCGGTCAGAGTGGAATAGATGCTCATCAGGTTAGCCACACCGGGCTTGTTCTCCTTGTCGAAACGGACGCAATTCTCGGTGTCGGAGTCGGTGATCGCACGTTTGAACTTCCTTCTGATGTCATCCGGAGAATCCATCAGGAAGACGCAGCCGTCAGGAATGGACTTGGACATCTTGGCCTCGGGAGTGGTGAGTCCGTAGATTCTGGCGCCGGTCTTTGCGATCATCGGCTCGGGAATCTTGAAAACGTCACCGTAGATGCTGTTGAACCTCTGGGCGATATCACGGCAGATTTCCACATGCTGCTTCTGGTCTTCTCCCACTGGGACGAAGTCCGGCTGATAGAGAAGGATGTCGGCGGCCATCAGGACGGGATATGTGAAAAGACCCGCGTTGATGTTGTTCGAATACTTCGCCGACTTGTCCTTGAACTGGGTCATGCGGGAAAGTTCACCGAACATGGTATAGCAGTTGAGGACCCATGCGAGCTGCGAATGCGCAGGGACATGCGACTGGAGGAAAAGGACGTTCTTCTCCGGGTCGAGGCCGCAAGCTATATATTGCGCCAGCTGGTTTATCGAGCGGCGGCGAAGGTCCGCAGGATCCTGCCTCACGGTAATCGTATGCAGGTCCGCCATGAAATAATAGCACTCGTAATCGTTCACCCTGTCGGCCCAATTCTTTATGGCGCCGAGATAGTTTCCGAGATGGAGGTCACCGCTGGGCTGGATGCCGGAAAGCATCCTTTTCTTCACTTCAGTATTGTTGTTCTGCTCTTGCATAAGTATCGTCGTTTTTGAATCATGCAAAGATAGCAAGAAAAAGGATATACGAAAGTATATATCTCAATCTTGCAACGGAACTCAAATAAGGCGGAGCCGTAGCACCCAAGCAAGAATTCCCAAAAACGGTTTCCGAATATGAAAGCATATATAATAAGGGTGAAAGGAGCGGTTATTCCTTTCACCCTTGAATTTATCCGCTTCCGTGCAAATCCGCCTCGCTACTTTCCGAGTGCTGCTCCCTTGTTCACTGCATATGTCCTGGGGTTCGCG
>ODAI014377388.1_pt1 | contig 12569 bp, 10 predicted proteins | sample 1539321 | NCBI WGS metagenome assembly ODAI01 (sample SAMN02144231, study PRJEB22623) | gut metagenome | biome: sheep rumen | host: Ovis aries | place: New Zealand
AGAGCGAAGATCTTGCCATCCGAACGTGTGTAGATAGCGGCAATGTCAGGATAGTAGATGCTCATATCTACGCCGTCCTTGGCAATGTAATCTGTCAGATCCAGCAGGATGTCATTTTCCATGTAGATCTGTGCATAGTCGGAATGCATCCAAAAAACGTCTGCCAGTGTTCCGCCGGAAGCGCCTGCTTCAAGCAGTGTCCAGTAGTTGTCCCAGTCGATAACTTCGACCTTGACTTCGGGATTGCCCAGAGCTGTCCAGTCATTGCAGATCTCCTGAATGCCTGCCTGCTGGTTTGCATCCCAGATGTTGACGAGCAGAGCGCCGGATGCGTCTGCAGAACCCGCATCAGCGGATCCGGCATCAGCAGAACCGGAATTCGTGCTGGTGCTGGAAGAGGATCCGCCGCCGCATGCTGCCAGAGACAGTGCCATTACGCCTGCCAGTGCAAGTGCCATAACTTTTTTCAATTTCATAAACTACCCTCCTTATTGAGAATCAGTCTGCAAGCAGACTATTTTCATGAATACATAAAGTTTATCCGCATATGCCATTACCGAACATAGACTGATGTCGCATAATTATAGAATTATGTGTTTTTTATGGTGATATTTTCGCCAATTTACAGAAAAAGCGGCATGGTTTTGGCTAAACTCATGGTATATTCCCACAAATATCACAAATACGGCGCCATTTCTTTGTGTATATTTGTAAAGGACTCTGCCGGTTTTTAGTTGTTCCTCGCTCTGTACTCACTTGGATTGAGACCGAATCTTGACTTGAAAACCTTGGAAAAAGCCAGCGCGTCGTCATATCCGCACTCCGCGGCAATGCTCCTTATGGGGTCATTGCTCCGGGAGAGAAGGTCCGATGCCCTTCTCATCCTGGTCTCGATGAGGTACTCCTGGGGAGACATCCCCGTCTCCTGCTTCATCAGTTTCACGAGATAGCTTCTGGAAATACCTATGTGATCCGCCAGTTCCTGGATCCTGATCTTCTCGGAAAAATGATTGTTGATATACCGGACCGCGTATTCCGAGTAGGAAAAGATATGGTGGCTGCTCTCGCTGTCTTTTTTCTCTGCGCTCTCCCGGATCATATCCGACAGGATCTCCAGCATGCAGGCGTTCCTGCGAAGCCGGCCGTCCAGGGTCAGTTCCCTGATCCCCAGGATCTTTTTGATCCGGTTCTCCACATTCTGGCTTTCTTTAAAGGAAAGAACGGGATTCTGCACGGAAAACCCTATGCTCTCCACTATTTTCTCCGCCGCCCTTCCCTCGAAGCCGATCCAGCAGTAATACCACGGATCGTCCTTATCAGCGTAATATGCAGACTGTTCGCCCGGGTAAAGAATGAACATCTGTCCTTTCTGGATCACCCACCTTCTTCCGCGGAAGTCCAGCACTCCTTTTCCATCGACGACGACGTGAATAACATAATTGGTTCTGACATGAGGTCCGTAACTATGTCTGGGAAGGCAGTGCTCATATCCGCAAAAATCGAGCGTTACGCTGATTCCGTCTTCTGCTGTTCCGACGTCCTCATATAAATAGTCGCAGTTCTCAAGAATTTCCGCTTTTCTCTTTTCTTTCAAATCTGCATCCCCTTATTGAATATATGATGAAATATACTATTGATCTTCAGCTATGAATTCATTGTAATATGCCAATATTCAGCTTATAATAGCCTTAAAAGACAGCATTTATATCATTTTGCCGTTTTTGTCGCAATATAGGCATATTACAACCCAAAATGGTATATTTCCGGAAGGAGACGATAGAAATGGCACAGGATTTTACTATTTTTCCCAGCATGAATTTCGTGGATCTGGGTTTATATCAGTTCGGCAGGGAGAACTGCGATCCCGCCCACTCCTTTGGCCCCGCCATCCGCAATCACTACCTCTTCCACTATATTTTGAGGGGCAAGGGCAGGTTGATGTGGCAGGACGGCAGCGGCCGCGAGAACGAGACAGAACTGAAGGCCGGGCAGGGATTTCTGATCTCCCCCCGCCAGATCACGACATATGTAGCTGATAAACGCACACCCTGGGAATACTGCTGGGTTGAATTCGACGGGCTTCGGGCCAAGGAGTCCCTTGAGCTTACGGGTCTGTCTGTCAATCAGCCCGTCTACAACCCTGTCCACCATGAATTTGAGGAGAGGATGCGGGACGAAATGCTGTATATCGTCCGCAATAAGAAAGAAGCGCCCCTTCATCTGATCGGACATCTGTATATCTTTATAGACGCGCTGACAAGATCTGTCAGAGATTACCAGCCCTCCACCGGCAAGGTCAAGGATTTCTATATCAAGGAAGCGCTCGCCTACATTGAACACAACTATATGAACGATATTTCCATCGAAAACATCGCCGAGAGCTCCGGCCTCAACCGCAGCTATTTTGGCAAAATATTCAAGGAGACCGTCGGCAAGTCCCCCCAGGAATTTCTGATCAGTTACCGCATGATCAAAGCCGCCGAGCTTCTGAGACTGACCCGGTACTCTGTCAACGAGATCGGAAATGCCGTCGGATATCCCAACCAGCTGCACTTCTCCCGCGCCTTCAAGAATGTCTACGGTATATCCCCGAGGAAGTGGAGAAATGAAAACTCCGAAAACAGCGTTCCGCGCATGCCGGGCGATCAGCCCGTCCTGCGCGGATAAAAGCACATATCAGATTTTCTCGAACAGGATCTGGAGAGCGCCGTAATCGCCGAAGGGCGCCGGCATGGGAAGTCCCATTTCCATGAGAGCGTCCGCGGGATAGATCCTGCCGCTCTCTTTGTCGCGGTAGCTTGCACCGGACTCAAGTCCGCGAAGACGGATATACGTGACAGGCCTGTTGCCGTGGATCTCGAGATTCACCACGTTCAGCAGCGCTTCGCTCCTGTCCGCGGATACGAATTCCCAGGCGCCCGCCTCTCCGTCGAAGGGACTTGTGAGTCTGTAATACTTTCCGGAGTGAATAAGCTCTGCGACTTCCTTTCTTCTTGCGATCTGCAGGCGGATCTTCTCTTTGTCGTCATCCGAGAGATTCTCGGGATTGAGTTCATATCCGAATGTGCCGGACATGGCGACGATCCCTCTGGTCTCGAGAGGCGTCACTCTGCCATTCTGCTCATTGGGACTGACAGAGACGTGCGCGCCCATTGTGCAGGCGGGATATCCGAAGGAAGTACCGTACTGGATGCGGAGTCTGTCAATGGCGTCCGTATTATCGCTGCACCAGATCTGCGGCGTATAATAAAGCATACCGGCGTCGAATCTTCCGCCTCCTCCGCTGCATCCCTCAATAAGCATATCGGGATATCTCTGCGTCAGTCTCTCCAGGAAGTCGTACAGGCCAAGGATGTAGTCATAAAGAACTTTTCCCTGGTCAGACGCTGTATGGGAAAAGACGTCCGCGATGCTCCTGTTGTAGTCCCATTTGAGATAGTCCACCGTTCCCATATCCAGCACCTTGCAGATGCTCTCGAAAATATAGTCCACCACTTCTTTGCGGGAAAAATCCAGAACCAGCTGATGCCTGCCCCGTACGGGTTTTCTTCCGGGAATCACCATAGCCCAGTCGGGATGCGCCCTGTAAAGGTCGCTGTCCTCATTCACCATCTCGGGTTCCACCCAGATTCCGAACTTCAGTCCTTTTCTGTGGACCCAGTAGATCAGCTCCTTCATTTCGCCGCCGAGCTTCTCCTCGTTGACGTACCAGTCTCCCAGGCCGGCCAGATCGTCGTTTCTCTTCCCGAACCATCCGTCGTCCAGAACCAGCATATCCATGCCCAGAAGCGCGGCCTGCTCCGCCAGCGCCAGAATATCGGCGCCGTCAAAGTCCATGTAAAAGGCCTCCCAGCTGTTGAGCAGGACAGGACGGATCTGATCGCGCCATTTGCCGCGGCAGACATGTTTTCTGATGCACTCCTGCAGATTGTTGGACAGCTTTTCAAAGCCCTCTGCCGAATAGCTCATGATCACTTCCGGCGCCGTGAAGGACTCTTCCGGCGCAAGAGGATAGGAAAACTTCTCCTGCATCAGACCAAGCTGCATTCTTGTCTGGTCGAACTGGTCCATGCCGGCTCCGCCCCAGAAGCCTCCGCTGTAGACAAACTGCATGGAATAGCAGCTTCCCGCCGTCTCCGTAGTCTCACGGTCCGCCAGGATCATCATCGGATTATACTGGTGGGAGGATGTTCCTCTCCTGCTCCCGATGCACTGCTCCATATGTCCGACAGGCATTCTCTGGAAATTGCGCTCCATACAGTGGCGGCCGTAGAAAGTGATGAGATCATAGCGTCCGCACACCTGATCAAGGCTGGCACTCATGATCTTCTCGATCCGTATCTCCTCATCGGAGATGTTGCGCACGATCGCGCTTCTTGTGATGATATCGAGTTCCGGGATCACGCCGTACAGCAGCGTCACTTCTGCCCTGCCTTCCGTATCTCTCAGAAGGATCTCCAGAGTTTCCGCCTCTTCCTCCTGCGCATAGACAGCAGGGAGTCCTTTAAGCCCGTACTTTCCGCTGCGGACCTTATAGCCCGCGAACCGCAGGTCGCAGGCCCGGATGCCGTTTCCATATTCCAGGATCAGAGCGGGACTGCGCATGTCGCCCGTGCCCTCGCAGGGGAACTCCTGAGGCAGGAAATCGAGGGAATAAGTGCGGTCCTCACCCGCGTCATAAATATTAGCTGCATATCCTCTGTCAGCATATGTAAGAAGGTACTCCATGGAGCCCTCCGACTTTCTTCCATAATACAGATGCAGAAGTACGCCGTACCGGTCCGCCTTCATCTGATAAGTCGTGTTCTTTGTGTGGATCGTGAACAGCTTACCGTTTTCCTGTACTTTGACTGCCATATTTTCCGCTCCTTTCGCGAAATCTTCTTTAAAAAGTCCCATTCGGGTTTATATTGTTTTCATTATAATTTGATGCAAATGGAGCATCTATAGCATGATTGAGCACTTTTATATCTTTCTTCGCATATATTCCATGAATTAAATCAATAGCAAGCATTCGGGTATATTTTGACAATTTGCAAACATGAATAAAGGGGGCATGACGCATCCGCCCGGGATCCCTCGATCCTTTGGCTGCATGCGCCAGCCCCCTGTGAGATCCGGCCCGCGACGCGGGCTTAACTGCGACCTGACAGGATTTACTTGCGTCCGTGCTTCTTCTGCACGCTCTTTCTAAAGACCTTCTCGTCCTCCTGCGCCATCTTGTAAAACTTCTGCGCGTACTCGTCCATAAACGCCATGCTCTCTTCCATCTCCTGCATCTCCATGGCGATCTCGTTGAGCTTTTCCAGCGCTCCCTTTTCTTTGTTCTCTTCTTCAAACATGCCGTTACCTCCCATTGTCTTTGCCGTCAAAATACGCCCTGACTGTCCGGTCCGCCACCTTCAGGACCACATACATGATCGCCGTGTCCACCGGAAACATGACCGCGTTGGAGACGATCCTGGCCGGCAGAAGAGCCGTAAAAGCCTGTCCGTACAGCATATTCAGCCACAGCGTATTGAGAATGATGTTGACAAATACCTTGACGCACGCCTGGACCGCAGCCACTCTCGCCACGGAGAGTCTGCGTCTGTACAGAAAAGTCCCGTAAATGATGCCGCCGAGGGCGGCGCTCACCGTAAATCCGGGAAAAAAGGCGCCCTCCGGCTTGATCAGGTACTTAATGATATCAAGCGCAGCGCCGAAGATCCCTCCTACGGCCGGTCCGAAGAGGTAGGCTACAACCTGATTGGGGATCCCCGAAAACCCGATGCGGATATAAGGCCCCAGCGATATGGACGCCACCATACTGAGCGCTATCGCCAGCGCGCACATCACGCCGCAAAAGACGACGACGTTCAGTTTCCTGAACTCTCCCAGTGAACGCTGCCAAATGGAATTTGTCATGAATTTTTCGTTCTCAGCCATAAAAAACCTCCTTACACAGCTGAAACAATCCATGCCACATAAGGAAATTCTCTCCCTGATTATGCAGCAGCGGGATGCGGACCATACACCGCAAACTCAGGGGCTCTCCCTGGCTTTTCGTCCGGCTGACAACTCCCTGTTCAGCCGGCACTTTACGCGCACGGTCCTACTCTGCCTACAAAACTATATTACCATATACAGGTGCAAAACGTTCTGTAAAAAATGACAAACTTATTCTGTAATATGGTACTATATTTGGAAGAAATCATCTCTGATGATCCAATTACGGAGGCAATCATGTATCACGTTATAGTCAATCCTTCAAGCAGTTCCGGCCGGGGCAAGAGTAAATGGGATAAGATCGAAACCCGTTTTCGCGAGAGCGGCGTTCCGTACAAAGTTCATTACTCCTCTCCGTCCTGTCCCATCGAGACCATTTGCGAAACGCTCACGTCCGGCGGAGAGGACTGCAATCTGATCATTCTTGGCGGCGACGGAACGATGAACGCCGTCGTGAACGGCATTAAGGATTTTGAACACACCAGAGTGGGCTTTATTCAGACCGGCTCCGGCAATGATCTGGTAAAAGGCATCGGGATCGCCCAAAACAGGGACAAGCTGATCGACTCCATCTTAAAGGGTGAAGTGGTAAGGACCTGCGATATAGGCCGCGTGACCTATCACAACTATTCCTCCATTCTGGACCCCTTTACCCACAAGCCGGTCACTGAAAGCCTGCAGGAGGCTGCCGCCGCGGAGGACGCTTTCCCCCGCGTCCGGCTCTTCAATATAAGCGCCGGCATCGGCTTCGACGCGGCGGTCTGCCAGAGAGCGGACGGCTCGTCGCTCAAGTCCCTTCTCAATAAAGTGAATATGGGAAAGCTGGTCTATATATCCGAAGCCATTCATATGATCCTGGCAAGTCCCATGGTCGGCATGAAGATCACCTGCAACGGCAGGGAAGTGTTCCGCCCCCGGACCCTGTTCGCCGTCGTTATGAACACCTGCTACGAGGGCGGCGGATTTAAGTTTTGTCCGGATGCGGTAAACAGCGACGGAATCCTGAACATGTTTGGTGCCGGAGACCTCAACCGCATGAATTTCTTCCGTATCTTTCCTACGGCCTATGACGGGAAGCATCTCGGCTTTAAGGGTATGTTCACCGACCGGGGAAAGAGCATCACGATCCGCAGTTCCGTGCCGCTCTGGGTCCACACCGACGGCGAAGTCATGTGCAAGTCCAGCGAGATCACCGTCGATCTGTTTCCCCACAAGCTGCAGCTTCTGGTCTGAGCTGTCCGGATATCAAATATAGTCATTCAAGGGGCTGCCGCACCCGCTCAGGATCGTCCCTGATCCTTCGCCTGATGCGGCAGCCCCTCTCCGTTATCATTATCGTTTTTAATGTTCGACGCGGCTTATTCCTCCTGCGCGTCCTCCTCATCGCCTGCCCGGTCCTCCAGCTCCTCATATCTGCTCAGCGCTGTCTTGCGGAAGATCTCAAGCGCGTCGATCTCGGAGACCTTTCCGGTGAAATAGTCTTGCATGGACACCCTGAAACCGAGATCCAGATCATCGTCATAGGAAGTCACATGCTTCTGCGACAGCATTGAGGCCGCCTCCAGATAAACCGGAACCGGATTCTGTCCTCCCAGCACCTCCGCTTTATAGCCGGTTTCGGAGAGCTCCGTCATTCCGCTGACTGTATTTGTGAATTCGCGGATATCCTGTGTGATCTTCTTCATGACCTGCGGGTCGCAGGTGAGCGTTCTCATGACGGACCTGACCAGATCGATGTCGTCGCATCCGGACGCCGCAGCGATCCACTGGCCGCCGTAGTGACAGGGCTCGGGACCCCTGCAGACGGCGTAATCGCCGGATGCGCTCTCCACATCCTCCGGCTCCTCTCCTTCCCCGCTTTCCGTAATTCCTTCCGCCTTATCCTGCAGAGTGTAATGGATGCCCCAGCTCGAATAAAAGAACCCGAAGACCTCTCCGTCACCGGTGTGGTCCGCTCTCCACTCATCGCTCCACTGCTCTGTTCCGTGAATATATCCATTCTCAGCAAATTCTCTGGTCTGACGGGCCCAGTCCTCGAGATGAGGATCCACGTTGAGGGCGCCGTCCTCCACCCAGGCGCTGGTCACATTGTCCGAGTACACCTGATAGGCATCATCATAGCCGGACAGCATGTAGTATCCCTCTTCTTTGGCAAGCGCCGCCGTCTCGGCAAAAGCCTCCCAGGAAGAGACCGCCTGCTGCACCTTCTCCGGATCATCCGTGCCCAGGACCGCCCTCGCGATCGATCTCCGATAGGCAAAGACACCGGGCGCAGCATGCCAGGTCACCGCCTTCAGCTTTCCGGCGGAGTCTGTCGCGATCTGCTGCGTGTAGGGGAACTGATCCGAGAGCTCTTCGGCAGTAAGTCCCACCTCCGAGACGACATCCAGTGTATAGCCGGACTCGACATAGTCCCTGAGATAAGCCTCATCCATTACGAACAGGTCGACCCTGTCCTCAGGATCGGCGTTCTCCGCCTCGTCTCCGCTGCCGGGATCCGCCTGTGCGGCCAGCTTTTCGTCCAGGGCTTCTCTGTACTCCACCACATCCGAATAGACGTGCCAGCGCACCTGCGTGCCGTCAATGACTCCCGAGTCCTCGCCGGCCGGTTCGTAACCGGGATAATAGTCCTTTACGCGGTTGACAAAATCCTCTCCGATGCTGTAGACATGCAGCACGGAAGGCTCTTCTTCCTCCGACGCGGATTCAGCCGTCTGCGCCTCTCCGCCCAGGACCGTCGCGGCACTGTCCGCTCTCTCTATCTCGTCCGGTTTGTCCTTACCCGCGCAGCCGGCTGCGAGAACCGCTGCCAGGGCAGCCGCCAATATGGCTATTGTATATTTTCTCATGGGCACCTCCTTCGCTGCTTCCTACTCGTTCACAGTCAGTTCGGGATAACGCTCTCTCACTCTTTTGTAAAAATACTCCTCTGATTCGTCTTCCGTCATTTCACCGGTCAGGAAACGGACTACGCTGTTTCTGTATGCGTCCGCCATCCACCGGTCGTAGTTGCCCGCCGTCAGAACGCTGAGCCGCGAGGCGGCGTCAAAATATACCTCGTACGGGTTCTGTCCTCCCAGGAAGGGATCCCCTTCGGCGCCGGCCGCCATCTTTTTCATTCCCGTCACCGTATTAGTGAAGATGTTCTCGTTTTGGGCGATCTTGTAGAGCAGGCTGCTGTTGCAGGTGAAGTTCTCCATGATCTCCTTGCAGAGCGTCCGGTTGTCCGTGCTGGAAGCGGCGAGGATAAAGACACCTCCCCGGCAGAAGGGCTGCGGCCCGCAGCACACAGCATAATCGCCGTATGTTCCGTTTCCCTCAGCCGGCGCCGCGTCCACGTCCTCCAGCGAATAGGCCGCCATACGGGAGTCGATCTCGGAGATGGCCCTGAAGAAGCCGAATACATTGCCTTTGGGGCCCTGATCCGCCACCCAGTCCGCTTCGCCGTACTGCGTTCCGTGGTGATACTTCTTTTTAGTAAAGGTCTTCATCATTTCCTTCCAGTCGGTCATTGCCTGTGGAATGACAAGTTCTCCTTTGTTCTCCCAGTGCCTGTCCGCCGTGTAGCGGTAGGCCATAAATGCGTCAAAATAGCCGGACAGCATAAAGTGCTTCTTCTTTTTCATGGCTGCCGCAGCCGCGGAAAACTGTTTCCAGTCCCCGATCTCCTTCTGTACGGCGTCCGGATCGTCCGTGCCGAATACATCCTTTGCGATCGATCTGCGGTATACGAAGACGCCGGGCGACGCCTGCCAGGTCACTGCCTTGAGAACGCCCTCGTCCGTCGCCGCCATTTGCTGCGTATAAGGGAACTGGTCCTCCAGTTCTTCGTCCGTCAGTCCCAGCTTTTCCCTTACGTCCAGGGAATAGTCGCTGTTGACGTAGATCGACAGGTCCTCTTCCGGGGCCAGGAAGAGATCCACTCTCTCGTCCGCCACCAGATACTCCGTCGTCAAGAGCTTCTCCGCCACCAGGTCCATGTACTTCTGCTCGTCTTCGGGGATCACCCAGTTTACAGTGACGTTTCCGATCATGCCCTGCCTGTCGTCTATGTCCTCGTATCCGGGGTAATACATGATAAAAAGCGACTCCAGTGACTCGTCCCAGCAGTATATATTGAGAACCTTGCCCTCACTGCTTCTGCGCTCCTCCTCCGGGGCCAGTATCGGCTCCTGCACACTGGCGCTCTCGGAGTCAGCGGCTGTAGTACCCGAAGACGCCGTCTCTCCGGCTGCCGCGCTCTCTCCGCTCTGCTCCGCCCTCTTCAGGAACGGGATTTCTATATTGTGCTGCTCAAGCAGATCCGTGACCGCCGCGCATCCGGTTCCCGACAGGGCCAGTACGGCGGCGGTCAGAAGGACCGCGATCCTGTTTTTCTGAATGTTCATTCTGTTCCTCATTCCGATCATTAGTATCTTGTCGTATTGTACCACAGTTTTCAGACATGCAAAATGGCGCATCCCAAATCGGGTGCGCCATTTGAGCTATTCTTACTGACGTCAGGATGCGGAATGGCTGATCCTGATCAGCCCCGCACGGACACGACGGATATCACTCCTTGACACCGCCTGCCGTAACACCGCCGACGATGTACTTGGAGAGGAGCAGATAAACGACGATGACCGGAAAGATCGCGAACGCGATCATGGCATAAACCTGGCCCATGTCGAAGGTCTTCCAGTCGGAGTTTCTCAGCTCCGCCAGCAGGATAGGAAGTGTCTTCTTCATCTTGCTGCTGATGATCAGGTTCGGCGTGAAGTAGTTATTCCAGCTCGCGACAAAAGTGAAGATGGCCTGTACTGCGATCGCCGGCTTCATAAGAGGAAGAACGATCGAGTTGAAGATCTTGATCTCACTGGCTCCGTCAATTCTTGCCGCCTCGATCAGAGATCCGGGAAGGTTGGACTCCATGTACTGCTTCATATAGAAGAAGGTCACGGGTGCCGCAATGGCCGGTATGATCAGGGGAATATATGTGTCCGTCAGCTTCATCTTTCCCATCAGTCTGATGAAACCGAGTGCGCTGACCTGCGTCGGGATCATCATGATCGCCAGAATGAAAGTGAAGATCGCTTTTTTGCCTTTGAACTCATAGGCGTGGATTCCGTAAGCGGTCATGGTGGAGAAATAGACGCAGAGGACCGCGCTGCAGGTCGCGATGATCAGGGAGTTGATCATACCCTGTACGACCGGCGTAGCACCTTTAAAGAGGTTGGTCATATTTTTGACTAGATAGGTGCTGGGGAACGGAGTAAACCCGGACTTGAGCTGGTTGTTGGAGCGCGTCGCGTTGATAAACAGCACATAGAACCAGATCAGGCAAAGGAAGGATAGAAGGATCAGCACGATGTAGGCAAGCACTCTTCTTGCATGTACAGAATTCGTCTGCTTATTGGCTTTGCTTTCACTCATTGCGTTTTCCTCCTTACTTATTCTCGTTTGTCGCGGAAACCTTGAACACGATCATACTCAGGATTCCGGTGATGATCAGCAGGATCACGGAGAGCGCGCCGGCCATACCGTAGTTCTTGCTGAACAGATGCTTATTCAGATACATGATCAGGGTCATGGAGGATCTCATCGGATCGCCCTTTCCGTTGGTCAGGATCTGAGGAACATCGAACATCTGCAGACCGCCGATCAGGGACGTGATCATAACGTAGATCAGGATCGGACGCAGCAGGGGAAGCGTGATCTGGAAAAAGATCTGCCTCGCCGTGGCGCCGTCCACTTCAGCCGCCTCAAAGAGCGTTTGGTCGATTCCCATCATACCCGCCATTAAGAGGATCGTCGTATTGCCGAACCACATCAGGAAGTTCATCATCGCGACCAGGCCTCTCACGCTCCACACATGGGACATAAAGCTGTAGGGCTTTGCCAAAAGTCCGATCGATACCAGAATGGAGTTGATCGGGCCGCTGTCACTGAACAGCGTAAAGAAGAGCATCGAAAATGCGGAAGCCATGATCAGGTTGGGCAGATAAATGACTGTCTTAAAGAATCTCTGCCCCTTGAGCCTGAGCGAGGGATCCGTGAACCACGCGCCCAGAAGGAGTGATACCAGGATCTGAGGCACAAAGCCGAGGATCCACATGATCATCGTGTTCTTGAAGTAAGTGGGCAGATCGCCGCTGCTGAACAGCTTCGCATAGTTGGACAGTCCGATGAATTTCGGTCCGACATGCTTAAGTCCGCTCATATAGTTTTCGAAAAAACTGTTGTAGATCGTGCTGATCAGCGGGATCAGCTGAAAGACCACGAACACAACGATGAACGGAATAAGAAAAATATATCCCCAGCGATTATGTTTGTTTACATTGCTGTTTTTATGCACCGTCTTTTCCATCCTTCCCTCCCAAAAAGAACTGTAATGATCCTGTTTTCGGCATAATAAGGGCCTGCCCATCAAGCAGGACAGGCCCTCACTTTTCAACTGCTTATACTCTGCTTTCGAAGGTTGATCCCGTTCTACTCAAGAAGCCGGATCACTGTGCAAGCTCAGGGTGCTTCTCGCCTACAGCTGTCATGAACTGTGCAAGAGCCTCGTCATAAGTTGCGTTGCCGTCGAAGAAGTTCTTCAT
>ODAI012369580.1_pt1 | contig 12565 bp, 11 predicted proteins | sample 1539321 | NCBI WGS metagenome assembly ODAI01 (sample SAMN02144231, study PRJEB22623) | gut metagenome | biome: sheep rumen | host: Ovis aries | place: New Zealand
GAAAGCGATAAATGAACTCCGGAGCAGAGGATATGTTATAGAGAGTATTACAAACAAAGGATACATGCTCTCGGAGGATAACGATATTATCTCTGCGGAAGGCATCAGATCATTTATCGGGCCTGAGTATGGACATATGGCAGAGCATCTGCTTGTTTATGACTCTGTTGATTCTACAAACAATAAAGCCAAGGAGTCAGCTTTAAAAGGAGCATGTCACGGTACATGCATCATAGCTGCCAGACAGGACAGTGGCCGGGGCAGGAGAGATCATCAGTTTTACTCTCCCGAGGGCGGCATATATATGAGCGTGGTGCTATTGCCCGATAAGATCCCTTTTTCAAAAAACGACGCAGTAACTGCATTTATAGGTGTCGCGGTCTGTAAAGCCATAGAAAGTCTTACGGGATTAAAGCCTGTCATCATGGGGATAAACGATCTTTATATAGACGGGAAAAAGATATGCGGTATCCTCATAGAGTCCGGGAGCGAATTTGACAGTGGCATCCTTCAGTGGATCGTCGCAGGCATAGGGATTAATTTTGACTCTGATATAAAAAAGTTTCCGAGGGAACTTAAAGGAAATGTGACGAGCCTCTATCCCCCCGGCAGGGGTGATATGTCAAAAAACAGACTGATCGCAAAGATCCTTGAAAACATTGATGTTTTAGCAAAAAACTCAGAAAAGGATATCAAAAAAGAATTCATGAAACGAAGAGTGGAAAAATAATTAAATAATGTTTTGAATGTTACCAAACAGATTGTCAACCTAAATATAAAAATAAGTTGACAATCTGTTTTTGCTATGTTAGACTACGGAATTGTTGACGGAGGACAAAAAATGGAAACAGTAAAAACAGCTAAATCAGAAAATGTATCAAACAAAACAAACACACTTGACATTGTATATACTGCAGTCGGAGTTGCCCTCATAACAATATGTTCATGGATCACGATTCCCATGACAGTACCTTTCACTCTGCAGACATTTGCCGTATTTGCAGTACTTATGATGCTGGGCGCGAAGAGAGGAACGATGGCGACGCTTATCTATGTGATAATGGGAGCAGCGGGCATCCCGGTCTTTTCAGGATTTTCCGGAGGCCTGGGAATAATACTTGGAAATACGGGCGGATATATAATCGGATTTATCTTTATAGGACTTATCTATATGGCATCAAACCGTTTGTTTGGCAAAAAACTGATACCTGAGATAATTGCAATGGTTCTTGGTCTGGCAGTATGCTATGCATTCGGAACAGCATGGTTTATGTATATTTATTTAAGAGATACCGGAGCGGTTGGACTTTATACAGTACTGACCTGGTGTGTGTTTCCTTTCATTATTCCCGACCTTGTAAAGATGGCAGTGGCAGTCCTGATATCAAGGAGAGTGAGACCGTTTATAAAATAAATAATGATCAGGTTATGAAAACGCGGATTTAAGTCCGCGTTTTTTTATCTTCTGTATCGATTATCCCCCAAGTCTTTGTAAGGCAGTTTAATTCGGGCGCAAAGGTTGAATTTTAGGGGATTTTTTTATAAAATTTCTACTATAAAAGTGTATTTGATTAAATATGTTTAAGGTATGAGAGGTTTTGTGTTTTAGTTATGGAAATGACGGTTGAACTTTTTGACAGCATAATCAATACGTCTCAGGACTGTGTTTTTTGGAAGGACAGCGAGAGACGTTTCCTTGGTGTCAATCAGGCATTTCTTGATTATTACGGCTTTGACTCTGAGGATGTCCTGATAGGCAAGACGGATGAAGATATGGGATGGCATTCCGATCCTGAACCGTTTATGCAGGATGAACTGCGGGTGCTTTCAGGACACAGCACATACAAGGTACAGGGCAAGTGTATAATCCGAGGGGAGGAGCGGGATATAGTTGCTTCAAAGCGCCCCTTATATGACGGGGACAGGATAGTAGGTCTTGTGGGCAGCTTTATAGATGTTACGGATGTTATAAAACAGAGGATAAACCATGACAAGGTTTTCTATAACATGGAAAACCTTAGAAAGTATAGCTATTTTGACAAGATTGTTGATGAGATACGTCTTGATGAGATACTCGATCCCCTGACAGGGATCCTTTCCCGTACGTATGCACTCCAGTTTGTTCACCATCTGATCAGGGAGAAGAAGCCATTTACATTTACCATGATAGATCTGGACAATTTTAAACTTCTTAATGATACATATGGACACGGGGCAGGAGACAAAGTTCTCGTCACTGTTGCGAATGCACTTGCAAAATATACAAACGGATACGGTCTTGCAGGCAGATTTGGAGGAGATGAGCTGCTCTTAATTGACCTGCATAATACCACCGGGGAGGATAAACAGTCATTATTTGAGAGACTCTATTCAGACTCGTGCGTCTTTAGAAGTAGTATAGAATTTGAAGATGGATCTGCATTTGTGACGGCCACATGCGGCGCAGCATCATATCCGGAGGATGCCGATAATTTTGATGATCTCTTTCGGCTGATAGACAAGATGCTGTACCTTGGCAAGAGCAGGGGACGAAACTGTTATTCGATTTATGATGCGGACAGTCACAGAGATATCGAAATCAAGAAAATTGCAAATCAGGGTGTCTTCACCTCAATGACGAAACTCAGATCTGCAGTTGAAAATGCAGAAGGTTTTGAAGAAAAGATTAAAGCAGTAACACCTCTCATTACAGAGGTTCTGCAGATAAGTGATTTATACTATGTCAGAAATGACGGCAGACTTAAGGCTGTCATCGATACCGGATTTGATCTTGATGCTACTGATATCGCAGACCTGTCAGAGGATGATGTATTTAAGGAAAGTACTCTTGATAAGGTAAAACAAAATTCCCCGGTATTTTACTCATCCCTTAAAGATAAAGGTTTCGAATCTGCGATGGTAGTCCGGATGAGAAAGGGCGATGACGTTTCCGGTTATCTGGTATGCGCTGTCAGGAGAAGCTACCGTATCTGGCAGGAAAATGAGTGTGCCGTAATGTATTATGCGGCAGAACTTCTGGCGTAATATCTTTATTTTTTGTATTTATATGGCGGGTCGGCAGGGTACCCGCCTTTTAATTTCTGCATACCACGCTGGATCGCATCTTTTGAGTTTTTCCAGTCAGCATCTTTATTAAGGTAATCAAATTTTTCAACCATCCATGATACATCTTCCTGCATACGGTCCATGTTGGATGTCATCAGGGGAAACAGCATACTAAAGAACTGTTCTTTCTCATTCTGATTAAGAGCTGTCTCAGCTGCCTCGCAGATATCCCCCATATGTGAGAGGCAAAAGCCTTTTGAATTCTTTATCTTTTCTACGAAGGTACTGTCATTTTTATATAGATAAAAAAATGTATCTATATATCTTTCAAATATCTCATTAAACTCCCGGCAGATATAGCATGAGTTTTCTTTTTCATTAACCCACGCGGCTACCGAATTTGCCATCCCCGTTTTCTTTGAAAATTTTGAAAACATTGGAGTCTTTCCCGGAGTATAGGATTTAAAAGCCTTTTCCATCTCCTTGCGCATCTGCATATAGTGGGTTTTTAATATCCATGCGTTTCCGAGAGTGTTGCCGTAATCAAACATCTTTTGAAAATGATTTTTGCAAAATCCTGCCAGGTCTGTTTTTTCACGCATGTCTGCTTCCATATATGATGAACCGGAGCCGAGCACCAGGTCCAAAAGATCCTGCTCTATCTCTCTGGCAGCAAAACAAAACGGACATTCGTCCCCTGCATTTACGGCGTCGTTTAACGGGATGGTATAAAGCTTTTCTTTCATGTATAATCCTTTCGTATCTGTATGTGAAGATATTGGAATAATGTCGCTTTATGGTTTATTATATCATACAGTGGGAAGCGTATTTATATGTAATGGGAGATACAAAATATGAATGTAAGACCGACAAGAGAAAACGTGAAATATATCGGAAGGGCATTTGAATATGATGGCAATGCCATACTCGGTTTTTCCGGATCCGGTATAGAATTTGTGACATGTGATGAGACGATCACGATAAACATCGCCGGAGATGAGACGGCGGAAAAAACAGAGAAACTGTATGACAGGGCAAGGCTCGCCATATATGTAAATGATGAGCGTAAGTATGACTTTATGGTAAGCAGACCTTCCCTGTCGTATGACTTAAGATGCAATGACGGAGATATGATCAGAGTGATCAAACTCTCTGAAAATGCCATGTCATCAGCTGCTGTTACAGGGATAATATCGGATAAGGGTATAAAGCCTGCTGAGGATAAAAAACTCTTTGTGGAAATAATCGGTGATTCCATAACATGCGGATATGGTGTTGATGATGAAATGCTGGGTCATGTGTTTAGCACCATGACGGAGGACTGTACGAAATCATATTCGTTAAAGACCGTCAGAAAACTTGATGCAGACGGGGAACTTTGTTCATTAAGCGGATGGGGGATCATATCGGGATACTCGGATGACGGAGAGACGAGGCATACGGAGCAGCTGATCCCGTCGGTTTATGAAAAATGCGGTTACTCAGTTTCAAAGATTTTCGGATTTAATCCCCAGGAGTATGAATGGGATTTTAAAGGGAGGCGCAGGCCTGATATTACGGTCATCAATCTTGGCACAAATGATGCCAGCTACTGCCTGGATCATAAAGACAGGCAGGATATGTATTCTGCAGAATATGCATCATTTCTGGAGACGGTCAGAAAGCACAGACCGGGTACACCCATTCTCTGTATCCTGGGGGTGATGGGAGAGACTCTCTGCCCTTCACTTCAAAAAGCTGTTGATATTTATAAAGAAAAGACAGGCGACAGCAATATATATACAAAGATGTTTAAGGATCAGCTTGAGGAAGACGGCAGAGTGGTTGATTATCATCCGACGGTTGTGACCCATGAAAAGGTTTCAGAGATACTTAAGGCAGCCATATCGGAGATACTTGGTTTATAGGATTATCTATGAAGAAAAACAGATCAGGAAAAATATTATTATCGTTTCTTGCATTTGCTGTAACAATTTTTGCTTTATCCGGCGTAAAACTTTCGGCAGGTTCATTTAGGACAGGCGACAGACCCCTTGTCATCTGTATAGACCCGGGACACGGGGGAGATGATGAGGGCGCCATATATAAACACGGCGGCGCAGAGATAATGGAAAAAGACCTTAATCTCATCATAGCCGAGGCGCTCCGCAGTGAACTCCTCAAATATGAAAATGTAACTGTCGTGATGACGAGAGAGGATGATGTAAAAGTAGAGCCACAGGAAAGGGCGGATATAGCGTATGCATCAGATGCTGACGTATTTATATCGGTCCACATCAATGCTAATCCTGACAAACCGTCGAGAGGATGCATGATCATGTGCAATGTATCCCATTATCAGGCTCTCGGAGCAAAGACCCCCGACAATTATATGGTATCGTCAAGGCTCGGAGGTTTTCTCCTTGATTACCTGATCGAAAAAGGGCTACTTGTCTCAGATGATATGGATGAGTACGGTGGATTTGAGGGAATAGTTCGACGACCCTACAGTGAGGACGGAGGTGCTTCAAAAGAAGAACTCTACGATGACGGCAGTGTTGCCGATTATTATTATCAGCTGAGGTTTACGGCCCAGTACGGCATCCCGGCAGTCATTATTGAACACGCATATTTAAGCAGTGATGAAGATTATGAAGCATACCTCTCATCGGCGGATAAGCTGGCAGAGCTTGGAGTGGCTGATGCGCTGGCGATAGCTGAGACATATAATCTTAAACTTATCGAAGAATAAATTATACAAAAATGCATTTTGGAAATAATAAAAACATAATAGGAACAGCCGTATTATTGCTGACATTTTCTCTGACTGCATGTGGAGGCAGCCGGGGAGATTCGGTATCCGGCGCCGGTGTGCCTTTTGAGGCAGGTGATGGCGCAGACACTGACGTGACAGCTTTTACCGGCAGTAATTACGAGGAGGCATACGGCCTTACGGTCAGTGATGATGAAAATATCACATGTGACGGTATTGTTTACTACGGGGTATCACCGAGTGAGTATAACAGGGTCGTCACATGCGAAATTAAAAAGGGAGATGTAATAAGCGTATCATCTGACGGCTTCACTCAGATGACAATACCAATCACTCTCACGATGGAGGGAGAGTATACGGATGAGTGTATCAGTTATACATCGGCTGTCACACCTTCAATAGATATTGCTGACAGATATACAGGCCTGATAATCCCCACAGAAGACTTGTCCGGAGATGACGGATTATCATACAGTGCTTCGCTGCCATTTAATGACGGGACGATAGATATCTCAATTGCATGCGATGTCACAGATACTGTCTCTGAATACCGGACACTTGATGACGGCAGATATGTATGTGACATAATATTTAATGTCACATATACCATTATGGAGCCGGAAGGATATGACGGACTGATATTTAAGATTGCTCCCGTCAGGGAATATATACCTGAAACAGAAAAAACAGACGGAGATATAAGCGGAAGCGAATGCATCCTTGATGATTATCCTGACGGAACAGTCTTAATAGAAATATATTGACAGAAGGTTTTAAATAATGAATGAAAATACAGAAGAATTAAAAGATGATTACATTCCCTTAAGAGATGGAAAGGTATCGTCACTGCTGACGAAATTTGCTGTGCCGAGTATCGTGGCAATGCTTGTGGGTTCGATATACAACATTGTGGATCAGTACTTTATCGGTCAGTGTGTAGGTGTATCCGGCAATGCCGCGACCAATATTGCGTTTCCGCTGGCTATGTGCTGTACAGCCATAGCCCTGCTGGCCGGTATAGGCGGAGCGTCTAATTTTAACCTCTCCATGGGCAGGGGCCATAAGGATATAGCCGGATATTATATCGGCAATGCAATCATCATGCTGGCTGTGCTCGGAACAATCCTTGGAGTGGGGACAAAGATATATCTCGACCGTATACTTTATGCATTCGGATCACCCGAGGATGTGCTGCCGTATGCCAGGACATATGTTGGTATCACAGCGATAGGATTCCCGTACCTGATCCTCACAATAGGCGGAGGTCATCTCATCAGGGCTGACGGCAGCCCCCGTATTGCGATGGCCTGCAATTTGTCAGGTGCCGTGATAAATACGGTCCTTGATTATATTTTTGTCATGAAGCTTGGTTTTGGCATGGCCGGTGCCGCATGGGCAACGGTTATAGGTCAGATTGTATCTACGGCCATCGTCATAATATACATAATGCATTTTAAGACTGTGAAGCTTGAAGCCAAGCATTTTGGGCCTGACTTTGGATATATGGCGAGGATATCTTCGATCGGTGCCGCGTCCTTTGTAAACCAGCTGGCGATGATGCTTGTCCAGGTAGTCATGAACAATTCCCGAAAGGATTACGGGGCGCTCTCTAAATACGGAGCAGGAGACCCCATTGCAGCATCGGGAATCATTATAAAGACATTTCAGTTATTCTTTGCGGTAGTGATCGGACTCTCCCAGGGATCCCAGCCCATAATCAGCTATAACTATGGTGCAGGCGATTACAGGAGAGTAAAGGAAACTTATCTGCGCTCCATTGCAGTTGGCGCAGCTGTGACAATATTTGCCGAGATACTGTTTCAGACCATACCCGGCAGACTCCTTGGAATATTCGGAGAAGGATCACCCGGATATTTTGAATTCGGTATCAGATATTTCAGAATTTATCTGATGCTGATGTTTATCAATTTCCTCCAGCCGATCAGCTCGACATTCTTTACTTCGATAGGAAAGCCGGTTAAGGGTATATTCCTTTCACTTACCAGGCAGATCATTTATCTGCTCCCGGCACTTGTTATCCTGCCGAGGTTCTTTGGTATAGACGGTATACTTTACTGCGGACCGGTGGCTGATGCACTGTCATTCATCACTGTGATCATCATGCTTGTCATCGAATTTAAAAACATGAAATGACTTTACTGATTTAATTTTTTACATTACAAAAATACAAACAAGAAATATTTCGAGAGTCCCTTATATGGGACTCTTAATTTTTATAATCATAATCATAGAACAGCTGATCCGGGAGATTATAGGAGGAAATGATTATGAGAAGAGTTAAAGCGTATAGCATCAAAGGAAAGACAGTTAAGGCAGGACATATCAGTAAGTCTGAAAAAGATTATGTAAGACTTTTATTAACAGGCATGGCAATAGTTATGACTTTTATACTGGCAGTGCTGCTCCTTGGCATCAGGGTTAAGGGTAATGACAATTTATCTGAGGCGAGTGCATCATATTACCATGAGATGGAGGCCAGATTCACGGATGTCCTTGAGACAGTACTGGCCGAAAATGAGCTCTATGATGCGGGGATAAACATCTCATCCGTAATAGAAGTGGACGGGACCAGAGAGTATACGGTTGTGATCCATCACAGACTCATCGGATATATGAGCGATGAAGATATGGATCAGCTGATGAGCGATTTAAACGGACTGCCTTTTGCAGACGCATCGGTACCGGTGCATTACAGTGTCACATATTAACGGTTGACATAACAGACACGATAATCCTTATTTAAAAAACAATACAAATAGACTGCTGTCTTTGATATAATTACTGATGTGTAATCAAAATTAATCAGTAAGAGAAAAGAAGCATGAACACGATAAAACCGTTTCAGATATACAGACATTTTAAAGGCAATTATTATCAGGTTGTCTGCATCGCTGAAAACAGCGAATCAGGAAAACAGGAAGTAATATACAGGGCGCTCTACGGAGATAATAAAATATATGCAAGAGACCTTGAGATGTTTACATCCGATGTGGATAAAGAGAAATATCCGGATGCGGCCCAGGTAAAAAGATTTGAACCTGTGGAGTATGAGGATGCAGTTAAAACGAAAGAGCAGGCGGCTCGCTTAATAGAAGAACCTGAAAAAGAAAAGCTGGAAAAAGAAAGGTCTGAAAAAGAGGAGGCTGCCAAGGCAGAGCCGGTAAAAAAAGAAGAATCCCCGTATGAAAATAAAAACAGTGCCATAAACCCGGTGCTCCTTAAATTTCTTGATGCGGTCGGGTATGAGCAGCAGCTTGAATGTCTGACAGAAATCAGAGAAGACCTGACAGAAGAGATACTCATCCCCATAGAACTGTCACTTGGCATGGAAGAGCAAAAGGGCAGTATAGACCAGCGGTACAGGGGTATTAAGAATTATATTTCTTTAAAGCAGAGATACGAAAAGACCGGCAGGTTATAAGGATTATGTTTAACGGATATAGAATTATAGGACTATGTATTACCAAGATTGGTAATGAGGAGTATTACAATTTTATAAGAGTATTTAACGAAACAGCCGTAAAAAACGGATACAGGCTCTTTATTTATCAGATGTCCTCCGATATGCTCGGCGACAGTCTCGGATATGGCAGTGACAAGGGCATATTTGAGATAATTCCTTTTGATATACTTGAAGCACTCCTTGTCTGGGAGGGGAGCTTTAATGACAAGAAGATTGTCGACAAGATAATAGAATCTTCAAAGATGAATTCCGTCCCTGTCATAGTCTATGGCAGACAGATTCCGGGTACATATAATATCAGATTTGATGAGGCCAGAGGTTTTGAAAAATTGGTAAGGCATGTGATCGAGTATCATAAGGCTACTGATACATGCTTTATTTCGGGTTTCCGTGATAATGAAGTATCGGAACTCAGACTCGGTGTTTATAAAAGCGTGCTTGAGGAGAACGGTCTCCCCTACAAAGAGGAGAATGTATTTTACGGTGAGTTCTGGACAGTCGGAGCAAAATGGGCCGCGCAGAAAATAATCGGGAGAGATAAACTGCCACAGGCTATAATATGTGCCAATGATATTATGGCAATCGAAGTGACGGATGTCTTAAGGGAAAACGATATAAAGGTACCTGAGGATGTGATCGTCACCGGATATGACGGACTGACCTGTGCGTTTGGCTCCAGCCCGGCCATCACGACATGCATTGAAAATACAGAAGATCTCTCGAAATGTATTCTCGATATTATCGAGAGGCTCCTTAAAGATGAGGAAGTTGATGAAATCAATCTTGCGACGGTTGATTTTAAGATAATGCAGTCATGCGGATGCAAATCAGGTGAAAAACCGCTTAACCCAGCAAAGGTACTTTTGGATTATGAAAATGCACTCAGAATATATCAGATTGATGAGCGCGTGATCTACGAGATGAGCAAGCAGATATTTCTCTGCAGTGATGTAAACGATTTCAAACTGTTTTTATCTACATGCAAGCTGGTTGATACCATACTCATGTTCAATGAAATGTGTTTTGATGAGTCGATAAATCCTACCGATTATCACAGGGCGACTCAGTTTGACAAGACACTTATCAATGTATTCTCTACGAGTGGGGCCCTTGAAAACTATCCGAAAGAATTTGAGATGAGCGAGATATTGCCGGAGGCAGACCATATACTGGCAAAGGAAACACCGGTTGTATTTTCTGCCCTTGATTTCTATGGTCAGTCGGCCGGTATAATGATCACATACGGAGAGGTGACTCAGGTCAACTACCGCAAGGTACAGCAGACGGCGACGCTGCTAAACAGTGCACTCATCAATTTTATGCTTCTTAACAATCTTAAATATACGACCCGGGGACTCAGGGAAGTATCGGAACATGATTATCTGACAGGACTCCTTAACAGGACAGGACTCCATTCCCAGCTCCCTGTACTCATCGGAAACAACAGCGGTATGGACAAGTATGTGACACTCGTTTCTCTTGACCTTAATAACTTAAAGCTGATCAACGATAAAAACGGCCATGAGGATGGTGACAGGGCGATTAAGATCATCGCCGATGCCATGAGAGGTATACCATTTGAACATAAACTATGCTGCAGGTACGGCGGAGATGAGATGATCGTAGTCATCATCTGCGATGACAGAGAGCCGGAGCGCAGGATCAGGCTGAGTATCAATGAATATCTGGACAAGATCAATGATGCCAGCAAACGTGGTATTGCTGTATCGGCAAGTATCGGTACATATACGGACCATTGCCTGACATTTGATTTTGAAAAGGCTCTGGAGATCTCGGACAAGAGAATGTATGAAGACAAATTTGAGATGAAGAGACTCATGGGAAAAGAAAATAAGTCATGATTGGAGAATGACATGTTTTATGTAATATACAACCCTTCCGCAAGATCGGGAAAGGGCGCCAAGTTATGGGAAAAAGTAAAAACAATCCTCGATGAGGAAGGAAAAGACTACAGAGTATACAAAACGACGCCGGAGAGGGATGCTTCATATATAGTAAAGACACTCCTTATGTTTCGTCAGGATACAGAACTTAAGATCATGCTCCTTGGCGGTGACGGTACGTTAAACGAAGCCATTCAGAGTATTACGGAAAATGATTTTAAGCGTATCATACTCTACTATCTGCCCACCGGTTCATCAAACGATCTGGCAAAGGCGATCGGCTATACAGATTCGTACGATGAGATGGTCAGGGGATATGTCAGAAGAGATACATTCAGAAATATGGATCTTGGAATCGTCCGCTACAATCATGCAGAGAAGCCGGGATATTTAAAGAGATATTTTGCTGTCAGTTGCGGTATAGGATATGATGCATCTGTATGCGAGGAAGCAAACAATTCAAAGATCAAAAAGGTACTAAACAAGATAGGACTCGGAAAACTCTGTTACCTGGCTATTACCGTAAAACAGCTCATCGGTACGCCGAGGGTTCAGATGACTCTAAAGATAGATGATAATGAGGAGTATACGATAGACAAGGCGTACTTTGCCGCGATCATGAATCACAGATATCAGGGAGGCGGACTGGCATTTTGTCCGGACGCAGTCGATGATGACGGTACTCTGGATATATGTCATGCTTCCGATATCCCCAAGGCAAAGGTTCTCTCGATACTGCCTACCCTGTATAAAGGTGAGCATGTAAGCAAGCAGGGGATAAAGATAGACAGATTAAAGAAGGTTTCAATAAAGAGTTCGCTGCCCCTCTGGGTACATACTGACGGAGAAGTCCGGACAAAGGCAGACGATATCACTGTCGAGGTACTGCCCGGCATACTCAAGTTTGCAACCTACAAGGACTAAATATTGTCAAGCGTGACAAAATATTGTATATTATAAAAACTGAAAAATGTTTAGGAGGAACGACATGTATTCACTTGATGAAGTAAAAAAGGTAGACCCTGAAATCGCTGATGCCATCGTATCAGAGCAGGAAAGACAGAACAGCCACATTGAGCTGATCGCCTCAGAAAACTGGGTGAGCAAAGCAGTAATGGCTGCAATGGGTAGCGTACTTACAAATAAATATGCAGAAGGATATCCCGGAAAGAGATATTACGGCGGATGTCAGTGTGTAGATGTAGTTGAGACACTGGCTATCGAGAGAGCAAAAAAACTTTTTGATTGTGAATATGCCAATGTACAGCCTCATTCAGGCGCTCAGGCAAACCTCGCAGTACAGTTTGCAGTATGCAAGCCCGGAGATACGATCCTCGGTATGAACCTGGCACACGGTGGTCACCTTACCCATGGTTCACC
>ODAI013530847.1_pt1 | contig 12564 bp, 8 predicted proteins | sample 1539321 | NCBI WGS metagenome assembly ODAI01 (sample SAMN02144231, study PRJEB22623) | gut metagenome | biome: sheep rumen | host: Ovis aries | place: New Zealand
TACGGTCTCATAGTTCCAAAGGTATTTCTTTGTTGCCGTAACGCTCTGAACGGTCGTAGTCCATCCCGACGTAGAGCGCGTAACGCCTGACGATGCAGACGTAGCCAAATAATGCTCCGTTATAGACGTAATGCCTACGCCTTTGTCGCCGTATGTACCTATTATTACGGGTGTCGTAGTAGTCGTAGTGCCGTCGGTATAGGTCACTACTTCATAGTTCCAAAGATACTTATTAGTAGCCGTAACACTTTGAACGGCCTTAGTCCATCCCTGCGTAGCCGTTGTTACGCCTGACGATGCCGACGTAGCAAGGTAATATTCTTCAATCTTGGAAATACCCTTACCGCCTGAAAGACAAACCGGGTTACTATAACCGTCTGTGCCGTCGGTATAGATAAACCTTACCCGCTGCCAAATGTAATGCCCGTTTTGCCATGCCGGGGCGTTTGTAGTCCATCCCGACGTAGGGGCTACGGAATTACTCGTACTATCTGCGTACTCCACATCGGTACGGGAAATTCCCGTACCTTTGCGGATAAACTTAACTACTCGTGTTACTGCTACTCCCATAGTGCTAAACGATTTTTTTAACTTGCTGCCTGAATGGTTATTGAAATATCACCGCCTCCGGCTTGGCATTGCTCACGGGTAACGGTGTACGATGCCATCGCGTTAGTTGAAAGTTCCATCGGGTCGCTACCGTTTACGGCGGCGTTACCGTCTCTGTACTTATTCAACACAACGCCCGCCGCGTCTCTCACTAAGAAATAGTAGAGGGGGTTAGGCGAAACGGCTGTGCCGCCTCTCGTAACCAATACAGGCGTATAAGTCACATGGTCGCGGCTGCTGCTCGTATCTTCGTCTATCGTTTCATCTTCGGGGCTGGGGTGCGGGTCAATGTCGTAAGGGTCTGACTTATCGACAACGCCCTGCACGTCCATACCGTAGAATGAGCCGTTACGTTTAACGGTTAGCCTGAACTCGCCGTAGGTGTCTATCATGCTTTCCGTTACGGTAAGGGTTGCGGAATTGCCAAAGCCGTCGTTATCCGAACTGCCTAACAACTTCCAACCGTCCACGTTTCCGGCTGCTGACGGGTCGAACTGCTCCCACTTGTAGGTAAGGCCAACGGATAGTGCGCCCTCGTTGCTGTAGGCTTTAGCCTGCAAAATACAACTGTCGCCCTTGCTGCTAATAACGAAACTCTTGTTATCGCCCGCAACGATAGTAACCTTACCGGCAAACTGCGCCTTTTGCTGAATGGGTATAGTGTAGTCGGCTGAAATGCTATCCTCCTGTGTACCGTAGTAGATGGTGGCTACCATCTTGATAGTAACGGGTAGGTAACTTGCAAGGGCCGCGATATTCTTCAATATCTGCAAACCGGGGTAGAGATTCGTACTACCGTCGGCGGCGTACTTCTTAAAGTAACTGCCGTTGGCCGTGCCGTCACCAAACAGGCCGGTACTATAGCCGCTTGCGTTAAACGTAATCTCCGTGCCGCCGAAATAGTAGCGCATAGAGGCTATAGTTGCTATGCCCTCGGCTACGCGGCTCGACGTGCAAATGAAATTCAACTTAGGTTGCATCGTGGCAAAGTTGGGAAAAACGGTTTGGTCTGCCCCTGTGCCATCCCAATACTGAAACAAATCGCCGTCCGGGCACATGATAGTAGCCATGTACGTACCGGCTTTGCTTATGAACTTAATAGTTCTGGTTGTTGACGCGCTACTCATAGTTTATTCCTCCTCATTGTTAGGGTTCAACACATCTTCTACGTCGCCAACGTCGCCGCTGTCGATGCTTTCCGTTTCCTCGTTAGATTCCTCGGTTTCCTCTCCGGGGGTTTCGGTCTCGCCGTTGGTAGGCGTTTCCGTTTCACCCTCTCCGGGTTGGTCGCCGTTGGCCGGTGTCTCGGTCTCGCCGTTGGTAGGCGTTTCGGTTTCCTCGGCGGGTGTCTCTACGGGTGTTTCGGTTTCGCCTGTACCCTCGCCCGTACCCTCGCCTGGTTCCTCTGCGGGTGTCTCGCTCTCGCTTGTACCCTCGCCGCCTGTCGGGGTCTCTGTCTCACCGTTGCCGTCGCCTGATTCCCCGGCGGGTGTCTCGGTTTCGGCCTCCGGCTCTTCTATGATAAATTCCGGGTCGGTGGCTACAGGTAGCGGGCGCGTAGATATACCGTACTGCTCTTCGCGGGCTTCGTGGGGCAAAAGCGCAATAGCACCGATACGCTGTAGGGTATCGGCCAAACGCGGTAGCGGGCCAAAGGCCATCATGTCTTGCAACCAAAGAATATAGTTGCCATCCTTTAACTTGTTTCTGTCGTTTTCCAAATGCAGATAACTAACCACTTTTGGATTTGCTTTAATGTAACGTGCCATAATCGAAAGTTTTAATGTTATTTGAATAATAATATTTTTCCGTCGCTGTCGGTAAATACCTTGCCGTCGCTATCTTCCATAGCGCACGTAGGGCCGCAATCCTTAACGTCTAAGCCGAATACTGCGCCGTACTGCTGGCTCATAGCCTTGGTAGGCAAAACAGGGCTTACGCCGTGTCCTACCTGCGTGTACGATAAGCTGCCCGATGCCTTGTTGGTAGCAACGTACCAAAGCGGCAATAGTTCCCTTTCGGGGTTGTCAATGGGGCCGTTTACATCCCATATTGAGGCGTTGGGCGCAATCGAAACTATTTCGGGGATATTGGTAGGTACGCCCGCAATATCAAACTCAAATTTCGGGATTCTACGGATAAACGAAATAACCTTTGAGGGGCTACCGTCTGTCAGGGTAACGCTTGCCGGGTCGCCGTAAACGTCGTATTTGGCCCTGCAACGTAGGTACAACTCGCTACCCATCTTACTACGGTCTACGGTAACGCTCAAACCGTCGTTTGCTACGGTAACGTCGTAGTCCAAAGTTTCGTCCGTGCCTACCTGCGTCCATGAGCCATCACTACGGTACTTTTCCCATACAAAGATACGACGCGCTGCCAATACCTCGTTACCGCCTAATTTCAGGCTCGCTTTCACTACCTGCGTATCTTCATGCACAAGCGGGTTATACAGGGTTTGGTCGGCTGCATCTAAGAACAATTCAGGAAAACCAACCGTCGCGTTATCGCAATAGACGGGGTAGGTTTTTTGTATTGTGTGTATCTGATTAGTACGGGGGTCTACGTACTGCGCGTTAAACTCCAACGTAAGCACGGTGTTTACGGTGGCGTTGCGCTTTACCTTGATACGCCCGGCGTTGCTGCCGCTCGTAGTCATTTCGTAGTTTTCGTTAGCGGCTGCAATCAGGGTGCGCGTACCGTTGTCAATCTCGTACCATGCTATATTAGTCAAACTTTGGTTTACGCGCCCGGCCTGTAGCACTTCGTCTTTGTCTATTACGCTAACTTCGGGTTGGATAATAAGCGGCGTAAGCGTAAAATCGGGCGTGTACTCTCCCGTTGCCGCGTCGTAGTTCTGCCTGTTGGGTATGCTTCCCGACGTAGTAAAACTTATGTCTACTTGCAGCGGTCGAAAATTGAAATCAAATCTTTTAATCTTCATTGCCTTTGTCGTTTTATTGTTAATACTCAAATACTGCGCTGTCCTGCGCGGCGGCGTTATTCATGCCGTCGCGTAGTGTCACGGTGGCCGTAAAGCGTACCACTTTAGGCACGTAGCCGTTAAAATCTATGTCCTCGGCTGTCAGGTGTATAGACTTGCCCGCGTTGCCCCTACGTATAGCCCATGCGTTATCGCTTGCCACTCGCTCTACGCCGTTAGCATCTTCACTATAGCGCGTCCAAACTACATCTTGGGCCAATATGTCGGCGGTCACGTCCTGATTATAGATTTTGGCTATAATCTGCAAAGTCAGGTCGAAACGGTCGGGGTCGAAAAGCACGTCCGTATCGTTGAACTCCACCGTAAAGCCGGGGTTGCCCTCCAACATAGCCCAATGGGTATTGTTCCAACGTGGGGCCGTCGTAGTCAGGTTGTGACAACAACGCCACTTGCAACCGCAATACCATACGTCGGAAATCTCGTAAACGCCTGTAGCCGGGTTTAGGGCTTCAAAGTAATACAGGCCGTCGGGTTGCCATTCTCCCCGGTCTACGTACTCGCAAATAGGCTTCATAGTCCATTTGTTGAGGCGTATAATATCCATCGTGACTATACCGGGAATATACATATAGTCCAAACCCTCGCGGATAGGTAACAGGTTGCCGTCATCATCCGTTAGCGTCCTTACGAAATCGGGTAGGCTTCCAAAGGTTGCACCGTAATTTGTCGCGTCAATAATAGGCTTAGTAACGCCCGTTAGTTTGACAATCCGGCCCTCTGTACTCGATAGGTAGATGCAGCTTTGGCGCGTGGTGTCTGTCTGATTACCCCAACGGGCAATCTTCATCAACTCGCACGGCGGGAAATTATGCCCGGCGGGTGTATCTTCGTCGGGGTACATCGTAACTTCTATAGTGTTATTGGCGGGGTTTACGCTGTTTACCCGCATCCAACTTGTGTACATAGCGGCGTTAGTTCCGGGGCTTGTATAGCCTAAAGCCGTCGCGCCTAAGTTGTTAATGATACCCTTTAAGACGTTGTTCTGTGCCTGTGCGGTAAAATAGCCCTCCCACTTGCTATGCAGTTTCAGGCGGTAGCAATTATCGCCTATGTCGGTAACGCTTTCTATGGTGTCGGCCTCTGTAAGTAGTTGGTCGCCCTCGATAGCCGATAGGCGGTTAATAATCAACTCTACGGCCTCAAAGTATGTGCGTACCCTGACGCTTTCAAACTCGGCATTACCTAAGTTGTCAATACCTGCGCCACTACCGGCGTAGAGCGACTTAACGAAAGTGCCAAACTGCGCCTCACCTCCGAAATGAGCGATACCCAAAACGTGTATAGCCTGTTGGAAAGTGATATTACCGGCTGCAACGTCGTTATAGAGGCGGCTAAGAAACTGATTACGTACCGGGCTGTTAGGGTCTAAGTCGTAAGCCATATCAGCGTAACCGGCTTTGACCTTTTCCGTTACTTTCTGATACGCCGTAACCTCTTCGCCTGTTTCGGGGTCTGTGGTTACTACCTCTTTAAGATAAGTCAGATACTCGTAACCTTGGCTGTCCGTTGTAATCTGGTCTAACGCGGCTTTGTTGGCGTGGGTGTGGCCGTCGCCGGGCGAAACGCTGCTGCCTCCCGTGTCGGCGTTCAAAACTACGACGCTATTTGCGCTACCAATACCCTGCTCACGTAGTCTTTTACTACGTGGGCGTGGTGTCCTGTTGGTAACTACTGACGTATAATGTTTATCCATACCCTTAACTATTAACCTCTTCTATTGCGTCGTATTCGTCGGCGTTAAACTCTGTATAAAGCGCGTCGGCGGTGTCCATAATTACGTTTTGTTGTTCGCTGCTCATCATAAAGACTTTGCCCGCCTGGTTCCTTTCGGTGTAAACGCAAAGGTCGCCGGGGTCTAATACGGCTTCACCTGATAGCGTGGTTTTGCGGGCTGCAAACTGGCTGTAGAGCGTACCGATAAGCAACTTTTCCGGGTGGTCTGTAACGCCCGCCCTTTTTAGTTTTTGGATTTGCAGACTATCGGATGCCCGGCAATAGATACCCTTTGCCGTCGGGCAAGTCGTGTTAGCCGTACCGCACGTAGTATCTATGCTTATTTCCTCTTTGGCGTGCTTGTTTATATAGCCCGAATACTCTACATCGTCTAACTCGGCTGCATCGAATATCAGGTTATTTTTCACCAACTCCACTTTAGGGGCTTTGTATAACAGCCATCGGACTTGGTTATAGCGGCCATCGTCTACCCAATATTTCGGGCTATTCCACGGCGTTTGCTGAATATGTAAAGGACCTGTAGTTTCGTCCATATCGAAACATTGCACCCCGGCGTAAACGGTCACTTCCAAATAGCCGCCCTGTGTTGGGTACGGCATATATTGGCCGTCGGCCATCTGCTTAAAACTATCGTAAATCATTACGTCCACGTTACCCCTACCCGGTCGGCCTATACAATGGCGGTTTTTCTTCCATCCCAATATACCGGCACTTTCCCAAAGGTCGCTGGGGTCGTAGTATTCCAAATAGGCACTACCAAAACCACCTGCACCCGATACCCAACTACCTTTGCAATATGCCAAATGGCCTTTCGTGCCTCCCTTGGCTATACTGCTATTGTCATAGTGGCAAACGGCGTTACCGTTGCTGTCGTACACATTGATAGCAACAGGCACAAAGGCGTAGCCGGTACGGGTTTTCATACGGTCATAGTTGCCGCCCTCGTTACCGTCGTTTCCCTCTGTAAACGGGTTATACCTTGCATCCAACAGCATTTCAAGCGTAAGGCGTACATAATACGACTTTTGGCCCTCTGACGTTAGCGTAGGTAAGAATACTTTGTGCGTCTGCATCACCTGCATACCGCTTTCTTGGGTGACGGTGTTAAGTATGCGTTTCGGCCATCCCGTATCTAACCCGCCGTGTCCTCCTGAATGAAACGCCCATGCTATCGCGGTACATTCTGACGGCCCGCCTACCAATGGCAATATATGGCAATATCTCGCATTGGGATTCAGGTAGCGTAAGCCCTTACCCTGCGTACTGATAAAAATAGTAAAGTTAATTAGGTTGTAATCCCAATTACTACCCTGCCTATGTTCTTCGCTATAGTCAGGATAATAAGAGTAATACGACGCTCCGGGGTCGGCTACCAAATTAACCTGCTCTACGGAATATTCGCCGCCGTATTCCAATTCACCGTTAAGCAACTCTGCCGACGAATAGGGCGAAAAGTTTACTTTCACGTTGTTTGCTACCTTATCTACGCCCATCGTCTGGCTGTCACCATCCCACGTTATAGCCCTACGCGCTGCGCTGTGCAAGCCGTTCAAATCGAATACGTAGACTTTACCGTTACGCTGTATCATCTTCAACGCCAACGGCTGCAAAATGCCCTCTATCGTTTCTTTTAGCGTGCTTGGCTCTGCATCTTCATCAAAGAAATTTTCGCTACGCACGGCCAACGCTGCCGGGTTCGCCTTGGTGTTCGTACCCTCGAAATAGGTAGTGCAATAGGTGTCAGCATCTAAGTAGGCGTAGTTAATGGTGCTACGCTGCAAAGCATTAAGCAAAATGGATTGTAGCGTTTGCATACCCGATAAGTTGTACTTTAGCCTATCCAATATACCAAAGTCGCTAAACGTAAGCGTAACGACGTACTTACGGGCTTTCTCGTAAGGCTCTTCGTAAAACTCCGGGTCTAACGCGCCACTCCAATAGAGGGCGTTGTTACGGTAAACGTCCATCCTAATACGGCCTACCTCGATTGTGTATAAATCTTCGTAGGTTCTATCGCCTGGGCTTTCTAACTTCAACGTGGCTTCGCTGCCGCAAATCACCTCTTCTTTGTCGGCGTGTTTCCAATCAATTACTAACGCTTCGTCGGCCTCAAAGTCCAATACGCCCACGTTGCCGCTGTAGCCCTCTTGCAGTATCTCAACGCGCCAAACCACGTTTGCGCGGCTAAGAAACTCGCCCATGTATCTTAATACCTTTGCCATACTTAACTACGCTTTTTGTGGTTGTACTCTCTTTCGATAACTCCTACCAACTTCCGGCCCTCCAACTCAAAGCGGACTTTGCCGAAAATTTCACCTTGCGGCTCTATCATATCGCGCAACTTATCCAACGGGGCCACTACTTCCGGGTTGTTGGTTGCCCCGGCGTACTCGCCAATAAGTGCCATCGTGGGGCCTGAAACAACGCCACCCTCTGCAAATGGCATTAACCCAATAGCCTGTACCATTGCAACGGCGGCGGCTGAAAAACCTGCGCCAATACCAAAACCTGCAAACGGGATATAAGCGTGTGCGGCCATATACATAGATGCGGCCAACTCCATATAACTTGCCGTCAATGCCTTGTTTGCAATTATAGTCGGTATCGCTGCGGCTGCTGCAACCTCTTGCGCTGCGGCCTCAACACCCTGTGCGGTAGTAGCCGTAACGGTTGCTGCGCTCTCTGCGCCCTTGGCTATGGTATGCGCTGTGGTGGCCGTCGTAAGCATATCTATAATACCTATTACGGTATTGATACCCTCGACTATCTGTATAAAGCCGTCCACGAAAGCCGTAACTTTCTGCCATGCGTTGCCGTTGCCCTCTAAGGCGTTGCTTATGCTCTCAATACCGCTACCAATACCCTTAATACCGTTCCAACCGTCGCGTAAACTACCGAAAGCGGAAATAGACTGCTTACGCCATTGCTCATAGACGGCAATCATACCCTCTATGTCTCTGCGTTGGCTGTCAGTAACCGGGTTTTTGGTGTCGGCCAAAATCCTTTGCAGTTCCCGGATTTTCTTAGTAAGTTCATCAAAGCCGTAGCCCTTAATCCTTACTTTGTACTCGCGGCCTGAAAGCGCGTTTACCTCGGCTATCTCGCGTTGCATTTCGGGTAACTCGATACCCAACTGCAAAGACTTCTTTTTGGCGGTCAGTTCGTCGATAATAGCCTGTGTTCTTTGTATCTGGTCGGCATCTTCTTTTTGCTGACGTGCTGAATAGAACGAAATAGCCGCGTCTATGTCTTTGATATTATTCGTAGTTGTCGGCAAACTCATTGCCGCCAAAGCATCATCCCATTTTTCTTGCAACTCATTCAGGCGGTTAATACCTTTCTGCGCAAATTCCCTCTGTGCTTCGTCGCCTGACTTCAACAGACGGTTATAGTATGCAAGTTTCTTGTTTAGTTGGTCGTAGGTTCGTATCTCTTCATCTTGCAACGCGGCTACGCTTTCATCTTCCAAAGCCTGTTTAGCGGCCTCTATGCGTTCTATTTCCGCGTCAATTTGCGCGATATTCTCCTTACTTGCCGTCCTGCGCTGATTACGTAGGGCCTGCAATTTCTTATCGTAATCGTCTAAGGTGTTTAACTCTGTCGGCATCATTGCCGCGTCGGTCATATCCTTAAACGCCTTAACTGCATCCTCGGCGGCTTTCTTTGCCCGTGCAAGGGTCATAATGCGGTTAGTGTCGGTAATATCGCATTTCTCTAACTCCTGCTGATAGTAAGCGACGTTATTAGTTAAGTCCTTATACGTCCGGGCGTTCTCGATAAGCTGCTTATCTTCTTTGCCGCTCTTAGTCGGTTTGGTAGGCGTAGGATTAGGCCGGGTATCACTACCCCTTACACTAAAGTTAAGTTGGCTTGCCTCCTTAACCGCGTCCTGCATCTGCTGTTGTAAATGAACAACAGCCGCCTGATTATCTTTTATTTGTTGGTTTACCTTATCTAACTCACTCGTACCGGGTATTTCCACCTCATGCCATCCCGACGGCAATTTTTGGCCGTTTACATCTTCTACAAATTCGGTTTCGGTGTAGGTCTCATTCTGCGTGCTGTACTTTTTCTTATTGCCCTGCTCGTCGTAAATCAGGTTATGGGTTTCGGCCTCCTTTGCCGCAATCTGATTTGCAAGTGTACGGGTCTTAGCCTCCAAAACCATCTGTTTGCAATAGTCCTCGCTATTGGCTATCAGGGCTTCGTACCATGACGAAACGCTGGCAAAGTAGCCCATCGTCTCGCCGTAGGTGTCGTTAAGTTCTCCAACTATTTTCTTTTCTTCTTTGGTAATGTCGGCCCCTGTAGCCTTTTTGTCTATCAGGTCTTTTAATTTCTTCTGATAGATATTAAGGGTAGATGCGGCGTTGGTGTAAGCGTCTGCGGTTGCGCTTTCCAACTCGCTTAACCGGCCCGCCTCTTCCTCGGCCAAACGTGCCTCCCGATTGGCGGCTTTCATGCTATCGGTTGCATCGTCTGTATTGCTTGCAAACAGGGAAATAATACCGGCTACCGCCGCAATAGCAAGGCCAACGCCTGAAACGGCCATAAGGCCCAAAATAGCGGCTCGCATTGCTATAGCCTGAACGGTGGCCAACTTCGCGCCAAACGTCCATGCGTACATAGCGACTTTGCCGTAGTATAGTTGCTTAGTCCAAAGGGCTTGCACGGCGGCGGCTACCTTACCGGCTGCGGACTGCGCAACCGTTACTATGGTCATACTCTTAATAGCACCTGTAGCCGCTACGACGGCTACGTAGATACCTTTGATACCCTGCACCGTAGTACCAATGGCCATCAAAGCCATACCCATTTCACCGATAGCGATAATAGTAGGCTCTATGCTCTTAAACAACGCGCCTACCTGTTCTTTTATATCGCCTATAGCGTTGGCGGCTTGTTTGGCCTTACCCGCGTCTGTCTTGGCTAACTCTTCATTCATGCCGCCTACGGCACTACTTACTACCTCTGCTAAAACGGCGGCGCGTTCTGATTCTGTACCAAACTTTAGTATTTGCTCCTGGGCTTCGTCGAATTTGTAACCGTAGCGGGAAAGTGCGCCTACCTGTCCGTCCATCACCTTACCCAACATGGTAGCGATTTGCGCGGCTGCTTCGCTCGTAGCGTTCAAACCGTACTGCTGCGCTAACATATCGTTCATAACGGGTATGAGCGTTTCCAAACTTGTTTTCTTTTCAAGGTAGGTGGCTAACTCCTGTGCGCCCGCTAACTGCACTTCGTCACCGATAACGCCTAACTGCTGCTGCGCTGTACAAAGGTCTTTGATACTCTGTATTTCCTCTTCCCTCGCGCCCATCGTGTTACGCATATTGTTAGCCAACTTCGTTTCGGCCTCAACCTGCATAGCGTTAGCGGCGGTAAACGTGCGCATAAGCCCGGTAAGCTGCTGCACACCTGTCAAAGCGTTTTGAAAAGACGCGCCTACTTGGGTAATCTTTAACAAATCATCCCTAAGTTTCGTCGATTCGGTACGGGCAATCTCCAACTCTTGCGCAAATTGCTTTACGTTGGTAGACGCGGTAACGATTTGCTCCTTACCGTCAATCGTTAGTCGTATGTTAAATTTTACGTCTTTTGACATTTTTAACGCTTCGTTACTTACTTATATCGGTTTTTATTCTTATCTTTGCAGCATGAAAGGTATAAAAAGCATAATAGCCACCGGGTCGCTTCTGACTTTCGTAGTGTCCTTTGCTGTTTTCGTAATCAGCATCTTAGCCGGATTCTACGCTAACTTAGCGTTGTCAGGGCTTACCGCTGTTGTGGCTTTTATTTTCTATATCGCTTCGGGCAATCCTGATAATGCTACTTATCTTCGCCATTGTCAGCGTTCATAACCCTTGCTACCAACTTTTCAAACCTCGCTTTGCTTTCCTCTGCCGTTAGCGGCTTCGGGGCTTTCTTTTGTGGGGCCTTTGGTTTGTCCCACGGTAACGGGTAGACTTTTTGCGCTGTTGGCCGTCCTTTCAAGTGTGGCCGTAGGGTAGCAACTATTATCGCCCTTGCGCGTTCCCACCCGTCTTTGTAATCGGCTTCGCGTTGGTCGTGGTACGCCTCGCAAATGCTCTCAAATTCCTTTGGGGTACACCTGCAAAAATCGTCAAACGATAGGTGTATGCAGCCCAACGCAAAGCCTAAGTAGTCGTTAATCCCTAAGTTTTTTTTTCTTCGGGTGTCTCGCTGTTTTCTGTATTCTCGCCGTCTGACTGCTCTTTGTTGGCCTCGGCCCACTCCGTAGCCTCTTCGGGTGTAACATTGTCGGCAAAGTCCATAAGCGACAAATTAAAATCTATGCCGTCGGCCTTAGATGCTGATTTGACGCAACACCAAAGGTACGTACAAAGGTCGCTGAAACTTCCGGGGTCAATCTCCGTAGCCTCCTTGCCGGTTTCCTGTTTGAAACGTAGCATAGCCCCCATAGTCTGCCTACAGGGGTACGCTACGCCATTGATAGTAATTTCTACTTTCGCCATGATTGTAGGAATTAGTCGTTACTTACTCGCTCTCCTTGCCGGGGTAAATGTCGGGTTCGCCGTCACTCTCCAGACTGATAGAGAAAGTAGCATCGTCTTGCGCGGGGCTTGTTTCCTCCAAATTGGTGATAACAAACTTACCCTTTACGTAAGGTGATGCGTCGCCCTCACGTTGGAAAGCCTTAACCTCGATAGAGGCGGCTGCGCCCCACAAAGCGGACAACTCGGCATAGCCGTTTTCTGTCTCGCCATAATAGCGCAATCCCTCGGCACTAATAGAGATACTAAGGCCGACAACGCCCTTACCTTTCCACAAACCGGCTGAAATGCCTTGGGATGCAGCGGGCTTTACGGCTCTGTCCTTGGTCTCGCTGTTAAAAGTAAGCGTGTGAGTTGTGCAATGGCCAATAGCCTTGCCGCCTACGCTTAACAGAATGTCGCTACCGTTAATGTAGCCTGTACTTGGTGTTGACATAATTTTTTATACTTTAATGGTAAAATTTAATTCCTGTATATAAGCATCGTTTTCGTAGTATTCTTCGCCTCCGGCAATCGTGCAACTCCGCATAATCAGGGTGTCTTTTGCGGCTTGCTTACCGTCTAAAGCCTGTCTGACGGCTTCGGCCAACTGCACCCCGTCGCCGTATTTGGCGGCAAAGCAAAGTACATCTATTTGCACGGTGTCCGCTCCCTGCGTACCCTTGACCGGGTTATGCTCCA
>ODAI011382465.1_pt1 | contig 12563 bp, 7 predicted proteins | sample 1539321 | NCBI WGS metagenome assembly ODAI01 (sample SAMN02144231, study PRJEB22623) | gut metagenome | biome: sheep rumen | host: Ovis aries | place: New Zealand
GCCCAAGAGTGCAAGGAAGTTGATGACGGCCTCGGGGAAGTAGCCGTCCTCACGATAGCCGCGCGAGACGTCGCCCGTCTTGGGGTCGGTCCAGCGCAGGGGGAACACAGGGAATCCCAAACGGTCGCCGTCGCGCTTCGACAGCTTGCCCTTGCCGTCAGGCTTGAGCAGCAGCGGCAGGTGGGCAAAGCGCGGCATGGTGTCCTGCCATCCGAAAGCCTCGTAGAGCATGACGTGCAGCGGAGCCGAAGGCAGCCACTCTTCACCGCGGATGACGTGTGAGATTTCCATCAAGTGGTCGTCGACGATGTTGGCCAGATGGTACGTCGGCAGCTCGTCGGCACTCTTATACAGCACCTTGTCGTCGCAGATGTCGCTCTTCACGCGCACCTCCCCGCGAATCAGGTCGTTGACCACGATTTCCTGGCCGGGCTCTACCTTGAAGCGCACCACATACTGATGGCCCGAAGCTATCAGTGACTTCACTTCCTCCTCGGGGAGGGTCAGCGAGTTGCGCATCTGCTGGCGGGTATGGCAGTCGTACTGGAAATTCTGTATCTCCTGGCGCTTCTGCTCCAGCTCCTGCGGCGTGTCGAAGGCGATATATGCCTTGCCGTTGTCTAACAGCTGCTGCACATACTGCTTATAGATGGCACGGCGCTCCGACTGGCGGTAGGGGCCCTTGTCGCCACCGTAGGAGACACCCTCGTCGAAATGGATGCCTAACCACTTGAACGACTCAATGATATACTCTTCGGCACCGGGCACGAAACGCGTGGAGTCGGTGTCCTCGATGCGGAACACCAGGTCGCCGCCGTGCTGGCGGGCAAACAGGTAATTATACAATGCTGTACGGACACCGCCAATGTGCAGCGCTCCCGTAGGACTTGGTGCAAAACGCACCCTTACTCTTCTATCTGGCATATAGTAAAACTGCTTTTTCGTTGTAATTTTCTGCAAAAGTACGCATTTTTTTTGATATTATGGTTTTTTTTTCGTATTTTCGCACTTTAAAAGTAATTATCAGTAGAAAATGAGCAGTTTTAACATCAAAAATAACCAAAGTTTGCGCGATATTCTGATTCGTGCTGCACTGGTCATCGTCACCGTCACCGCCATCGTGTGGTCGATGCCGCGCGACAACCGCAGCTACTTCCATGTGGAGCAGGGCAAGCCATGGAAGTATGCCGACTTCACGGCTCCCTACGACTTCCCCATCTACAAGTCGAAGAAGGCCATTAGCGAGGAGCGCGACAGCGTGATGCGGCTCTATGAACCTTACTATAAATATAATAAGGAGGTGGAGCTGAACGTCGTGCGGAAGTTCGCCACCGACTATGCCGACGGCATTCCCGGCTTGCCGTCCGATTTCACGGCCATCATCAGCAACCGGCTGCGCAGCATCTACCAGCAGGGTGTGATGGATGCCAAGGAGTATGACGAGCTGCATCGCGACACGACGCAGATGATACGTGTGGTCAGCGGCAAGCAGGCCAGCAGCGTGTCCATCCAGGAGGTCTATTCGCCCAAGACGGCCTACAACCAGCTGTTCCGTGAAGCCAAGCTGGCTGAGCACCGCGCACAGCTGCAGAAGTGTAACCTCAATTCGTACATCCTGCCCAACCTGATCTACGACCGCGACCGCAGTGAGTCGAGCAAGAACGACCTGCTGTCAAGCATCGCGCTGGCCAGCGGTGTGGTGCAGAAGGGACAGAAGATTGTGGATAGGGGCGAGATAGTGACCGACAAGACATACCGCATCATTGAGTCGTTCAAGCGCGAGAACGAGGTGCGCAACGAGGATGTCAAGCAGAACCAGATGTCGCTCTTCGGACAGATCCTGTACATTGCCATCCTCATCACCGCCTTCACCATCTACCTGAGCCTCTACCGCAAGGACTACTTCGAGAAGTTGCGCAGCATCACCATGCTCTATGCACTCATCTTGATTTTTGCACTGCTGACGGCTCTCTTCATGCGCAACACGTTCATACATGTCTATATCCTGCCATACGCCATGGTGCCCATCTTCATACGTGTGTTCATGGATTCGCGCACGGCCTTCATGTCCCACATCACCATGGTACTGGTGTGCGCCGTCATGCTGCAGCATCCCTTCGAGTTTGTGGTCATTGAGACCGTGGCGGGACTGGTGGCCATCACGTCGCTGCGCGAGCTGTCGCAACGCTCACAGATATTCAAGTCGGCCATCTTCATCACACTGGCGTGCATGGCTGCCAACCTGGCCTTCGACTGGATGCAGATGAACGCCCTCTCGCAGATAGACTATAGCACGTACAACTATCTTATTGCCAACGGTATAGCGCTGCTCTTCGCCTACCCGTTGCTCTATCTGATAGAAAAGACCTTCGGTTTCACCAGCGACATTACGCTGATAGAACTGTCGAACACGAACAACGAGTTGCTGCGGCGCATGAGCGAGGTGGCCCCCGGCACCTTCAACCACTCCATACAGGTGGCCAATCTGGCCGGCGAGATAGCCAACAAGATTGGTGCCAAGGCGCAGCTGGTGCGTACGGGTGCCCTCTACCATGACATCGGCAAGCTGTCGAATCCCATCTACTTTACCGAGAACCAGTCGGGCATCAATCCCCACGAGACGCTGTCGGATATCGAGTCGGCACAGATTATCATCAGCCACGTCACCGAGGGTCTGAAGATGGCCGACAAGTATAACCTGCCTACCGTCATTCGCCATTTCATTGCCACCCACCACGGACTGGGCAAGGCCAAGTTCTTCTATATACACTATCACAACGAGCATCCTGACGAGCCCGTCGATGACCTGCTGTTCACCTATCCCGGTCCGAACCCCTTCACCCGCGAACAGGCTATCTTGATGATGGCCGACACGGTGGAGGCTGCCTCGCGGTCGCTACCCGACTATACCGAGCAAAGCATACGCAGTCTGGTGGAGCGGCTCATCGACACGCAGGTGGCCGAGGGCTACTTCCGCGAGTGCCCCATCACGTTCCGTGACATACAGTATGCCAAGACGGTGCTCATCGAGAAACTGAAGACCATCTACCATACCCGCGTGAGCTATCCTACGGAGAAGAAGCAGTGATGCCGCGACGGGGTATCGCAGCGTGGCTGACGTATGTGCATACCGCTGTTTGCGGGCACAGGTTTATGCACACTTCGGCACATTTGTGCAGGAAGTGTGCATATTTTAGTTAATATGCGTTAATTCTTTATGCACTTTGAAAGCTCTTTTGTGCAATACGCTTACCTTTGCAGCCGTTTTTAGCAAAATAAGTTTAAAAGTGATGAAAAAGAATTTACTTTCGTTAGTTGTATTCATGATGACATCGGTGAGCGCCATGGCTGGCGGTATCCTCACCAACACCAACCAGAGCATTCAGTTCTTGAAGAACCCCGCACGCGATGCCGCCATCGGCCTCGACGGCGTGTATAGCAATCCTGCCGGTGTGGCTTTCATGCCCGAGGGATTCCATATTGCTTTCAACTGGCAGTACGCCCACCAGACCCGTACGATCACTTCTACCAATCCTGCCTTCGCATTAGGCAAGAAGAACAACGGCTCGCCCGTTAAGTCGTTCGAGGGTGTGGCCGATGCCCCCTTCCTGCCCTCGCTGCAGGGTGCCTATAATAAAGGGAACTGGAGCATTCAGCTCAACCTGTCGGTGCCCGGCGGTGGCGGCTCGTGCGAGTTTGCCGACGGTCTGGGTTCGTTTGAGAGCGTGGTAGGCAACATTGCCGGCATGCTCAGACCGTTAGGTGCCGAGGGCTACGACATGACGGGCTATATGAAAGGCCGTCAGTATTATTTCGGCGTACAGCTGGGCGTGGCTTATAAGATTACGCCCAACCTGTCGGTCTATGGTGGTCTGCGCATGCTTTACGGCGATGCCACCTACAAGGCCAAGCTGAGCAATATCATGGTGAAGACCGGCGAGGGATATGTCGATTTCGGCGACTTCCTGCAGGGGGCTACCACTACCATTACCAACGGACTGGACAGGGTCAATGCCGGTATTGCCCAGTATGAGGCTGCCGGTGTTCCGGTGCCTGCCGAGCTGATGGCCCAGCGGGCCCAGCTGGAGGGTTCGAAGAACAGCGTGACGCAGCTGCAGAAATACTCGTCGGGTGTGAACCTGATTTGCAACCAGGATGGTGTGGGCTTCGCTCCCGTCATTGGAGTGGACTATAAGCTGAACAACTTCAACTTCTCAGCCAAGTATGAGTTCAAGACCCAGATTCGCATGAAGAACGAATCGACCGTCGATCAGGCCAGCGAGATAGCTGCCGTGAATAAGTTCCGTGACGGCGAGAAGGTGAACGAGGATGCCCCCGCCCTGCTGACCATCGGTGCGCAATGGAAACCCATCGATGACGTGAGCATCAACGTGGGCTGGCACCATTATTTTGACAAGCAGGCTTCGTGGTATAATGACACACAAGAACTGTTGAGCCACAACACCAATGAGTATCTGGCCGGTGTCGAGTGGGATATCACCAAGAAGCTGAATGTTTCGCTCGGCGGTCAGCTGACCCGCTACGGACTGACTGATGAGTACATGAACGACATGTCGTTTGTCACCAACAGCTATAGCATAGGCTTCGGCTTCAACTACAAGGTGAAGGAGAACATCATGCTGTCGGCTGCCTACTTCCAGACGATGTACGACAACTACGACCGTAACAACTATCCCACGGCAGGGGTCAGCGACTCGTTCACCCGCACCAACCGCGTGTTAGGCTTGGGAGTACAGGTGGACTTCTAAGCCTACGGCGAATCTACGTCATCATATACTTGCTGCGGCGATGTTCCTACAGCGGGTCCACGTCGTAATATACTTGCAGTGACGATATTCCTATAGCGGATCCACGTCGTAATACACTTGCAGTGACGAGTAGCGCTTGTCGGCAGTCATCTGCTGTTGTACCATCAGCAGGCACTGCCGCACGCGCTTCATGTCGATGCCCAGCTCCAGTTTCAGCATCAGCTTGCGAATGTTCTGCTGCTTCACCTTCGCCACGGCAGGCTTGTCGGGACCCAGCACACGGTCGGCAAACAGCTGCCGCAGCCGCGCACCCATCTCTATGGCCGCCGTCTGCACTGTCTGATCTTGCCGGTGCTTCAGGAACACATAGACGAGACGGTAGTACGGCGGGTATCGGAAAGCCTGCCGCTCGGCTATCAGGTCGCGGTATAGCGCGCCGTAGTCGTTGCGCACCACCTGCTGGACGACGGGCACTTGCGGATTCTTGGTCTGTAGGATTACCAGCCCCCGGCGGTTCTTCCGTCCGGCTCGTCCGCTCACCTGCGACATCATCATGAAGGCATGCTCGTAGGCCCGGAAGTCGGGGAAGTTCAGCATGCTGTCGCACCCGATGATGCCCACCACTGACACACGGTCGAAGTCGAGCCCCTTGGATATCATCTGCGTACCAATGAGTATGTTCGTACGCCCCGCAGAGAAGTCGCTGATGATGCGCTCGTAGGCGTTGCGTGTGCGGGTGGTGTCGAGGTCCATGCGTGCCACACGGGCATCGGGGAACACCTCATGCACCTGTTCCTCTATCTTTTCCGTACCGTAGCCGCGTGTGCGCAGGTCGGTAGAGCCGCAGCACGGACACTCCGTGGGCACACGGTAGGTGTAGCCGCAGTAGTGGCACGTCAGCTGCTGCATCTGCCGGTGCAGCGTCAGACTGACGTCGCAGTGCTGACAGTGGGGCACCCACCCGCACTGTCGGCACTCAATCATCGGCGCAAAGCCTCGGCGGTTCTGGAACAGGATGGCCTGCTCGCCGCGCTCCAGGGCTTCGCGCACGCGTGTTAACAATAGTGGTGAGAACGGTCCGGCCATCATCTTGCGCCGGCTGAGGTCGGCGGTATCTACCACCTGTATCTCCGGCAGTTCGATGCCTTGGTATCGCTCCGTCAGCTCTACCAGTCCGTATTTTCCTGTCTTGGCGTTATAGTAGCTCTCCATCGACGGGGTGGCCGTGCCCAAGAGCACCCTTGGCTCGTTTCCGCCTTTCGTCTGCTGTGCCATGATGATGGCGGCACTGCGTGCATGGTATCGCGGGGCAGGGTCTTGCTGCTTGTAGCTCGTCTCGTGTTCTTCGTCGATGATGATGAGACCTAACCGCTGGAACGGCAGGAACACTGCCGAGCGGGCGCCGAGTATGATGTCGTAGGGATTGTCCGACAGCTGCTTCTGCCATATCTCCACACGCTCGGCATCCGAATAGCGCGAATGGTAGATGCCCAGCCGGTTGCCGAAGACGCGCTGCAGACGTTGCATCATCTGTACCGTCAGTGCTATCTCGGGCATGAGGAAGAGCACCTGCTCCTTCCGCTCCAGCGCACGCTGTATCAGCTGGATGTATATCTCCGTCTTGCCGCTCGATGTCACACCGTGCAGCAGCGTCACCCTGTGCTTGAGCATCGACATCAGGATGGCGTTGTAAGCCTCTTGCTGGGCCGCGCTGAGTGGCTTCACCAGTTCGGGATGGTATTCCCCACCGTGGTTCAGCCGCCCTACTTCTACCTCGTAGGTTTCCAGCAGCTGTCGCTTCTCCAACTGTTTGATGGTCTCTGCCGATGCACCGCTGACGTTCATCAGTTCCTCGCGGGTCACCTCCTCCGGCTGGATGCCGTCTTCCACGCGGTCCCACCCCGACAGTTCAAGATAGGCCGTGAAAGCCTCCAGCTGTTTCTTGGCTCTCGACAGCACGTTCAGGGCAATGTGCAGCGCCGTCACATGGCGGTACTGCTCCGTCAGCCGGATATAGACCTCTGTCTTGGGACGGTAGCCGTCTTCAGCCTTCAGTCCTGCGGGCAGGGCAGCCTTATAGACATCGCCGATGGGCGACAGGTAGTAGTCGCTGATCCAGTGCCACAGCTGCAGTTGTGCTTGGTTGACGACAGGCAGCGTATCCATCACCGCCTGAATGTCCTTCACTTCGTAACCCTGCGGCGTTGTGTCGTGCATGCGGTCCACAATGCCGATGTACGTCTTGCTGCGACCGAAGCCCACGAGTACACGCATACCCACCTGTACCGCCATACCATCGGGCACGGCGTAGGTAAACGTCCCTTGCAGGGGCACAGGCAATATGATGTCAGCGTATCGCATCCTACTTGATTTTCTTGGCAGCTATGCGCCTGGCCTTGGCTTCCGATGCGGCAGAGAGCTTTCCCTTCAGGTAGGCTTCGATGATGAGGCCCGCCATGGGTGCTGCCAAGTCGGCCCCGAAGCCGCCGTGCTCCACATAGACGCTGACGGCAATCTTCGGCTCTGCCATCGGTGCAAAGCCGATGAATGCCGAGTGGTCTGCACCAGGGTTCTCGATGGTTCCCGTCTTGCCGCAGATGGGGTAGGTAGTCTTGATGGCGGTAGCCGTACCCTTGTCAACGGCTAACCGCATGGCCTCCACCACCGGCGGATAGGCATCGGCTTTCACCTTTGTCTGTCGGCGGGTCAGGTATCGCTGGTTTTTCGTGTCCTTATGGATATGCGGCACGTAGTACCATCCCCTGTTGGCAATGGTAGCGGCCAGATTGCACAGCTGCAGGGGTGTACACGTCACGTCGCCCTGTCCCATGCCTGCCCACCAGATGGTCTTGCCGTCCCACCCGTCTTTGTATCGCCGGTTCAGATAGTCGGCACCTGCCAGCAGTCCGCCCTGTTCACCGTCGATGTCGATGTGCATCGGTCCACCCAAGCCCATCGACTGCATGTAGCTGCGCCATGTGTTGATGGCCTCATCTTTCGTGGCGTACATGAAGTCGTCGTTGATCATCGAGGCGAAGGTGACGAGGAACCACGAGTTGCACGACTGTGCGATGGCATCTCTCAGTGTCAGTGGCGAGCGGTGCTTGTGGCATCCCACGCGGATGTTGCCGTCGATGAATCCGTTGTTACACTCCACCGTGGTCTTTGTGGTGACAATCTCCTCCGACAGCAGCGTCAGTGCCTGTGCCGTCTTGAAGGTAGAGCCGGGAGCCTGCGGCTTGCCGATGGCCTGTCGCACGTCGAAGCCTCCGGGCGTATTGGTGGCCAGACAGAGTATCTCGCCGTTGGCGGGATTGATGGCCACGATGCTGCCCGTCTTGCCCTGTAGCAGACGGGTGCCCAGCTCCTGCAGGATGGGGCGCAGGGTGAGCGGTCCGTCTGTAGGCAGTTGCTGTGCTGACACACTTGTTGTCAGCACAGCAACGAATAAGGTTAAGAAGATGATGGGTCTGAGGCGAACGGCACGTATAGTGACACGACGCATCATGCAGCTGATAATCATCATGCAGCTGATAGTCTTGCTACGGTCTTGATTAGAAGAAGTAAGCTGCTGAAATCTGCCAGGCGTTGGCCTTGGCATCGCTCTTGCCGTAAACCTGCTTGACACCGTTCACCACATCGCTGAATTCTATCTCGCCGGTCTTGCCGAAAGGCAGGTTGTAGTTGGCCGTCACCTGCACGTGCTTGAGCAGGGTGACACCGAGACCGAAGTTGGCACTGAAGTTAGAACTTCTGAGCGTCCACTCGGCAGCATCCTTCCAGATGGCCTGGTGCTTCTCGCCGACATTGAATCCGAACTGCGGACCGACGAAGGCGAAGAGGTTGGCCACGCTGCCCAGTCCGATGCCATAGCGCACGTTGATAGGAATCTGTATCGACTGCTGCTTCACCGTGTTCTCAATAGGAACAAAACCTACATTTGTCAGCTCATACGTGGAGACTGTAGCCGAGCGATGGTCGTAGAGTGCCGATGCGTCAACGGTCAGTCCTGCAATGGGGAGTGCCAGCTTGATGGTAGGTCCGACGTGGAATCCTGCTTTGTTTTTCCAATTTTCACCTACCGACTCGTTAAACGAAATGCTCGTGAGGTTGACACCGGCTTTCAAACCGAAAGTGAGCTTCTGGGCCTGTGCGGTCAGCGCGAAGGCTGCTGCCATGCATACAAATAGGAATTTCTTCATAGCACTATCTCTTTTTTTGTTTGTTGTTTTTCTCTTTCAGTGTGCAAAGATAAGCATTTTTAACGACTTGTGCAACTTTTTTACTAATTTTTGCAGAGAAATCGTTCATTAGTGACGCTCACGGCGCACACTCACACGGGCAGAGCCACCTGTCGAGACAGAACTGCCCCGGCGGCTACGCTTAGCCTTCGCCTTCGCCTCCTTGCTGCTCTTCTTGCCCTTCTTGCTGGCTTTCAGGTCTTTCGGGTCCAGCTTGGCAATACTGTCGAGCGAGTCCTTGCGGTGCTTGTCGCCGAAGATGTTCTCTTCAAACGACTTCAGCTCCTTTTCTATCTTCTGCTGCTCCTTGGTCATGGCCGAGTCGGTGGGGCAATACTGCGCCAGCGTCTTGCCCAGCAGGTTGTTGGTCTTGTATATCTTGCCCTCGTAGCGGTTCAGCGTGAAGAAGTCGTCCATGGTCATGGTGGCGGCATTGTTCAGGTTGCTGGTCATCAGCGACTGCCGACTGAGGAAGGGCTCCAGGTCGGCATACTTCACCCAGAACAAGGGGTATTTCGATGCCTCGCCGCCAAAGTCGTCCTCGCGCAGCATCACAGGGCAGATGGCCTGCACCTTGCGGTGGAACGACGAGTTGGCCTGGTCGAAGTAGGCGCTCTCCTTGAGGTAGTATAGCTTCACCTCTGCCGACGGTATGTCGCTGTTATCTACGCGCAGCTTGCCGTCCTTCTCCTCGTGGTAGATGTGGTAGTTTTCGAGCACGGTCTTCATCTTCACGCGGCTGGAGTCGTTGAACACCTCATTGCCGTCCAGACGGTACTCATAGACGGGGATGTAGTTGTTCAGCGCCAGCTTGAAGATATAGGTAAACAGGTTCAGCTGCTTGTCGATAGGCTCCACGGGGTAGTACAGTCCGCCGTTGGCATCGCGGTTGAGGTCTATCTCGCGGTAGATGTCGCGCCGCCATACCACCTCTTCCGGCATTTCGATAGCCGTGGGGAACATCAGGCGGGCCCGCAACGTCATGCCTTGGTTCTGTGTTTGCTGTTGCTGGGCCTTCTGCTGCTGTTGCCTGCGTGCCTTCGGCTGCGCACTCACTGTCGAAATGAGCAATGAGAAATGAGAAACGAGAAATGCCATCAGCACCACTCCTCTCCATACTCTTATTCTCTTGATGTTCATCATTCCAATATTCTTCATATCGCGTTGTTCTTTTGTTCTGTTCTCGTTTATATTATTTATTGCCTAAAGTTCATTACTCGCCGCCTATTACTCATTACTCGCTACTCATCATTCGCAGCTCGCTGTTCATTGCTCATAGCTCGCTGTTCATTGCTCATAGCGCGCAGCCCATTTCTCATTCCTCATTTCTCATTTCACAATGACTTCCATCGAGGCGCTCAGCTTACGCTGTATGCCGTCGGGGCCAATGGCCGTGACGCGCGTGATGTAGAAACGCTTGTTGCGCTGCAGCTTGCGGAACGTGTCCTTCTGGCGGGCCGAGAAGTTGGCACCATCGCTCACCATCGGCACGGCGTTACCCATGTTGTCGAAGAAGACCGTCTCGAAGCCGATGACCTTGAAGCTGATGTCCAGTATGCCGTCGTCGATGGCTGCCCCGATACCGTCAACCGCCATCAGCTGTGCCTTCGACAGTCCGCCGCCCTTATAGCGTGTGGGCGAGCCCTGCTCGTCTTTCATGGCGATATACGGTGTGGGGTCGGGCAGGCGGCGCACGCGGAACGTGAACTGTCCCATCTGCTGTGCGCGCCCGGTATTGGTAGATGTGACGGTGATGGTGACGTTCTGCCCCACCGCCGTCGGACGGGCTATGTAGCGTCCCGGCCCTACGGGCTGCAGCGTGCCGCCCGACATGGTGGCCTGCACCTTGTTCAGCGGCACTCCCGGCACGCTGACGCTCAGCGGGTTGTTATATCCGGCGTAGAGCACGTTCATCAGGTCGGCCGACACGGTGGCCGATGGATCGACCACGGTATATTTCTGCTCGAAGTCGCGTTTCAGCATCTCGCCGTTGCCGTTCTCCACCTGTATGTAGCCTGACAGCGTGAAGTCGCCGGTGCGCCCGGTGACGGTCTCATACAGTCCGCCGGGCAGGTCCATCTGCTTGCCGCCGATGAATATCTGCGGCTGCTGCGTGGTATCCACGGCAGCCATGACGATGCGTGCCGAGAACTTGTCGCCGCGCACGATGGTCTGCGAGTTGGGAATGACGAAGGCGTTCAGCGCGTTGACACGGATGTCCTTCACGTCGATGTTGCTCACCAGCGTGTGCAGCACCTCTCCCTCGGCGTAGCGCACGTCGTTCTGCAGTTTCGACAGCAGGGTGACGGCAGCAGCGGCGGGCATCGACTCGAACATATACTCCTGCCAGTTCTTTCCCAGCGACTTGGCACTCTTGGGTATGTCGGTGGTGAGCGTCGAGGCTATCGACTTCTTCTGCCTGTAGCTGGTCACCATGTTCAGCATTTCTGCGCGATATTGGTTGATGGCGTCGTACAGCTGCTGTCCGCGGCCGCGCCCGGGAGCGAGCATCACCTGCGAGGCAGCCTCCAGGTCCTCCTTGTTGCGGATGTCGCGTATGTCGCCGTCGTCGCCGTCGGCCTCGCGGACGATGGCCCTTTTCAGCTCGTCGGCCAGATTGAAGAGCGAGTCGCTCATGTGCTTCACGCGCTGCGACTTGTCGAACCACTGCTTCACCTTCTGCGGGTTCTTCTTCATCTGTACGGCAAAGTCGTCGTAGATGGCCATGTTCTGGTTGGTGGCATTATTGGTGGTGCGCTTCAGGCTTTCCTCCACGATGGAGAACCCGTTGAGCACCTCGGTCGAGACGTTCAGCGCCAGCATCGCCATCAGTACCACGTACATCAGGTTGATCATCTTCTGACGTGGAGAAACCGGTCTTTTCTTGATTGCCATATCCTATTCTTTAAATTAGAAATCAGAAATGAGGAATGAGGAATGAAAATGAAGCAATGAGGGAATGCTCTTCGCAACTGTCATTTTGCCATTTGTCATTAACGTTTCTCATTTCCCATTTCTTATTTCTCATTTAACATTGTTCTCACCTGCATTGCCTCAATCATGCGGGCATAGATGCGGTTCAGCTCCTGTATCTGTTCGGCCATGTGGCGCGTCTGTTCGTTGATCTCGTCGATGGTGTTGATTTGCGACGAGGCGCTCTTCAGCTGTATCTCATAGACGCGGCTGATGCCGGTCAGCGTGCGGTTCAGGTTCTCCATTTCCTCTGAGTCGCGGGTCAGCCGCTGGCTCTGCTCGCTTACCTGTGCCAGCATCTCCGTCAGGCGGTTCAGCTCGTCGATGTAGTTCGAGGTGGCCTCCTTCAGCTCTTCGCCCATCGGCTGCTCAGGCTGCAGCGGCGTGGCGGCAGGTACGGCGGTGCCGGCGGTACCGGCGGCAAAACCGCCGGACACAGTGCCGGAAGAGGGGGCGCCGGGTGTAGCGGTGCCGGCGGCAAAACCGCCGGACACAGTGCCGGAAGAGGGGGCACCGGGTGAAGCGGTGGCGGCGGCAGGAGCGCCGCCCCCCCAGCGGGCCGCCCCTTCCCCGTTGCCCA
>ODAI011579287.1_pt1 | contig 12562 bp, 27 predicted proteins | sample 1539321 | NCBI WGS metagenome assembly ODAI01 (sample SAMN02144231, study PRJEB22623) | gut metagenome | biome: sheep rumen | host: Ovis aries | place: New Zealand
CTTAATAAAGTTGAATTGTATAGGACTAAACATAATATGACAGCTCCAGAACAGAAGGTCATAAGCATGGATTGTGCTCTGCTTGGATGGCACGCTTGTATTGATTGGTTAGAAAGTCACGGTGTAGATATACATAAAGCATTTAGTGAGGAGTAATGGATATGGCAAACGGTAAACAGTTAAGTCAGAAAGGTGCAGAAGAAATCCTAGATATTATAGATTCCTACATTGATGTAAAGGAGACAGTAGAACCTGCTAAGAAGAAACCGTTCAATAACTATCATTCAAAAGAAGAACAGGAATTGAATCTTCATAATGTCTTAACTGATTATTGTGATATGTAAAGGAGTAAGAAAAATGATTTGTCCTAGTTGCAGAATAATTATGTTGGAATGTAAGCGGTTAGGTTACGTTTATTGGTATTGTCAGAAATGCGGTTGTACTGTTGAAAGTACATCTTGTTTATAAGGAGTAACTATGGTTTATTGCAATAATACAAAAGACGGAAGAAAACTAAAAAGAGATTGCATTAACTGTAATTGTGATATTTGGGAGAATTGAGAAGATGGTTGTTATGAACATACGCACAAGTGTGGTAAGTGTAATCGAAGTAAAGGGTGTTCACAATTTGGCTGTAAGTATTTAGTAGATTTTGTAAAGAAGGAGAGTGAATAGATGACACAAAAATGTGAAGTATGCGGACAGATAAAGCCTTGTACTCGCAGAGATTATTCATATCCGACAAGACATTTTGAAATCAACTGTGATGATTGTCATAGAGAACATAGGGAAGAAGTAAAGAAGATAAAAGACAGAGCGTTATGGGAAGCAATTTTTATCGCTGACTGTAATAGAGAAGTATCAACAAAACTTTAGGAGAATGAATAAATGAGTGATGAAGAACATCTGATAGAAAAACTTATCTGCTACGTTCAGAGCGTAGGTTGGAGTGAAGCAGGTGAACTTGTAAATCTTGATGATATTTACAATCGTTATGGAAGTAATGGTAAAACGAAGGTTGATAAAGCAACGTTCGAATGGCTGTTAGATATGGCTGTATACGTTGTATATCACGCATCTAATGGAACTGATTTTAGTGAGGAAGAAAAATGACAGAAGAATTTGTAAGATATTTGGAAATGTGTGTAAACTTTCATCACGAAAATGATGAATCATTTAAGATAACTGATATTTCGTATGCAAAAGAAAATTTAATGTATCTTAAAGCGATTCATTACATAAATGAATTATACAGTGATGTTAAAGAAAAACACACAATCGAGCAGAACGCAGGAGAGAATCAGATTGAAGGTGGTGTAGTAGGTATCAGCGGTTCGATAGAAAAACAATACCGCCCATTCAAAAATTGTGACGAACTGATTGAGCATTATCAGAAAAAATATCAATCAGCAGTTGGTTGTGATATTTATTTTCCGTCATTGTATAAGCCTAATATTTGGGCTAAGTCAAAATATTGTGGAGATTGTCAATTATTGATAACAGGATTCACACTTGATGATGAAGGAATACCGAATGTCTGGCTCACTGATTCTTGGATAACTCTCGAAAAGCTATTTGATGATTTTGTATTTCTTGATGATTCGCCAATAGGTGTGGAGGTATAAATGAAAGGAATCAAAATCGAAATTGAAAACGAAAAGCCGATGTATCTATATCGACCACACGATATGGTAGACGCTATTGCTTACGCTATCTATTACACAGCAAATCCAGATTCAGAAATGTGTGTTCCGAATTGTGCTTATATACAGGCTGAAAAGATGTTTGAAAAATGGAAGGAGGAAAAGTAATGACTTTTGATGAACTTATTCACGAACTTGAGTGTGATTACGGAAGAATCAACTTCCGAGAAAGATTGATGTTACGCAGAGCGTATGATGTCGTTCCAGAAATAAAAGGAGATAAACCTCTTTGTGATACCTGCAAATATCAAGAAATGTGGGGAAGTCAAAAATGTGATTTATGCAATCACTCATTTAATGCAATAGAATATGAAAAGAAAGTTGAAGAATCAGCCGATAAATAATTGAGGTGTTTTATGTTTAAGTGGTTTAGAAACAGAATAGAATTATTAAAGAACGATAAGCAACTTGCTCTGATAATGTTACTCCATATCGTTCTAATCGGTTTACACGTTTACGAATGGCAGGTAGGAGATATTGAATACTACTGGTATCTCCGTGCAGGTGGATGCGGACTGATTGCTCTTGGTATCTTCTTTTTCGGAAGAAAAGGACTTGCTTGGAGTTTGATGATTTTCGCCTGTGTATTGGTTTATATAAACAACTTCTACAACTACGCAACGATATTCTTTATGTTAGTTGCTATGGGTGCAAACCCGAAGTTAAGAAAAGTAGCACCGTGGATTTATCTGGTAAACGTGTTTATTGCTTACACAATGAAACGTTTAGGTATAACTCCGTTTATGATTCACTTGATTTACTGCGTGATGTTCTATACTAAGATGAACTATGTCTTTGCTATTCACAAGCCAGAGAGACTTAATCTGACTGATTCTGAAAGACAGATTCTCGACTTGAAGTTACAGGGCAAACAGCAGAAGGAAATAGACCTGTATTCTCAACAGACTATATCTGCTAAGATGAAGTCAGCAAGAGAAAGAAATCTCTGTGAAACGACAGAAGAACTTATGGCGAAGTATGCGGCTGAAAAACAATAACTGATTTAATGTATTTATTTTTACACAGTAATCTATCATTAAGAGTAATGAAGATTTGCTGTGTTTCTCCATTACTCTTGTAATGGATTCTTATTTTGGAGAAAGACCCATTTACCAACACAGCAGGTAAATGGGTTCTTTTTTTTTTATGATACATTTATCGCTAAAGGTTAGAATATATCCCACTTTTGAACAGTCTGTTCTAATCAATAAAACTTTAGGATGCTGCAGACAAGTGTATAATATTAATTTAGCCTCAAGGTTAGATTATTATAATAAAAATATAAAAGATAAAAACCTTGACAAGAAACAAAAAGATATTTTATATCGACAGTACAAAGGGCCAACAGAAAAAGAGTTAAGACAACAATATGAATATATGAAGGAAGTTAGTTTCGTAGCTTTACAACAATCCAGGCGAGATCAAGAAAGTGCATTTATAAACTTTTTTAAGGGGCATGAACGCTTTCCAATATTTCATTCTAAGAAGAATAAAAATTCTTATAGAGAATTAAATTGCAGCTTTAATTGGTATAATAGAAATATAAAGTTACCGAAAGTTGGTAATGTAAAATTTAAAAATAGAAAACTTCCAAAATGGCTTAAAGTTAATGATAAAGTTTGCAATATAACCGTAAGTAAAAATCCAAGCGGACAATACTATGCTTCTATACTTTTTGAAGTAAAAGAACAGCCTAAACTTAAAAGCGAAAACCAAGCGATAGGATTAGACTTCTCTCCTGATAACGAGTATGTTGATAGCAATGGTTTGACTGGCAAAGATTTTGGATATATTCCACAAAGAAAAGCACATCTCAAGCAATTGAGAAAACTTGAAAGACGTCTTGCTAAAAAACAAAAAGGTTCTAAAAATCGTGAAAAAGCAAGAGTTAAGGTTGCTCGTATAGAACAACATATTGCTTCTTCACGAAAAGACTGGATTGAAAAAGATACTTTACGACTTGTTAAACAATATAATATAATAGGTATCGAAAATTTAGCAATACAAAATCTTATGAGATATAGTAAGAACGCAAAAAATTATGTAGATACCTCGTGGAGAAACTTCACAGCGACTCTTGAAAAGAAATCATGTAGGTTTGATTGTTCTGTTGTGAAGTCAGACAGATTTTTTGCCAGTTCTAAATTATGTCATGTTTGTGGATACAAAAAGACGGATTTGACGCTATCTATTCGTCATTGGACTTGTCCTGTATGTCATGCGGAACATAATCGTGATGTAAATGCGGCAATCAACTTAAAACTTAATGCAATAAACATACTCAGGGAAGCTGAGGAATTTAGGTCTGCGGAGGGCGTGGAAGAATTGGCTAATCTTGCATTAGCACAGTTTGGAGCGTCCGCTGAAACAGAAAGAGATGTTTCGTGAGAACTCTTAACTGTTAATATAAAAAAAATCTTTATATTAACGCTTCAAGGCGAAGTATGCAAAGGTAAAATTTATTACTTCAAGCAACGATTCAAGTACAATTCAATCCACTTCAAGTTGCTACCGTACTAAACTCACCCGATAATAGACCTCGATTCGTAAGGAGGTCTATTATGAATAAGCTGGAATTAAAAGCTTTATGGGAATACGCCGAGACACTTCCAAAAGGTTCTAAGTTATACGAAGAGGCGAAACGAATACTCATTGAAGAAATCAAAGCTGGCGAGAAAACTAAGACTTCGTGAACTTTATTTCGCCATTGCCATTCAGTATTCCGGCCTGTTTAAGAACTTCGCAGCTTAAGCCCAGGTTAGTTCTTACGGCATCTCTGATCTCGTCAATTTCCTTACAAATCTTATTAATGTCGCTTTCATCATTCATGCATTTAACATAATGCTTTACTGCAATATCAATAAATACAGCAAGGTTCCAGTCTCCCTGATACTTTACAATCAAGTCATAGGTAGACGGATAAATAGTAACCGTCTTTTTTGTTTTTTCAGTCTTATTAATTTCATCCATGTTTACACTATACACAACAACAGTTAAAAACGCAATAAAAAAACACGAAAAACTAGTGTAAAATATATTTACAACACACAAATTGTGTGTTAATATTTAATTAACAATTGTTAATTATCAATAGATTTACTAATAACAACTGTAACGAGGTTTTATGGGAAAGATATCATTCAGGGCTATTCCAAAGAAATTCGCAAACGGGTCGTATCTTTTACTACCTGCTACTCAGATGGACAGAAGTGTTCTTGACACGTTCTCAGAGAGCGTTGGTCAAAAATATCTTACTGTTACTGTAAATTACGCAAGGGGTAATAAGTCTTATGACCAAGTAAAAACTGTCTTTGCTCTTATAAAACTTCGCTTTCAATTACAGTACCATAGGAATCCTACAGATAAAGAGGAAGCTCTGGTTTATTCATGCCTTCTTAATAAATATGCAGATAGAGTTCCAAACCCATTGAATCCAGAAGAGACGGTAGCCGTAAGCCTTTCTGAAATGTCAAAGAGTCAGGCAGCATCTTTTATTGGTTCTATCATTGCTGATATTTATGAATATGCCGGAGATACACTTACTGATACTCAGCAGATAGAATTAAAAGAAATCTTTGAAGAGTTTACTGCTGCAAATGCTTATGGAGTAGGCAATCCTATTGATTATGACAAAGAAGGTAATCTGCTTTCAATGGACGAATGGAGAAAAAAGAACCACTTCTCATTTGCGAGTGGAGTAGACGTTGAGGATTTGCAGCTCCATCACGTACTCTCGAAAGGGGCACATGAGGCTTATAGAGATATGGCCTGGAACTGGATTATGCTTACTGAGGAAGAGCATATGCGTATTATCCACGCTAAAGGTGGCTGGAAGAAGTTTATCCTCATATTCCCACACACAGCTAAACGTATCAAGAACGCTTATGATATGGCCCACGAAATGTATCCTAGAGAAATCCAGGAAGCATTTATCGAAATCGGCCTGATTGATAAAAATTCAAACGAGATTACAGAAGAAAGTGCTGGACCAGGTTTTGACGATATGGAACCAGTTGCAAAAGACAGTACTGAATCACTTGCAGAACAAGCATTATCTGCACAAAAAGATAAATACGAAGGAGATATTTTTTAATGAGTAACAGATTCTATGTAAATGATTTTCAAATTTTTGGAAATAATGAAATGTTTCAAAGAACTTATGAAGAATTGAAACGCCAAGGTGCGAATTGGACTGATGACGGAACGTTTGATGCTATTGAAATTAAAGACCCACAGAGTTTAATGAGAGCAGTTGAATTAGACACTTTCGTATCTTTGAAAAAATGGGCTACAGAAGATGTTATAGATAAAGTCAATAAAAAATACTATAAACACCGAGATTTTTCAGAAGTTCACGATAAAGAATTATTTTTCAGTTCTTTTGAAGATGAATGGAAATGTATGCTTTATGACGAAAACGGAGAAGTTGAAAGAAATACTTGGCACACTCTTGAAATGCAACTTTCTACTATGAGAATGTTTACTCCATACTTCCTTTACCAAGCAATTAAGAAAGATGTTGATTATACAAAAGATGGTTTCGTTCTAAAAGAAGGTCATACAATTACTGCTTCAATGCATTAGGGTGATATTAAAAACAGAGCATTATAGAACCGTTGTTTGAAACTGAATAAAAGGAGGTGTCTATGAATTCAGTAGTAAAACAGGGTGGGGGAAATGCTTCTAAAGTTTTACATAATAGTAAAAACTGTGTCAGAAGATACAGTGGTGAAAGGTACATCAATCCGCCGGAGAAGATTCAGCAGATTAAGGAAAAGTACAAACACGGTGTGAGTATTGATGTAATTAATGAAATGCTTGGAATTGCGAGGTAATTCATGGGTAAAGAAGGTCTGAGTAGTGTACATTTATTTTCTGGCTGGGATTTGAAAAATAATCCTATCAAAATGCGTATGGCTGAATCCTTAAAACTTGCTGCCGAAACGCCGGATAAACCTTTTTCATTCAGACCTTCTTCCGAGCCTCAGTGTGGCACCTTGTCAATGAAACTGGACAAACCTCAATGGGAAAAAATTGTAAAAACTTTACATGATGAATTTGACTTTATGGAAAAGCAGAGAACTAAAACTGCAGATTTGTGTAAAGAAATAAACCGTTACCTTGAACGTAAATGTGAAGAATACTGCAGTAAGAACAATATTGATTTTATCGAGTGGTCTCATTTTGCCCATTCTGAACGTAGAAGAAACTTCTGGGAAGTGAAATATAAAGGCGAAGTTGTATGTGGTGCGAAAGTTATCTGTGAACTTACAGATACTAACGCAACCGAAGCAAGTGTAAAATTGGAGTTGTATTAAATGAAACGGTATATGATTGTTATGCAGACAACGGAACAATGTTACTGCTTTATGCAGTTTAAGCATTTTAATCAAAGCGAATGCATTCTGATTCCTTGTGACCGTTATATGCGAGAAAAGATGATAGGCTATTACAACCAGGTAATGAATGGTGAAATTGAACTCTTTGGAATATCTAAAGAAGATTTTGCAAAGATTTACCTTGGTAATCAGAAAACATTTGAAAAAGAGTATAAGCGCACACACGGTTTTATTGAAAGAGAATTGAAGTCATCTTCACTCGCAAACAAAGAGTTGAAGATTATAAAAGGTTATCTAAAAGGTAACACAATCGTTATTGAAGATTGGTGGAAGAGAGTATCAGGAGAAAACTGGATGGATTCTGCGTTTCACAATCCTGCAGCATACAACTACTGTGTTAATCACCAAAGTGAATACAGTAATCATACTCCATCTGTAAACTGGGTGTTATACGGCAAGATAGGTGGACTTGGTTATTTAGTAAACGTAAATGAACTTGAATGGCCAGAAGCTTATAAGCCGGAAGATGATTATATATTTGTTGAAAAGGAGAGTGCATAATGACAAAAACTCAACAATATTGGGCACAAAGACAGGAACAGAAAATTGAAGATTTGGAACACGATTGGAATGAATTAAGTTCAATGTATAATGGAGAGGAAGAAGATAAGTTCACAATCTTAGTTCCTGTTTATCATAAACTTCCAAAAATTAAATTATTAAAATTGCTTTTCAAGAATGTCTACTTCGACAACGAAAGTCGAGAAGTTGAATTACGTTCAGAAGTTTCCATATGTCAATTAGAACAGTCATTAGGTTATGAATTAGATAAACAGAAAGCTGTATTTGAAAAGTGCATAAGCGAAGATTTTTGCACTGCAAACTGTTTGTATTACAATAAAGAAACCAATGATTGTTGTAATCGTCACCGAAGAAATCCCAAATCTGTAAGTAAAGAATGTGAAAATTGCTGCAGATTTGAATTCAGATGGGATTATGAAGATGAAATTGTAAAAAGACCAGATAGGTAAGAGTGGTTATGAAAGATAAAAGACCTATAGCATTTACTATTCCTTTATGGAAATGGATTCTTCTTTGCATTGTACCAACTCATATAGGGTTTGACGAGGAAGGAAACATACTGACTATTATTCATGCAAAGAAGCTTTTCGGTGAATTATATGTGTGGAGATCTGAAACGTATTATAATGGTAAATTAATTCAATTTGGTCAGTTAAAAAGGGTAAACTATAGTAATGTATTTATTCCAGGAGTAAGTGTATGAAGTTCTGTCCTAGATGTGATGGTTTAATGATTAAGCAATTTGGTATATATGGGTTTTATTATTACTGCAAACATTGCGATTACTCAATAATCGATAAGGAGATTTAGACATGAACGAAACTCAACTTGTATATGAACAAATGAAATGTCAGATTCAAAATCTTGAAGAAGAAAATAAACGTCTTAAAGATTTGTATGAATATTTTCGAGATACACCTCGTAAAATAATTGTGCAGTTCTGGATGTGGTATGTTTCTGGAAATCACAAAAGAGATTTATCTAGGAAAGAAGAAGGAGAGAAGTACGCTGAAAACTTCCTTAATGATCTGGTAAAAGAAATTGGAGGAATTGAATAGATGAAAAAAGAATATAAAGACACTAACTTAAATTATTATATAAAAGTACGACTTACAGAAAACGGTAAGAAAGTTTACCAAGAATATTATGCAGAGTATGATTGTGGTGTTCCAAGCTTAGAATTAGATGATGAAGGGTATGTCGAATTTCAGATACACGACTTTATGCACATCTTTGGAAAGCGATTATTTATGGGAGCCGCATTACCATGTGCGACGAATTGTAAGATTCAAGTTAAAGATGAATGGCATACTCCAGAAGAAGAACCTGTTCCATTTGGCAAATACGCAAATGAACGTTATCCTCAAATTCCTTGTCTTGTAGATATAAAAAATTATGGATATGGAATACGATATTGGAACGTAAAAGAAAAATGCTGGGATGACGAAAGTTGTGATGATTATTACTGCGATATGGATAGAATAAAAAAGTGGGCTTACATAAAAGAGGGTGAAGAATATGAAATTTGATGAGCTTATTCACGAACTTGAATGTGACTACGGAAGAATTGATTTCAGAGAAAGATTTAACTCAGCAAGACATTAAAACGGAGATAAATTATAGTAAGAGATAAAGAATGAAAGAAGAAATTATAAAAATCATAGATTCTATTGAAACCTCTGAAGATACAAAAGAACGTCTTAAAGAAGAAGTACAATGTATGATAAACGAAGAATATGCACAAGAATCTTACAGAAAACTTAAATTATATGAACATCAACAAAAAAACAGGCAGACCAGCTCTGTAAAAATTTTATAAAACAGGTGTAAAGAATAATGAAAAACAAAAAGGATACTTATAGTATTTATTTCGATGATAATCATGTTTATTGTGGTATTCCTAAATCACAGATTAACGTTCTTTTGAAAATCAAAAAAATGCAAAAATTCTTGAATGAGTGTTATGAAGATTTTTATAAAACGACGCAAGAAAAATATTTAAGTTCCAGCATTATAAACGAAGATGAAATTCAAGCTAAAAAAGCGTATTTTACAGCAAGCGTAGAACCGTGGCAAACGGCAATAGCAAAATTAGCACAACTCTGTATTCTTCCGACAAATAAACAGATCGTAAAAATTGAAAAAAACAGTCACGGAGTTGGTATAAAATGGTTTGTATTGATGAATTAAAGGAGATTTGATATATGTTGAAGTTTTTTTTAATAATACCTATTTGTGTTATTATTCAGATTGTTTGTATTGTTATTCAGATTAAATGTAATCTAACAATGAGAAAGTATAATAAAATAAAAAGACAAGAATTTTTCAAAGAAGAAGAAAAAAAATCTCTTATAAAAATGAATGACGAGATTGAAAAATATGGTTTTGTTGTTCATAAAGGAAAGAAATATCTCTAATCTTCTATTTCCGGCAATACGTCCATTCCTACGTCAGTAACAAGCCTTACTTCACCGTCAGATTCTTTACTGAAATTAGAAACATCAAAACCCATTACTTCATTTCTTATATTACCATGAATATCAACGTTAGTAGGCGAGTCGTGAGTATAAAATATAAGCGGTTCTTCTTCAGAATACTCCCACGACCTACACCAGTCTTTATAGGGATTGGCTTTAATTCTGTGTAAAAACCGCTGCCATAAATTACAGTAAGGTTTCATAACAGGCTTACGATTACGCATAGTTGATTTAGAGCAGTAAGCACAGGTTGAACAGCATTTTTTCTTAGGGTTGTTTTTTATGCTCTCCATAAACTCTTCAGTTCCCTCAATCCCTTTTGCCTTTACCTTTTTAGGTGGCTTCATAGTAAAGTCATCTGTAATAATCGCTTTTTCAAGTTCAGTTAAACCCTTACCATCACGGATATAACTCATGGCAAGCATAACCTGTTCAAGAGTATAATCTACTCGTTTACCATCCTTATTATTAACAGAAGGGTCATAAAGGTCTAGTTCTGGATGCTCTTTAATTGCTGCTTCAAAAGAAGAGTTTATATAATTGATATGAAGGTCTAAAGATTCAGAAATTTGTAGGCGTGTCATTTTAACGCCTCTTGCTGATATTCAATTTCTTCATCATTAAGGTATTTGTGTCTTACAAGATAGCGTTCAACTTCTGATTCAGGATAATTCTTTATTCCGTTGTACATACGGACATATACATCATAATTAGGTTTGGTTCCTCCCCAGCACTTTACTACTACACCTATCAGGGATTCTTCAACTACTACAATGTCACCGAATACACACTTCATTTTATCTCTCCTGAGAATTTATTTTCGGTGAATACAGAAAGTCAACAGTATTCTTTAAGATGTACTTCACCTCATCTGAGTACTTGAAGCGTTCCTGATTGATTTCAATAGATTTATAAATATTTCCATCCGCGTGTCTTTCACTTGCTGCTTTCCAGTCACAAATCATTTCTATCAAATCAATTAAATTCATATCTTTAATACCATTTTTGAAATGTTCTGGATGATGCCTGTTGTTTTTATAATGAATATCGAGTCCTTTTTTTAGTCCTTTTAGAAAAGTCTTATATTCATCACTTCCATAAGTACAACCTTTAAGTTTTGGGGTATATTCATCAAACAAAGATTTTTCTGTACTATCGTGGATTTTGTCATAATCGTGTCGCTTTGCTCGTTTTACGATTTCCTTTTTACAAGCATTAAGATAATCGCCAACACGTTTTATATGTTTTCTTGTCTCTTTTTTACTATCATATTTTTTCATTTTCTTACTCCTGTTATTCCAGCTTTTTCAAAACACTCTGTCATTTTAGGAAACTGTCTTGCTATCCAATCTACAAGTTCTTCATTTTCAGCCCAATCACAACATTCACAAAGTCCAGATTCAAGAATGAAAGCGTGTACAAGTTCATGTCTCAAAACTTTTATTCCTTCAAGGTAAAGGTCTTTGAGGAGAATTTTTGACTCTGAGTCATCTTTTGGACCTTCAAACCAAGACCTGTCCATATGAATTTCTTTTGCACATAGTTCCGTATAACCTTTTGAACCTTCCATTTTTGGATTATTTTCTTTTGTTTCATAGAAAATCTTATACTCAGTTCCAAGAACCATTGCGCTGTCTGGTAACTTTATTCCGTTTATTTTCAATCTAACTCCTCGAACAAACTTGGCTGTTCTTTATTCTCTTTTCTTAATCTATAACCAATTCTTCTATATTCATCGTAAACAGGCTTCCAGATAACTTCACACTGTTTCTTTTCATTCGGCATAAGTTCTTCCATAACATCTAACTGTTTTTGTAAATCTTTGTTATAAGCACAACCTTTGCAGCCGGTCCTTGTAAAGTTATAAGGCGGATAATACAGTTTACAAAGTTCAATGTTATACTTTTCTACAAATTCATTTATCCATTCATCATCTACAACTAAGAGTGGGTGAAACTTATGCAACGCCTTACATTTATCATCATAGAATACAGCACAAGATGTAACGCTTTTTCTTAATCCGCCTTCTTCCTGTCTTATGCCTGTAATAGTAATTGGTCTGTCGTGTTCTTTAGACCATTTATCTGCCGGTTCCTTCTTTAGTTTGAAACAGCATTTATCAGACACTTTCAACTTGAAGTCTGGCGTGAAGTTGTATTTTAATGTTTCAGGACATAAGAAAGTTTTCTTAGTTCCTTTTCCTAGATAGTTCAATACAGTTTTCCCCATACCACTGTTCTGATATACTGCTACTTTCTGACTGTGTTCTTTTGACTTGAACGGATAGCCGTAAGTAGAAAGCATATCTCTGATATTCTGCAACGGCTGGATTATTTCCAGCCGTGTGTCACGCTCACCAATACCTTTTACAAAATTAACTATTTCCCGATATTCAATTCCTGTGTTTATAAAAACTCTCGGAATATGATTTCCAGGAAGTGCTAAATCAATCAGCGCACTA
>ODAI012038080.1_pt1 | contig 12562 bp, 9 predicted proteins | sample 1539321 | NCBI WGS metagenome assembly ODAI01 (sample SAMN02144231, study PRJEB22623) | gut metagenome | biome: sheep rumen | host: Ovis aries | place: New Zealand
GATGAGCTGCTCGAAGTACTTCTTGCCGACTTCCATAACGACGTCGGAGAACATCTGGATGAAGCGGCGATAGGAGTCCCAGACGAAGCGCTCGAACTCGGGCTTGGGGTTGGCCTTGATCAGCGCGGCGACGACGTCGTCGTTGAGACGTAGGTTGAGGATCTTGTCCATCATGCCGGGCATGGACGCGCGCGCGCCGGAACGGACGGAGCCCAGGAGCGGGTTATCGGTGTCGCCGAACTTCTTGCCCTGGACGCCCTCCAGCCATGCCAGTGCCTCGAAGATCTGCTTCTGCGTATCTTCGTTGATGGTCTTGCCATCATTGTAATAATCCGTGCAGGCTTCCGTGGAGATCGTGAAGCCGTTGGGGATCGGCAGGCCGATGTTGGTCATCTCCGCAAGGTTGGCTCCCTTGCCGCCGAGGAGGTTCCGCATATCCGCGTTACCCTCGCTGAATTTGTAAACTCTTTTGCTCATTCATTACCTCCTTTTTTATTTGTTCTGCAGCTGCTTCGGGACCGGTCCGGAACAATTTCCGGACAAAATCCCGGGACTACAGAAAAATACTGTGCCCGTATCCCCGCTCTTCCTCCGGCGCCTCAGGTTCCCTGGCGCGGGACCGGAAAAAGGGTATACAGGTGGACACAATATTTTACTATACTTCACATATTTTCGACAATGGTTTTGACCGCCCGAATCGTACAAAATACAGTACGCAGTTCAGCCCCACCTGAAACGCGAGGCGTTTTGCGCACGCTCTTCATTTTTGGACCGGTCCTGAAACGCAGGGCGCTTTCGCGCACCGTCATGATTCGGTCCTGTCCTTTTCCGTCTTCCGGCGGGTCTCCCGGGGGATGAAGCTGTCAAATATATAGACATCAAAATGGCGCTTCGCCCGCCTGAGCTCCTCCTCGCTGCGCACGGTCCAGGCCGCGGCCTTTCCGTGGAAGAGCCTGTGCCAGATCCGCCTGGAGAGATTCCCCTGATACCGGTGATTATAGGCGACAAAATCCGGCCTGGTCACAAAATTGGTGAGCAGGTACTGGAGGAAGAATCCGGGAGCCAGCTTGGAGGGGGTGCGGAATTCCTTCTGGCGGACAAAGCCGTCCGAGAGCTGGCCGCGCATGACATCGGGCCGGTTTTTGCGGTACCACAAGAGGACCAGGGGATTGAAGGACTCGATGCAGTAGACCCCCTTGTAGTCCCTGAGGATCTGGTTGGCGGCGCGGCAGACCCGCAGGTCCATGTACTCCACCTTCATCTCGATGATCAGGGGGACCCTGCCGTCGACCACCTTGAGGGCTTCCGCGAAGGTCGGGATCTTCTCCCCGCAGTCCAGGAGCCGGAATTTTTGCAGCTCCTGCAGGGTATAGTCGACGACCCTCCCTTTTTGTCCGCACATGCGGCGGAGGGTAAAGTCATGAAAGACGACAGGGACACCGTCCTTTGTCACCTGGATATCAAACTCGATCCCGTAGCCGGCCTCCACGGCCCTGCGGATGGCGGGCAGGGAGTTCTCCGGGTGGGCCGTCCCGTTTTCATGCAGGCCCCGGTGGGCGAAAAAGCGGGTCTGAAAGGCCTTTCTGTCCGGTCTGCGGATCAGCCTGGGCATAATGGAGTAGAGATAGGCCGCTGAAACAACAGCGCCTGTCAACAGCGATCTCTTTTTTCTGCCTGATTTTCTGCCTGATATTGTATCTGATTTCTGGTGGGATTTTTTGTAAGATATTCTGCGCATAGTGATAGAGTAAGGGGCGGTCGATCCTGTATACAATTAAACTCATTATAACACTCTTCTCCTGCGCCGGATATATTTTCCTGTGCGTTTTCGCCCTGTTTTTTATGCATTTTGTCCCTCTATTATCGGTTGCGAAACCAGACACTTTCCGATAGAATATTAGAATGTATGCAAATGTCCCCTGGCCCCTGTCCGACAGACTGAAGGCCCGGGTTGAAAGGTTCTAAATTCCAGAAGAAAGGCCATATATAATATGATAGCTGCTAATGGAGTAACTCTCCGCCTGGGCAAAAAGGCCCTGTTTGAAGATGTATCGATCAAATTCACCGAAGGAAACTGCTACGGCATCATCGGCGCCAACGGCGCCGGCAAGTCGACCTTCCTGCGGATCCTGTCCGGCCAGCTCGAGACCACGAGCGGCAATGTCACCATTTCCGAGGGACAGCGCCTCTCCTTCCTGGAGCAGGACCACAATAAATACGACAATCAGATCGTCCTGGACACGGTCATCCAGGGCAATCCCCGCCTGTTCGAGATCCGCGCGGAGAAGGACGCCCTCTATGCCAAGGAGGACTTCTCCGATGAGGACGGCATCCGGGCCAGCGAGCTCGAGACCGAGTTCGCCGAGATGGACGGCTGGGAGGCCGAGTCCAATGCCGAGGCCCTGCTCAACGGCCTGGGGATCGAGACCGAGCTCCACGGCTATCTCATGCGGGAGATCACCGGTGCCCAGAAGGTCAAGGTCCTGCTGGCCCGCGCCCTCTTCGGCAGCCCCGACGTCCTGCTGCTCGACGAGCCCACCAACCACCTGGATCTGGACGCCATCAACTGGCTGGAGGAGTTTCTGATCAACTTCCCCAACACCGTCATCGTCGTCTCCCACGACCGCTATTTTCTCAACAAGGTCTGCACCTACATCGCCGACATCGACTACGGCAAGATCACCCTCTACGCGGGCAACTACGATTTCTGGTACGAGTCCTCCCGCCTCCTGATCCGGCAGATGAAGGAAGCCAATAAAAAGAAGGAGGAGAAGATCAAGGAGCTCAAGGAATTCATCTCCCGCTTCTCCGCCAACGCCTCCAAGTCCAAGCAGGCGACCAGCCGCAAGCGCGCCCTGGAAAAGATCCAGCTCGAGGAGATCAAGCCCTCCAGCAGAAAATATCCCTATATCGATTTCCGGCCCGACCGCGAGATCGGCAACGAGGTCCTGACCGTCAGCGGTATCTCCAAGACCATCAACGGCGTCAAGGTCCTGGACAATGTCTCCTTCGTCATGGGCCACGACGACAAGATCGCCTTCGTGGGCAGCCAGGAGCTGGCCAAGACCGCCCTCTTCGAGATCCTCATGGGCAATATGGAGCCCGACGAAGGCACCTACAAGTGGGGCATCACGACCAGCCAGGCCTATTTCTGCAAGGACAATACCAGGGAGTTCGACTCCAGCCTGACCATCACCGAATGGCTGACCGGCTTCTCTCCCATCAAGGATGTCACCTATGTCAGGGGCTTCCTGGGCCGCATGCTCTTTGCCGGCGAGGACGGCGTCAAGCACGTCAACATCCTCTCCGGAGGCGAAAAGGTCCGCTGCCAGCTCTCCAAGATGATGATCAGCGGCGCCAACTGCCTGATCTTTGACGAGCCCACCAACCATCTGGATATGGAATCCATCTCCGCCCTCAACGAGGGCATGATGCGCTTCCCCGGCGTCGAGCTCTTCGCCTGCCGCGACCACCAGGTCGTTCAGACCACGGCCAACCGCATCATCGAGATCCTGCCTGACGGCTCCATCATCGACAAGGTCTCCACCTACGACGATTACCTGGAGAACAATGCCGATGCCAGAAAGCGCACCGTCTATGTGGCCGCCAGGGACGAGGACAGCAACTGATCCCATCCCAGGTTAGAAAGCTGCAGGATAGAAAAACGCGGTACTGGAAAACCGCATAGAAAAAACAGCATAAAAATCAGCATAGAAAAAACAGGATGGCCGGTCACGGTCATCCTGTTTTTTATGTTGTTCAAAGCTGTCTGTTTAAAGCTGTCCGTTCAGAACTGTCCCTTCCTCGTTTCCGACCGGTTCTGTAAGGACCCGGATCACTATCTGATCAATATCTGTAGAAGGAGAAATATCCGTTGTAGTATCTGCTGCTGGGCATGGGGACCGTGCAGAAGACGCCTTTATATTTGCGCCTTGTGACGATCTTGAAGTAGTAGTTGGTGTAGAGCTTCAGATAGCCGCCGCTGTATTTCTTGATGACCGCGGAAGTGGATGTGGCCTTGGTGTTGGTGGACTGGTTCCATCTCCAGGTGCCGCTGGGATTGGTCGTCAGGAAAACGTTATAGCCGTTGCTGCCGTAGATCGTATTCCATCTCAGTCTCTCCTGGGGATGGGTGGCCGTTCTGCTCACGATCCCGCCGCTGACGGAGGTGGGAGAAGGCGTGATATATTCAATGTTGGACCATCCGCTGTATACCCGCTTGCCGTTTCTGACGCGATAAGCTCTGACCTTGACCTGGGAGACATGGTTGTTGGGCGCGTTATAGAAATAAGCGCCGATTGCATACCTGCTGTGAAGTGTATACTTGGCGTGGCTTCCGTCCGTCCAGCACCAGAGCGACTGATAGCCCTGCGCGCCGTTGACCTGCTTCCAGTCGATCTCAAAGGCGGTGAAATTATTGTTGAGCCATCCTCCGAAATGACAGTTCTGCGGCCTTGACAGAGCCGCTTCCGCATTGACGGTGCAGAAAACGCCAAAGACCAGCGCAGCTGCTAGGGCGGCCGCCGCAAATCTCCTGAAAATCCTGTCCCTGAAAGTCTTCATGTGATTTCCCTCCTTTGAAAACCGTGTCGCCCATATGACCCGGCGGTCATCCCGCAAAGGCCATGAGCTTCCGCCGTTCCTTCTCCGGCTCTCCCGGGGCCGGGGGCCGCCGGTCCGGCGGCATCAAGTGCACACGATCGCGCAGCCGCCGGTCCAGGCAGATACCGCGGGCTCCACGCAGATCCTTTTTTTCATTATAGCACATGTGTCGAAAAAATGAACAAAGCGTGTCTTATTTATGGAAAAGCTTTTATGGCAGGACTACTGTACAGGCCCGCTTGAAACGCGAGGTGTTTTGGGTGTGACAAGGGGGCAGGCACTCTGTCACAGCACTGTGACTGAGTGCCTGTCCCCTTGTCACACCCCCTTGTCACACCATGGCGCGGCTTTTCTGGCAGGTCAGCTCTCTGCTTTGTGCTCCGCAGGGATAAAAACTCTGTCCTCATGGGGGTGGAAGGCAGACCTGGCCAGCTTGACAGCCTCCTCGCAGAGGATGCGCTGGGAGTCGATCAGATCCCTGCCCCGCTTGTCTACCCTGTCGTAGGTCCCGTCCGGCTTGAGGATATGGGCCTTGACCGTGTCTTCCAGTTCGAGATCCAGGATATGGACCACCTCCTTCGCGATCTCCCTGTCCACAATGGGGAAGAGGATCTCGACGCGGCGGTCCAGGTTTCTGGGCATCCAGTCCGCGCTGGCCGCATAAACCTCGGGGAAGCCGCCGTTTTCAAAATAGAAGATCCGGCTGTGCTCCAGGAAATTGCCGACGATGGACCTCACGCGGATGTTCTCGCTGACCCCCGGGATGCCGACCTTCAGGCTGCAGATGCCGCGCACGATCAGGTCGATCCTGACGCCGGCCGAGCTCGCCTCATAGAGGGCCGCCATGATATCGGGGTCGCAGAGCGAATTCATCTTGGCCTTGATCCGGGCCTTCTCCCCGTTTCTGGCATGCTGGGCCTCACGGCCGATCAGGTAGAGGAAGCGATCCTTGAGCCAGAGAGGGGCCAGGGCCAGCTGGTTCCAGTAGCGGGGCTCGGAATAGCCGGACAGCATATTGAAGGCGCTGGTCGCGTCCTCACCGATGTCATCCCGGCAGGTCATCAGGCCGATATCGGTATAGATCTTGGCCGTGGAATCGTTGTAGTTGCCGGTCGCCAGATGGACATAACGGCGGATGCCGTCCTCCTCGCGGCGGACGACCAGGGTGATCTTGCTGTGGGTCTTGAGGCCGACCAGTCCGTAGATGACATGGCAGCCGGCCCGCTCCAGCATCCTGGCCCAGACGATATTGTTTTCCTCATCGAAGCGGGCCTTGAGTTCGACCAGGACCGTGACCTGCTTGCCGTTTTCCGCCGCCCGGGCCAGGGCCTTGATGATGGGGGAATTGCCGCTGACCCTGTAGAGGGTCTGCTTGATGGCCAGGACATCCGGGTCATCGGCTGCCTGGGCCACGAATTCCACGACCGGCCGGAAGGTCTGGTAGGGGTGGTGCATGAAGATATCGCCGCCCCGGATCTGTTCAAAGATATTGCAGCCCGCGGGCAGGCGGGGGATCTCCTGGGGTTTGGCATAGCGGCTCTCCCGCAGCCACTCGAAGCCGTCCAGGCCATAGACCTTCATGAGGAAGGTCAGGTCCAGGGGGCCGTCGATCTCAAAGATTTTGTCCCCGGTGACGGCAAACTCCTTCTGCAGGAAGGACAGGAGCCTGGGGTCGATCCCCGCCTCCACCTCCAGGCGGATGGCATAGCCTCTCTGCCTCTTTTTGAGCTGCTTCTCGATCTCCTTGAGCAGGTCGGAGGCTTCATCCTCGTCGATGGTCAGGTCCGCGTTGCGGGTCACCCGGTAGGGGTAGACCGCCAGTACGTCATAATTGAGGAAGAGGCTGGACATATGACGGCGGATGATCTCCTCCAGGAGGATGATCCTTCGCATGGTCGAGGCCTCTTTCACCTCGGAGCCCTTTTGTCCGGGATCCGGCTCAAGAGGGATCTGCACTTCTGGAAGCTCCAGAAAACGGGGCAGGACGTCAGGGACACGGACTGTGGCGAACTGATAGTTTGCCTTCTCGTCCTTTCCCTCTTTCCCCTCTTTTCCCGACTTGCCGTCCTTGCCGGATTTTTTGGGCTTTCTGGTGTAGCCCGGGATCCCCTTGCCGGTCCCCTCCTGGCGGGTCAGAAGGGCGCAGAGGTTCAGGCTCTTGTTGCGGACCAGGGGGAAGGGACGGGAATTGTCCACAGCCATGGGGGTCAGAACGGGAAAGACCTCGTTCTCGAAATAATCCTCCACAAAGCTCCTCTCCTCGGGGAGCAGGTCATCATAGCTTGTCAGGATATCCAGTCCGTTCTCCAGAAGTCCCGGACGCAGCTGCCGGTTATAGGTGGAATACTGCCTCTGCATGAATTTATGGATATCGGCCAGAATGGCGGTCAGCTGCTCCGACGCGGTCATGCCGGCTATATCGCGTTTTTTGTAACCAGCATTCTGCATATCCTGGAGGGAGGCGACGCGGACCATGAAAAACTCATCCAGGTTGGAGGCCGTGATGGCCAGAAACTTGAGTCGCTCAAACAGGGGATTGTCCTTGTTGCGCGCCTCGCTCAGGCACCGGCGGTCAAACTGGAGCCAGCTCAGTTCACGATTGTGGTAATACTGAGGATTTGCGTATTTGGCTGTAAGCTCTGACATGATCTCTCTCCTTCATGCGGTATAACGATCGGTTTTTGGCACTGAGGCACGCGTAAAAGCGTCCCTGGATCATTTCTTTTTCTGTTTGATCACAGGGCGGAGGCCGAAGACCTCTTCAAAGAAGTCCGCCCGCTGGCCGAAGAGTCCCTTCTCCAGGGAAATATCCTTGCCGGTCTCCACGGTGATGATCATCTTTCCATCCTGGATGCGGATCTGGAAATCCCCGAATTTCTGCCGGTGGGACCGGTCCAGGGCATTGGCAACACGGAGGATGGCCGTCAGGCGGGCCACCGTCATGCAGTCCTCGGAATCGAGGGCCGGCTCGGAGGCCATGAGCTTCCGGAAGCCGAAGTCCTCGTGGTTGAAGCGGACGGTGCAGGCGATGATGGCCTGCTCCCTGGCAGAGATTCCGATGATCTCCGTCGACTTGAGGATGTTGTAGGAGCACTCGGCCAGCCTGGTCATGCTGATGAACTTTCCGCAGTCATGCAGGATGGCGGCGATCTGCAACAGCAGCCTCTCCCGGTTTCCCATGCCGTGGAGCTTTTTGGTGCTCTCAAAGATCTTCATGGCGATCTTTCCGATCGTTCTGGACCTCTCTTCACTGCCCTGGTAGCGCCGGCTGATCTGCTCGGCGCAGGCAATGATATCCTTTTTGAAATCATGGGGCGAACGCAGATATTTGCGCTCCTCGGCAAATTCGTAGACGATGCCGTCACAGAGCGTCACACAGGGGACCCAGAGCAGCTCCGCATTGACCCGTTCGGCGATGCAGCGCAGCATGATGGCCGAGATCCTCAGCAGGCGGACATTGTCCGCCTCGATCCCCATCCGGATCGCCAGCTCTGTCTGATTGTATTTTTCCATCTCCTCCATGAAGCGATAGAAATCTGTCGTCGCTATAAAGCCGCCGGATTTCCTGGCCTTGTCAGGAGTATCCGTCATCCTGTCGCGAAAGTTGAAGACCTGCTTGCGGACCACCTCCGAGATGTAATCGTCCACCACGATGATGTTGCGGATCTTGAAATCACTCAGATAAAGCTTTTCGAAGACGTGGAGCTGGGAATTGACCATTTCCTCCACCAGGGCAGTCAGCCGGGTGCTGCCGGCCCCGATCCTGTGGAGCAGCTCATTGACGCGCAGGACCCCCAGCTGGAGGTTCTGGGTCAGGACCAGACGGTCTTTTTCAAAGAGGGAGATCTGGATGCTGCCGCCGCCGACATCGACAATGGCGGTCCCCCTGCCGATCACGCGCCCGAACTCCTCGCCCCTGGAGGCAATGGACTTGTAGTCCAGGAACCGCTGCTCGGAGTTCTCCAGGATACTGATCCGGATCCCGGTCTCCTGCTCGATCTGCTGCAGGACGATCGCGGCGTTTTCCATATCGCGGAAGGCACTGGTCCCGTAGGCCCTGTACTCGACGACGCCATAGCTGTCCATGACCCTGTGGAAATCCGTCAGGATCCTCTTGATCTCCGCCACATGGGCAAAGCTGATCCTGCCCTCCTCATAGGTGTCCGATCCCAGATCGATCAGGTGGATGATGTCATCCAGCTGACGGATGCCGCTCTTTTTGGTCAGTTCAAAAATCTTGAGTTCCACTTCGTGGCTGCCGACATCGATCGCGCCAAAAAGATTCGCCATGGCTTCCCCCTTTTCCCAGGGCCTGTCCGCAGGCATCCTCCGGGAGCCGCAGGGGCTCCTCAGAGGCTGCCGGATGGCAGGTCCCTGTCTGTTTTTTCCGCTGTTTACACGCGCTCCGGCCGCTTATACCGGAGGCCGTTGCCGACTGGTCCTTTTCCGCTCTCCCGGGTATCAGGCAGGCTCTCCCATCCTGAGGAGCTTTGCCGCCTGGTCCTTTTCCGTTCTCCCGGGTCTCAGGCCGGCTCTCCCGTTTTCAGGAGCTTCGCCGCCTGCCTCTTCCCGGCCCTTTCAAGGTCTTCCCGGGCCTCAGGCCGGCTCTCCCATCTTGAGGAGCTTTGCCGCCTGGTCCGCCGCGATCAGGGGATCCAGGATGTCGTCCATGTCCCCGTTCAGGAAGGCGTCGAGCTTGTAGAGAGTACATTTGATCCGGTGGTCCGTCACCCTCCCCTGAGGGAAATTGTAGGTCCGGATCTTTTCGGACCGGTCGCCGGTCCCGATCTGGCTGCGGCGCAGGTCCGCCTCCTCGTCGTGGCGGCGCTGCATCTCCAGGTCATAGAGCTTGGACCTCAGGAGGGCCCAGGCCTTGGCCTTGTTCTGCAGCTGGGACTTCTCGGTCTGGCTGTAGATGACGATCCCGGTCGGGTAGTGGGTCAGACGGACCGCGGAGTCGGTGGTGTTGACGCACTGGCCCCCGTTTCCGGAGGCGCGCATGACATCGATCCTGACGTCCTTTTCCGGAATGTCGATCTGGATATCGTCCTCGACCTCGGGGATCACAGCCACCGTGCAGGTGGAGGTGTGGATCCTGCCGCCCGACTCCGTCACCGGGACCCGCTGGACCCGGTGCACGCCGCTCTCATATTTGAGCCGCGAGTAGGCTCCCTTGCCGGATATGATAAAGCTGACCGACTTCATGCCCCCGATCCCGATCTCCTCGAAGCTGACTGTCTCGACCCGCCAGCGCCGGCCCTCGGCATAGTGGACATACATGCGGTAGATATCCCCCGCAAAGAGGGCCGCCTCGTCTCCTCCGGCGCCGGCCCGGATCTCCACGATCACGTTCTTGTCATCATTGGGGTCCTTGGGCAGCAGGAGGATCCGGAGCTTTTCCTCCAAGGCGGAGACATCCTGCCTGGCCCGGGCAAGCTCCTCCTTGGCCAGGGCCCGCATCTCCTCATCGCTCTCCTCCTCCAGCATGGCCTGGGCATCCTGCTCGTCCCTCTCCGCCTTCCTGTAGGCCCGGTAGGTCTCGACCAGGGGGGAGAGGTCGCTCTGTTCTTTCATCAGGTCCCGGAAACGCTTCTGGTCTGAGGCGACATCGGGACTCATAAGCTCTCTGGAAATGTCCTCATAGCGCAGGACAACGCCTTCTAATTTTTCAAACATAATAGATATTATACCGCTTCTTCAGGTCTGTTTTCAGTATATTTCCGTTTACTGCTGGGAGAGGCTGCGCACCGCTGTGGCGACCCGGTCGTTGCCGCCGTAGTCCCTCAGGATCTCGATCCCGTAATAACCGGCCTCCTCCAGGAGAGCGCGGACCGCCTCCCCCTGGTCATAGCCGATCTCCAGCATCAGGCGGCCGCCGATCACCAGATGGCCGGGCGCCTCCCGGATGATCCTCCGGTAAAAATCCAGTCCGTCCGCCCCGCCGTCCAGGGCCATCCGCGGCTCCGCGCAGCGGACCTCCGGCGCAAGCGTTTCGATCACGTCCGTGGGGATGTAGGGGGGATTGGAAATGATCAGATCAAACCGGAGGGACCTGTCAAGGGCCTCGAAGAGGTCCCCCTGCAGCCAGGTCGTCCGGTCCTCCATCTGCAGAGCCCGGGCATTGGTCCTGGCGATCTCCAGGGCCCGGTCTGACAGGTCCGTGCCGACGCCGGTGCAGCCGTTGGAATAGCGCAGCAGGCTCAGCAGGATGCAGCCGCTCCCCGTGCACAGGTCCAGGATGCGGGATCCGTCGTCCAGGAGGCGCAGCGCCTCCTCGACCAGATTCTCGGTGTCCTGCTCCGGGATCAGCACATCCTCAGATACTACAAAAGGCAGTCCCATAAAGAACTGCTCTCCCGTGATATAGGCCAGGGGCTCCCTGGCCGCCCTGCGCCGGATCCCTGCCAGGAACCGGGCGCGCTCCTCTTCTGTTACCCTGCGGTCCGGCTCCGCCAGAAGCCGGTTTGTATCGATCCCGCAAAAATGCTCCAGCAAGAGCCTGGCGTCCAGGCGCCCGTCCTCCAGCTCCGCGAGAAGGGCCGCTCCCTCCTCATAGACCTGGCGGCAGGACAGGCTCTCTCCCGCTCCGGTTTCCATACCCATATTCTCTCCCGATTCTATTTCCGATCTTTTCTGCCGGCTGCCGGAATCCGCAGACGGCCTCTGCCGGTCTTCCAAACCGCCGGTCTATATTTATTCCGGTCTTTCTTTTTGCCGGTCTTTCTGCCGCCGATCTGTTTTTTCACAGGTCAGGGGCTGCCTGCGGTCTGTTTCCGCCGCCAGGATCCACCGGTCTTTATCCAGGCCGGTCTTCCTTCATGCGGGTCAGGTCAGGCCTGACCTGCGGCCGCGGTGCAGGAAGGCTCCGCATCCCCGGCGGCCCCGTTCCTGCTCAGGCCGAATTCCTTTTCCAGATAAGTCTGCCAGTCAAAGACAGCGTTGACAGACTCAATGGCAACCGCCAGCATCTCTTCATCCGGTTCTCTGGTCGTGAGGCCCTGCAGCCAGAGCCCCGGTTTGGAGAGAAGGCCAATGACGGGATTGTCGGAGCTTCCCGCGAAGCGGATCAGCTCATAGGAGATCCCCGAGATGACCGGGAGCAGGAGGATTCGCAGCCCGACTCTGGCGACGGGATTTCCGACCCGGATAAAGAAAAACAGGACAATGCTGACCATCATGACAAAGAGGATGAAGCTGCTGCCGCAGCGCTTGTGCAGGCGGGTCGCCCGCGCCGCATTCTCCACGGTCAGCTCCTGGCCGTTCTCCAGGCAGTTGATGCATTTGTGCTCTGCCCCGTGGTACTGAAAGAGCCTGCGGATATCCTTCATCATAGAGATGGCCAGGATATAGGCCACAAAGATCATGATCCGGATCAGGCCCTCGAACAGGGACAGCAGGGCCGTCAGGCCCGTGAGCCGGATCAGGGCGGAGGCCAGAAAATAGGGCAGGACCATGAAGAGGCCCAGGGCCAGGAAGACGCTGACCACCATGACGCCCGTCATGAGGATCCGCTCCCCGACGGACTCCTTTTCCCGGTTCTGATCCGCTCCTGCTTTGACGGAAGCAGACTCTTCTGCCTCTCTGCCGGAGACAGGGCTCTCAGCCTCTGCGCCGCCGGCCGGGACAGGATTTTTGTCCTGACTGCCGGCGCCGGCCTTGTGGTCTGCCGGCTCCCCGGACAGGTCCGGATCGTCCTCCGCGTAGATCGTGGCCGAATAATCCGTGCACTTAAAACCCAGGACCATGGAATCGATAAAGACAAAGATTCCCCGTATAAAAGGGATCTTTTTCAGCGGGGAATCCGCGAAAAAGCCCCTGTACTTTTCCTTCCTGACCGTGATACTGCCGTCGCTTCTGCGCACAGCGATCGCATAATCCTCGCCATTGCGCATCATGACGCCTTCCAGGACCGCCTGTCCGCCGATCCCCGAATTGTGCTGACTGCATTTCTTCATGATAA